>Ga0307378_10000433_pt1 | contig 73643 bp, 76 predicted proteins | sample UN1MG_FD_202238 | JGI IMG/M metagenome (GOLD analysis project Ga0307378, IMG submission 202238) | Soil microbial communities from Risofladan, Vaasa, Finland - UN-1 | ecosystem: Environmental > Terrestrial > Soil > Coastal area > Acid sulfate soil | place: Finland: Risofladan, Vaasa | collected... | reverse complement strand
AACATCGCCAGAGGGGTCGAAAACGACCTTGGTGAGGTCTTTGGGCGAGAGGCCACACTTACCCATCAAGCCGGATATGGCATCGGGTAAAACCTTGGAGTAGCCCTCGTCCAGCACCATGCGGTCTTCCCAGGCGCGAACAAAGGTGTCGCTCTCAGAACGCCAGGTCCCCGCCAGCTCATCCGATATGGAATAGCTCTCCTTAATCTCGGCAATGACATTATCCCTGCCCAGGAGAAGGGCGGCGGCGCCATCGCCCAGGCCCTGCTCCAGCATGCCGCCCGGGGCTGCCATGCGGCTATCAGCCGCGGTTACCAGGATGCTATTTGCCGTACCGGCTTTAATAGTATCCAGGGCCAGGGACATAGCGGTTGTCCCCGAGCGTAGCGAGGTGGTTATATCAGCAGTGCGTATATCCCGACGCAGATCGAGGGGCAAGGCCATTAAGGCAGAGCATTGCTTCTCCTTATAGGGAGAGGTGGTAGTGGCAAAATAGAGGCCATCTACGTTATGTGGATCTATATCTTTCAGGCAGTCTATGGCTGCCTCTACTGCCATGGTCAGGCTATCCTCATCATAGCTGGCCACCGCCTTCTCTCCTGGCATGGCAAAGCCCCCCCAGGCTTTAAGGAAATTCTGCCGGTCTATCCGGTGCCAAGGGATGTAGGCACCGTACGATGTTATCCCTATCATTGTCACCTCCTACTTTTTCAGAGCTTAGAAACGCCTTCGTATATGCCGCTATAAGTCTATTTGAGTCGAGGATTAACCTTCGCCATTTCAGAATAGTGTGTCCAGGAGACCTTTTGAGGCCTATTGTGGGCGACTAAAAACCCAATTGTTTAGTGATATCGCCAGTACAGTTTACCATAGAAACAGGCGGTACAACAATAAAGTGTTGTGTGGTGTTTGGTTGATTTTACTGGGCTGACGCTTCTTGCTAGCTGGGAACCGCCAGTGTAGAATGGATTGAGATAATAGTTTGTGACATTGCCCTGATTAAGGTAACCTGGGGTTCGATGTCACTACGGTTCTCCCTCTGTTGGAAAGAAAAGCTTTTTCCACCCAGCCCTCTTACTTGAGGTTAGTGCATTAAACCTGGCGTTGTGCGCCTTTAGAAAAGGAAAGAGCTTTAATAAATTACCCCACCAGGCTCTGCTAAAATCACTGTCATAATGGCATGATGGCTCCACTATTGGACTTAAGATAAGCCTTCCGATGGGAGCTAGTTCCCCACTGTAATGAAAAGGTCAGTGTTCATGCTGGGGTGGTGAAGCACAGGCCCGAATATCAGGTCAGAGGTTGAAAAAATCTGGGGCATCAGGGCATAGTTCGCAGAGTTCTACAATCCTGTTCTGGGGAGCGCCAATCTCAGTGTGCCATATCTCCCGCAGCTACGCATTATGGGTAGGCATAGCAGAAAGCGGCTTGGCGGGTTGAGTGCCATGCCGCAACTGTGCCGGGCGTAGCAGGAACCAATTCAGGAACTGAGGCTCGAGAATGGGAATTTAAATATTCTCATGAATGCTACACCGTGCCTCGCCAGTTTCCAGTTTAAACCTATTTATATTTCTACTTTCACATTTATAGAGGGTATATCCTATATGCAGAGGTTTAGGGGACGTGATAAAATTAGGGCATCAAGTTTTATGAGGGGGTCAGGAATGTCGGAGAGAGATAAAAAGAAAAAAACCAATAAAAATGTTCCTGAGAATTTCGATGTACATAAGGCTCGTCTCGCCATGGAAAAGGAGATGGCTATCATAAAAAAGCTCGCTGAGGAGCGTGAATTCGAATCTGAGGATGAGCTAGAAAAATACCTGAAGAACCTCATGTCCTCTGGGGGGTTACCCGAGTGGGCACCAAGCGGTCCATTAGAGGAGGCACAAGAAATAATATATCAAGCGTGGGATATGCAGAGTAAGAGGGATAGGGTAAAAGAGGCCCATAGAGCACTGAAGATTTCTGCTGACTGCGCTGATGCTTATGTGCTTTTAGCCGAGGAAACCGGCCAGAATGTCGAGCGGGCACTCGAGCTTTACCGGGCTGGAGTTGAGGCTGGGGAGCGAGCCCTAGGAGCCAGTACATTCACTGAAGATGTCGGGGGGTTTTGGGGTATCCTGGAAACACGCCCGTATATGCGAGCCCGAGTCGGACTTGCCCAGTGTCTGTGGGATGTGGGAAAACGCTGGGAGGCTGTAGGGCACTATCGGGACATGCTCAGGCTTAATCCTAGTGACAACCAGGGAATCCGCTACGCCCTGGCTGCGTCTCTACTGGAATTGGGTGAAATTGATGCCCTGCAAGGGCTATTGGGGCAGTATGATGAGCCTACAGCAGATTGGCTCTATACGGAGGCGCTGGTTACCTTTATTAAACAGGGCGATAGTCCGGAATCTCGAAAGCGCCTTCTAAAAGCATTGGAGCATAACCGCCATGTTGTGCTATACCTCACCGGTGAAAAGAGTTTACCCAAGCAATTACCGGAATATGTGGGCTTTGGCGATAAAAATGAGGCCATTACCTATGTTGCCATGTTTGGCATCGGCTGGCTCGATGCCAAGGGCGCTATTAGCTGGCTTATATCCGTATGCCGAAGCGAGCAGACAATGCGACAGGCTCAAACTGAGCACCAAGATATTCCTGAAGCATTTCTGCAGGCCTTTGAATCCAAAAACAAAACGCCGCAGCCACCAAAGGGTAAGTCGGTGACGATCTACACATTTAAGGTTAGCCTCAAGGAATCGCTCCGGGTATGGCGCAAGATTGAGGTAAAGGGCACCCAGACGCTCCATCACCTGCACCAGGCTATATTCAAAGCATACGAACGCTACGATGAACATCTCTATGCCTTCTTCTTAAGTAATAAGCCCTGGGATCATTCATCAGAGTACGGGCTTCCCGATCCAGAAAGCGATGCCAGGAACTCTAGAGAAGCGACGATTGACTCGCTGGGTTTGCAGGAAAAGAAGAGGTTTCTCTATCTATTCGACTTTGGGGATAATTGGTGGCACTCCGTTCAGCTACTTGGCATCAAGGAGGAGGTATCAAAAGGCAGGTATCCACGCATAGTAGAAAGCCAAGGTGAGGCGTCGCCACAGTACCCGGATGAGGAAGCATAGTATCTTGTGGTGTGTATCTCGATGTATATCTCGATAGGTATGTTATCTACAATCCGACGGGTTATTGGATGAAACTGTGGAGTGCATCCCTATGATTGGGCAGGTAGGGTTAGGAGAGACCGCCAGGTCTGGCCGATTCATGTTATCTGCAATTGCAACTCGGCCATAATAGCTATGTTATATAAGGGGTGAATGATAAGGGCAAACCACCATGAGTCACCGTGCAATTCTTGTGAACTCCGCTTTAGAACTCCCATATTGTTAAGGAAGGATTAACCCTATCCATTCCAGGTCCGCTATCGTCCTTTATAGTCATGGGACATTTCCCTTCTCAGTTTCCTCAAGCTCTCTAACCTTACTCTTGGGGCACTCACTAGCGAGGGCGAAAGGCTAGAACAGCATATCCCATTCCTGGTCAACCTCCTCTTATTCTGGGAAGACCCATCCCGACCCAACAGATAATATTTCTCATAATCTCGTTGCTGCCCATTGCAATACTCAAACCCTTGCATATCTGATAGCTATTCTCGAAGTAACCCTTAAGCGGTGCCCATTTGGAATCCTTTAGTGTCCCATAATGTCCCATGATTTGACAGCCGGTATTGGTAAGGTGCTCATTTAGCTCGGTGACCAAGACCTTAGCGGTGCAGGCCGGAGTTGCAACGTCTTCAATAGTTGTAACTGTCATCTGCTTCCACAGCACATGTAGAGAAAGGCTGCGGGCTACCTCCATTTCGACTGCTAACTCCCCCATTCTATTCCGGACAAGGGGGTCTTCAGCCAGGATTCTACCATCCCATTGTTTCTCCCCGCAAAATTCCGCTAAATCATCAAAGATGCGTCTCAGCCCGGAAGTCAGCATAACCATAGATCGCTCGTAGTTCGAGGTGATTTGGGAAACAGTCCAACCATTGTTCTCCTCACCAACGAGGTTACGTACCGGAACCCTCACATTATCGAAAAAGACCTCGTTGAACAGGTGGGCACTGTTCATACTGAGTATAGGACGTACCGAAATGCCTGGCGTCTTCATATCGACAAGGATAAATGAAAGCCCCCGCCCCCTTCGGTGAATCTCGGGATCAAACCCGGTCCTGAAAACTCCAAAACCCCAATCGGCATGGTGGGCCCCACTGCTCCAAGTCTTTTGCCCATTTATTATATAGTAGTCCCCCTCCCTTACGGCGCTGGTGGTGAGGGACGCAAGGTCCGAGCCTGCATTGGGCTCGCTCCACAACTGAGCCCAAAATAGCTCTCCCCGTGCCATGGGAAGCAAGTATTCTTTCTTCTGCTCATGCGTCCCCCAGAATACAAGGGTCGGGGCGAGCATAAGTATGCCCATTGGGTCGACCCCTGCCCCAAGATTATATCCCTGCACATCGCTGAAGATATACTGCTCCGTCAGGGGGGCATCCACCCCTCCATATTCCTTGGGCCATGGACGGGAGAGCCACCCCTTATCTCCAAGCTTCCTGGCCATCTCCTTAAAGAAGCCCCAACATTCTTCGCTGAAAATAGCCTCCATCGATGCGCCCCATTGACTTGGGGCATCCTTCATCTCCCTCTTGAAGAAATCATCAAGTTCCTTCCTTAATGCCTCTTCCTCCGGGGTAAACTGGAAGTCCATCCTTTAACCTCCTTGACTAAGCTATGACGCCATGTCCTCTCAGTTTAGCAATTTCCTCTTTGCTGTAACCTAGTAGGGAGATAAGTATCTCTTCAGTATGCTCACCCAACCTGGGGGCGGGGGTCCTTATTATGGAAGGTGTCTCCGAAAGCTTGAACGGAATCCCAACCACTTTAACCTTGCCAAAATCAGGGTCATTTAGCTCGAGCAGCATATCCCTTGAGCGAAGCTGGGGGTCTTCCTCCACTTCCTCCAGGGTGAGAACTTTGGCACAGGGAACTCCCGCCTCCACCATCGCATCTACGATTTCATCCCTCGTGTGGTTACTGGTCCAACCCTCTATTATAGAGCTGGCAGCTTCATCATTCTGCGCCCGACTAAGTATGTTAGCAAACCTTTCGTCTTCCACCATCTGTTTTTCCCCTATTACATCTGCTGCTGCTGCCCACTGTTTCTCTTGAAGGAAGGAGTTCACTACATACCCATCCTTACACTTGAAGCTACCCAGTAAGCACCTTGGCGGGTGGCAAGACATGTCTATTATGAAATTGGGTAGGCCTTCCCAGACAATCTTCAAGTGTTCCAAGTAGTTCTGGCTAAAGATAGCATCGTTCATTGATAGGTCGATATATTGTCCCTGCCCGGTTTTCTGTCGATAGAGTAAAGCAATCATAACCCCCAATACCCCGTAAACAGATGATACAATGTCGGCAAATATAGGGGGCGCTACCTCGGGATGCTCGCGTAGAGTGTGCATACCCGATGTGGCTTGAACGCCACCATCATATCCTATATCCCTGGAATAAGGCCCGGTTTGTCCATACGCTGTTTGCGACAAATATACAAGCCTTGGGTTGACCTTCCTTAGGCTCTCGTAATCAAGACCTAGCGTGGCCATTGTCCCCGGCCTGAAAGTCTCTACCAGCACATCTGCCTTGGCTGCCAATTCCTTGAATATATCCTTGCCATTTTTATACTTCAGGTTCAAGGCCACACTCTTTTTATCGTGGTTTACCAGCGAAGACAGGGGCAGCACTCCCGGTTCAATTGAAACTATTGACCTCATAAATGATCCCGTTACGGGTTCGACCATAATTACCTCTGCCCCAAAGCTTGCTAAGATCCTGGTGCCGTAGGCACCCGCTATGAACCCTGATAAATCGAGTACTCGCACATCTTCTAGTGCCATTGCCATTGCTTTCCGCCTATATAACCTCTTGCTCTCTCAGTCTGACTATCTCCTCCTTGCTGTAACCTAATAAGGTGGTAAGTATCTCTTCGGTGTGCTCACCCAATTTGGGGGCTGGTGATTCTATGCCGCCAGGTGTCTCTGAAAGCTTTATTGGCACGCCGGGTATCTTGAACTTGCCGAGGTCAGCACACTCCACTTCAACCAACATCTCTCTGGCATTAAGCTGCGGATCTTCTTTCAATTCATCCTCGGTAATTACTGGTTCGCAAGGTACTCCCGCCTCATCCATTATCCTCTTCACTTCATCACTGCTCCTAGCAGCTACCCAATGTTCTGCAATGCGAGCACCCTCTTCACTGTGCCGTGCGCGCAGCATCAGACTACCATACCTCTTTTTATCCATAAGCTCGTTACTTCCGATTGCATCCACGAATCCCTCCCAGTGCTCCTCCTTAAGGGGCGCAATAAATAGGTAATTTTCATCCCTGGTCTTATAGAAGCCATAAATAAGTTTGGGATATTGTCCGTGGGGGTAGACGCCAGCTATGGAGTTCAGTGTAAACTCATCTACATGACCCTTTAGGCAATTGTAACTTGTAGCCAGAAAGTTAGTTGAATACATCACATCCTGGCAGGATAGGTCAATGTGCTGCCCTATGCCGGTCTGCTGCCTGTAGTATAGTGCCAATAGAACGGCAAGAGCGGCATAAACCGGTGATGTCAAGTCTGAGATGGGTAGGAACTGCATTTTTGGAGGAGGGTCATAATAGCATAGCATCCCTCCCATCGCTTGGGCTATGATATCGAATCCTCTAATCTGGTGATAGGGTCCGGTTTGACCATATATGGCTATGGAGAGGTATATTATGCCGGGATTGATCTTCTTCAAGGTTTGGTAATCGATACCCAGCTCCTTTGTGACCCCTGGGCGGAAGGCTTCAACGAATATATCTGCCTTTTTAACCAACGCCATAAGTATTTGCTTGCCCTTTTCAGTTTTCAAGTTCAGGCGGATTCCCTTCTTATTGCGGTTTGAAATGGAAAGCTGTCTCTCTGCCCCGGGCATAAGATTACTATATGATCTAAAAAACTCCCCTTCCGGTGGCTCAACCTTGATAACTGTAGCTCCCATATCAGACAAGAACATGGTTGATCTGGGTCCTACCTCATACATGGAGTCATCTAATACAACTATACCTTCCAATGGCTTTGCCATGTTCTAATCCCTTTCCAAAGCGATCTATTTTATAGCTTCACTTGACCTAAGTTTATCAATTGCTTGCCTGTTGTAGCCGAGCTCCAAAAGGATTTCCTCGGTGTGTTCACCGCGGTGAGGAGGCGGCCGTCTTATGGCTCCGGGCGTCTCCGACAACTTTATAGGGATTCCCACTTGCTTCACTTTGCCCAACGTGGGATGGTTAATCTCAACAACCATATCGCGCTCAGTAGAAAACAAAAATCAGTGGTGAATCTCAAGGGTGCCTGCATTACTAACAGCCCTATTTAAAATTCTGCCAAAGCTTCAGGGGGAAACCCAGGGAATGGATCAGTATATGGGTAGCGTGCTGGTGTTGGGACTCCACCCAGTTCCCAGGCACGACGACCATCCCGGTAATCCTCCCTTTCCATAATGACTGCCGTTCCTTGACCCCAGCCACCACATATAGATGAACAGCCATATCTGGACCTCGTGCGGTTAATTTCATAAGCAGTAGTTCCAAGCACTCGCATCCCGCTTGCACCTATAGCGTGTCCAATGCAACATGCGCATCCATTAACATTCACCTTCTCCGGGTCTATGCCCAAATCTTTGCATAGTGCTAGAGGGACAGTGACAAATGCCTCGTTGGACTGCCACACATCTATTTCATCCACCGATAAATTCGACCTCTCTAGAGCCTTCCTCGTCGCTTTGATAGCGCTATATCCCATTAGCCCTGGTTCACATGCTACATGGGCCATCTCCTTTATGGTACACATTGGCACCAATCCCAATTCCTTCGCTTTCTCTTTGGACATGTATACACCGAATGCGGCCGCATCATTCTCAGTAGATGCACTGGCAGCAGTTATAACCCCATCGGCCGAATAGAGTGGCGGCAGGCTGCGTATCTTCTCAATGCTTGAATCAGGTCTCACAGTTTCATCATAATCAACAGTCTGTATAGTCCCACCCGCTGTTTTCGCCTCCATTGGGATTATCTCGTTTTTAAACCGACCTTCTCGATGAGCCGCCGCGGCCCTCATATTGCTTCGCAATGCCCATTGGTCATGGTCCTCCCTGGTAAGGTTATAGTCTTTCGCCAGCCTTTCAGCAGTTAGACCCATACCTACCAATATACTGATATCAACCATGCTGAATAGCTTTGGATTTGGCCAGTAGCGCTCCCTACCAAACTTCTCCAGCATTGCGGCTATATCGGAGTCAGGAGTGATTGTAGGAATGGGAAAGCTAGAGCAGCTCTCTATCCCACCGGCGATATAAATATCTCCGTAGCCCAACATAATTTCCATTGTGGCAATCATCCCGGTGGTCATGCCGGAAGTACAAGCCCGGTCAACAGTCAGACCAGGTGTGTCATAACCACAGGTCATTAAGGCCATTGCTCTACCCATATTACCCTGTATGTAACTCAGGTTTGGTGAGCCCGAGTATATGCCGTCAATTGTGCTACGGTCTATGTTTGTTCTCCGTATTAAATCCTCTATTACAACTATGCCCAAATCATCGGAACGGCAAGCATCGAAAAACCCTGGCTTTCCCTTTGCTGCTCCTCTTCCTTCTGGAGTTCGTGCATAGTCTACCAGTACTACTTCTCTTGTCTTCATATTATGTTTCGCCATTCCCTTTCAGCTAAATCTAACAAAGACTCATGAGATAGGTTAAATACTGCACTGCCAGCGCGGAACAGTCTGTGGGTTGTAATCACATACTGCTGGCACAAACGGCATTTGAGCTTCTTTCTCCACCTCCAAATTAGACCTGCATCACACTACCCTAACTTTTTATTAATCCTGAATCCAAACCGTCGAGTTCCCCTCATACGGGTGATCGCTTGGGGTAAAGACAGAATGCTGAACCTGCTCATCCTGCTTTAGAATTTCGGCTATATTTTACCATCAGGGTCTAATGCCCGGCCACAGTTGCTGGGCTACCCTTTCATGGTGGAGATCAGTATCCCCAAAGATTACGTCTGCTGCTTTAGCTCTCCTGTAGTAAAGCCCTATATCGTGGTCTCTGGTCATTCCAATGGCACCGTGAATTTGCACTGCCCTTTCGGTAACGAACTTATATGCCTCATTAGCCCAGGCTTTAGCTGCTGAGACCTCTACAGTGCATGGCATACCCTGTTGAACCATCCAGGATGCCCTATAGGTCATGCCCTTAGCTGTAAGGGTGCGGGCGGTCATGTTGGCTAGGTAGTGCTGAATAACCTGGAAAGAAGCGATAGCCTTCCCATATTGCACCCTTTCCTTTGCGTATTCGGTGGTCATATCCACTACCGCCTCCATCGCACCCACCGACTCGGCGCATTTTAACACAGCAGCCTGCTCCAAGATTCTATCTACTATCTTCCAACCTCTGCCTTCCTCTCCCAAGATATCCCCTGGGTGTACCCTGACGTCACTGAAAGAAACCTCACATTGCTTATCACGAGCTATAGTGGGCATTACTTCTATCCTTATCCCAGGGCTTTCAGCATCCACTAGGAATAGCGTGATCCCTTCCTTGGGGTCCGCTTTCTCGGCAGTCCTGGCCACTACCGAGAGGTAATCTGCCACCCCGGCATCGTTTACAAAAAGCTTGATGCCATTGATAACATAACCGCCTTCCTGAAGCTCTGCCTTTACTCTGATCGACGATGGCTCATAACTGGCAGAGGATTCAATAAGAGCCAGGGACATAATAGTCTCTCCACGAGCTATGCGGGGAAGGAACTTCTGCTTCTGCTCCTCATTTCCATATTGGAGTATGAGCAGAGCACCAAGAACCACTGTAGAAAAAAGAGGAGATGGGAAAATGTTCCTTCCTATCTCCTCGAAGAGGACCACAAGGCTTGTGAACTCCGATCCAGAACCCCCATATTGTTCAGGAATGATTAACCCAATCCATCCCAGGTCCGCTACCTTTCTCCATAGTTCTGGATCGTGTCCCTTCTCACTTTCCTCAAGCTCTCTAACCTTACTCTTGGGGCACTCACTAGCTAGGAAATCTCTTGCCGCAGCCCGAAACATTTTCTGCTCTTCACTGAAGTCTAGGTTCATTTCTTCACCCTTATTTAGTTGATACTGCTCTCTATCCTCTCATTTGTAAAAATAGATTTAAGTTTGTTCAGCTTAGCTTGTGTGGTAGCGTAGCTCTTTTCACATTACTTGTCAATGGAACTAATTGACAAATTGATTGTAATGTGATATTACGGTCACATCAAGAATAATCGTTCTATTCCTCGCAATCTAGTTTGCCAATTTTTCGCTCTGCTTTCGCTAAGGGGCAGACCATCGTGCAATATATGGGTGCAGTTAAGCAGCAAAGGCGTTATAAAACCAAGCTTTTTAAGTTTATGAACTACCAAGGAGTGGTCGTCTCGGTGGATATATAGCTGATTCAATATTGATTCTGTTGTCTGAGGGGGATTATTATGTATAAGGAAGAAAACATAAGATTGGAGGTAGGGAAATGGCTATATTCCCGTCAAAGGAATGGGTAGAGGGGGTGTTGGAGCTCGCAAAGAGAAGCGAGGAGTACAAAGAAGCGTCAAAGGATTGGGAAGGTGACTTCCTGTGTATCATCGAGTGCGACGACGAGTTTATGGGGGATCTGAGTAGAAAAGAGGTAATTGAAGGCTTCATGAGCTTCTTGAATATGATACCCGAAGAGAGCCGAAAGAAGTACAAAGGCTCTCCTATGGGCGATTTCATGGAAAAGAAGCTGGGCATATCGTTGGATGCTTCCCTCACAAGGTTGGACCTAAATGAACTGGTGGCAAGAATCTCAAAGCTATCTGCTGAGGATTTGAGCAATGCGGCCCTGTATTTCTGGGCGGATTTCTGGCATGGCAGCATCAGAGACATGATTGGTGTGGCTCCGGGTGAGCACGAGGATGCCGCTTTCAAGCTCTCTGGGAAGTACAGCTCCTGGAAGCTGCTGGTTTCAGGGCAGCAGGATACTATGAGACTGGTAATGAGCAACCGCTTGCAGCTCGAAGGCGATATGCAGTACATGATGAAGCGGATGAAAGCGGTGGTAGCGTTAACCAAAGAGGTGCTTGCTGGAGTTCCGATCGACTAATTTGACTGAGCGATAGAAGAGAGGTTACTCTGAACGTGAGGAGGGAGCCCCATGTACTTTGAAATAGACCCCCTAATCACAGAGGACAAGGGGTTGTCATTACTAAGACGGGAAACACATAGATTCGCTGAAGAGGTAATGAGGCCTGCTGCGGCGGCATTAGATAGTATGTCCGACCCGGCCAAGGTGATAGAAGAAGACTCACCATATTGGGATGTCTTAAAACAGATGAAGAGGTTGGGGTATCACAAGATCTTCATAGACCCGGACTACGGTGGTCTGGGATTGAGTGCAACGGAAGCTCATATAATTCTGGAAGAGCTCGGCTGGGGAAGTGTGGGGCTGACAACGGCGATAGGCGTGGATCAGGTCCCGCCTGGAGTGGCTTCGATATTTGGCATGGGAGATGTAATTGAAAAAGTGGTGAAGCCCTTTGTAGAAGATACAGAAGCCGAATACCACAGCTGCTGGGGTATGACCGAGCCCGAGTGTGGCTCAGATTACATCTTTCTTTGTGAAGAAAGCTTTCTTCCTCATGTAAGAGAGCTTCATCCCGGCCAAGTTAGAGCTGTGAAAGATGGCGATGGGTGGATCATAAACGGGCCCAAATCAAGCTGGATATCTTCAGCCCCTGCAGCGACACATGTAGGTCTCCACGTTACCCTGCCGCCTCATGATTGTCTTTCCAATGGGGCGTTTTGCATTGTCTCGCTTGATCAAGAGGGTGTGACCAAGGGGAAACCTATCGACAAGCTTGGGCTGAGGGACTCTCCACAAGGAGATCTCGCTTTTGATAATGTGCATATTCCGGATGACTACATGATCATCAGGCCCCCCTTCTATGAATACCGCGTAGGCCAGATAATCTGCGTAACGAGCTGTTTCATGGCGGCAGCATTTACCGGCCTAGCCCGGGCTGCCTTCGAGGAGGCACTGAAGTACTCCAAGGACAGGGTTCAGGGCGGCAAACCGCTATGCGAGCACCAATCGGTCAAGCAAAAGCTCTACCGGATGTTCGAAATGGTCGAGAGCTCTAGGTACTACACGAGAAAGGTAATGGAGCACGTCTGGAGCAAGATCTATATCGAGAAAACATTTGATGCTTCTTCCCGACATGCTCTTTCCGCACAAATATATGGCACAAATGCAGCCTTCGAGGTGGCTCATGAAGCTTTGCAGCTCCACGGAGGATACGGTCTCACCAAGGACTTTCTCATCGAAAAGCTCTTCAGGGATGCGCGGGCTTCATTAATAATGGATGGAGCCAACGATATCTTAAGCATTGCAGCTGCATATAACATTGTCGATGAGTATAAGAGTTAATCCCTCATATGTTCTCACATGGGATAACCCAATAAACAAGGAGGTATATCAAGATGGTTTTAAAAATAGGTGTGTCCACCCCTTTCGATGCTCCACTCTATGATTTGAACCCCGAGAGAGGTATTGAGTACAGAAATTGCGAGGCGCTAGCTGCCGTTTTTCTGATCGATGGAAAGGTGGATGATATTCTGCCGGAGGGGCTTGAGCCATACAGTGATCCTCCCCAAGGCGCGATATGGATATCCAGGTACCCTTTCAGCACTGTAGGAACATACAATGAGCACATTTCGATGATCATAGTAAGAGACGTACATGGAGAAATGGGATACTACATCCCCTATATCTATGTGACCAATGACGCTGCTATGGCCGCCGGAAGGGAGTGGGCGGGAGCGCCCAAGAAGATGGCGGATATAAGTCTTGAGAATGAATATGACCTTATACAGGGAACCCTGGAGCGGCCATCAGGTAAAAGGCTGATCACCTTTACCTTCAAGCCAGTAGAGCGGGCAGGTGGCAGTGTAGTAGATGCGTACATCCCGTATCCAATCCCCTTACTGTCCGTCAGACATGTTCCTTTTGTGAAGAATCCTAGCGGGGGTCTAACGCATCTTACGCAGTTGATAAGCTGGTATGCGGAGGTGGACTTCCACAAGGATCCCAAGGGGGAGAAAGCGGTATGGATTGGCCCGGCATCTATTACTTATGACTCACCCTCTCTGTCTGATCCTGTCCACAAACTCAAGATTGATGAGGTATTGGCTGGTCTCTACTTTCAGTTTGACATGAAGCTGAACGTTAAAGAGGTGCAGAAAGAGTACTAGAGAACTTTGCAGGGCTCGTTTTTTCTACGGCAGGGGTAGAATGTACAGTTTGAAGGTATCACATCTCAGGATAGAAAAGGGTGGATGCTGTGCTACCACAGTAGCTCTCTTCACAGTTCTGCCTCCGGATAACTGACGATTACCTCAGGATGATCATTCGGGGTGCACCTTTGTCCAAAGTGTTCAATAAACGATCATATCCATATAGAATCCTCAGCTTCTATTCACGCTTAAATCATGCATCTTGACTACTGATGGTTATGGTCTTAATATTAGATAGCAGAAAAAGAAGTCGCAGGATGTGAAAAAGGAGTGCTTGCTTAGTCAATTTTTCGGCGCAAATAAGTTACTCAAACTGCCGAAATCAGCTACGGATTTTGCGGGTGTAACTCAGCGGTAGAGTACTTGCTTCCCAAGCAAGGGGTCGTGGGTTCGAATCCCATCACCCGCTCCAGCTAGTAAAACAGGGGATTTTTAAGAAGAAGTCCCCTTTTTATTTTCCACCCAGGCAAGGAGTCGATAATTGTATATTTTACGACTCCTTGCCTCGCCTCATTTTCTTAACATCATACCGAGCTCACATGAACATCACAGAAATTGCAGAAACCTGCCTGTAACAAGGCATGGGGTCGAAAACTCGTTTTTCGTCCTCTGTAGATATAAAAAGTAGACTCGCCAATTTCTGATTATGGTGTTGCGGGTTCGAAGCGCATATGGCAATTTGCGATTATGGGAGGATCAGGGGATATGGAGAGAGGTGCTCCCTGAATTATGGACATTTCAAACTTGGATTTGGAATAAACCAACCACGATGTATATCGTGTACGTTAGGATACAAGGTTCAGGTTATTAGTCTTGACTTGCTTCCACCGAGAGGATGTCTGCCCTTTTCCTATATATCATAGTAATTCCGTCTGTTGTGCTTCTCAGTACTTTTGCCATCCTTTGCCTTGGCGTAGTCCGCGGACATAAGCCGCTTGGCCCGCATGTAGTAGACTATCTTCTAAGATGCTGATTAGACGGACGCCAACCGTGGGTAACGGCTGAAACCACGGTTCATCAATCTTTTGGTCAAGGTCAGTTATTGATAGAGTAAGGAAGTACTGTTTTGAGCGTTCTAGTACCGCGCGATGGTAGTCAAGTAGCGTCTGAATATCGGGAGATTCAAACGCTGCCACCTGCCCCGGTGTGTGACCGAATCCAATATCCTGAAGGTCAGCTGATCGATTGAACTTGGCGTACCATTTCTCCTCGATCCACAATTGCTCCTTCCCCATCAAAGAAGCCATTTGGGCATCATGCTGACGCGTCAGATGCCAAGTCAACCAGCCAATGCTATTGCAATCCTGGTGGGGCTGCCAGTTCAATTCGTCCTTATTAAGTCCGTCAAGCACATTCTCGAGGAACTCGAGCACACGCCCATAACCGTCAGCCAGCAGATCGTACCATTCCATTGATACCTCCTTTTCTCGCTACATTAGTTAGGATATGTGACAGCTTCATTGGTTGCAATTGTGCAACCGTGTCCCATTATATTAAAGGGTAGAAATAATAGCGAGAGGTTTTAACCGCCTACGCTATTTGGGGTGCATGATCTGGTTGTGTCGGCGCTATCCCCATAAAGGCCCGCCACGATAAACCTAATAGGCTTATTGGTCAGGAAGAAAGCCATAGCACATCACCACAGAGCCCTGCAGTTGGGGCGCGGCTTGAAAAAACGGCAAATTCTTGTTTTTCCTTACCCAGGATGGTATCTTCGCCATGGCCGGGATAGACCAGTGTATCATCGGGTAGGGTAAAGAGTTTTTCAGTGATCGAATTAACGATCTGCTCAAAGGCTGCGGGTGTCCCCGTCTTACCCGGGCCCCCAGGGAAAAGGGTATCACCGGAGAAGAGGTGCTTCCCAGTGAGCAGGCACAGGCTGCCCGCTGAATGGCCAGGGGTATGCAGCACCTTTAAGCTCACCATGCCGAAGTTCACAACATCGCTATCATCCAAGGTGAGGTCAGGTGGTGCAGGAAGAACTGCTGCTTCTAAAGGGTGAATGGCTATAGGGGCCTTGAGCTTATCCCTCACCTCGCTAAAAGCTCCTAAGTGATCGGGATGGGTATGTGTAATTATTACGTATGTTACCCGCATGTCCTTCGTTTGGGCTAGAATCCTAGAAGCCTCTCCTGGGGTATCTATGATCACAGCCTCCCCACTTATAGGGCAAACCACAATGTAGCAATTCGTGCCGAAGGGTTGGATCTCCAGCTTCTTGATTCGAACTTCTCCGTTGTACTGCCAGCTCATTTCACTGCCCAAGTCGTCATAGCCGACAGTGTAACTATAAGACACAAAGGCCATACTGTCAAAAAGCTAATTGGCATAAAAGTGTAGAGATGCTATACTCGAAGGGCGATGGGCTATTCCATTGTGCTGGAGAGTTTCACCGATTTGGAAAAGACGTGGCGCGAGCTTCTGGCGGCTTGCGCCACAAATCATATCTTTCTAATACCCCAATGGCAGAGGGCATGGTGGCAGGCCTTTGGCAACGGGAGCGAACTATTGCTCCTCTCGGTGAAGCGGGATACAGAGCTTATTGGTATCGTTCCCTTGATGCGCCATGGTGAGAATATATCCTTCATCGGCAGTAGTGATGTTTGCGACTACATGGATTTCATAGTTCGACGAGATGAGGAAGACACCGTTTTTTCGCAGCTCTTGGATTATCTTGAACCCATGAATTGGAACGTTATCGATCTCCGGTCATTGCTTCCCAACTCACTCGCCCTGCGCTATTTTGCCTTCCTGGCGAAACAGAGGAACTATCTGGTCGAGGTGACGAAGGAAGATGTCAGCCCTCAGGTTTTCCTTCCTTCAAGCTGGGAGAAGTACCTATCTCAGCTGGAGAGGAAAGATCGCCACGAGCTCAGACGCAAGCTGCGGCGCCTCGAACGAGCGAAGTCGGCCCGTTTCTATACTATCCTTAAACAAGAGCAGCTGCGCCAGGCTTTGGAGGGTTTCTTTGAGTTGTTTAAAATAAGCGGAGATGCTAAGGCGGGGTTCATGTCCGACCAGAGGAGGGGCTTCTTTGAAACAATGGCACACTCTTTATCAGAGGAAGGCCACATCAGATTGTCCTTCCTCGAGTTAGGAGGGATTCCAGTGGCCTCTGCACTATGCTTCGACTATGAGAATGAGCTTTATCTATATAACAGTGGGTACAATCGAGACTATGCTTCCTATAGCGTGGGCTTGATAGTCAAAGTATTCTGTATCAAAGAGGGCATCTCTGAGGGAAAGAAGCGCTTCGATTTTCTCCGGGGTGCCGAGCCCTATAAATATGACCTCGGTGGCCAGGATGTGCCTTTATATCGCTGTTTGATTTCGAGGGGCTGACTCTATGCGAATCGCAAAGATATGTGTTAACCGCTGCCCGCTGAGGCCTTTGGGAGGCAAGGATACTGGAGGTATGCACCTTTACATACGAGAGCTCAGCCAGGAACTGGGGAGGCTGGGAGTGGAGGTGGATATATTCACCCGCTGGCATGACGACAGTGAGTCTGAGGTGGTGGAGATAGGCGAGAAGGCTCGTCTCATCCATATAGCGGCTGGTGAGCAGGAGGATATATTGAAGACGGATATCTATAATATTCTTCCCCAGTTCTCCATGAATCTCATCCGTTATATAGAGAGCGAAGGTTTAGTATACGACCTGTTGCACAGTCACTACTGGCTCTCGGCGTTGGCGGCGGAGCAACTCCAGGCTCAACTCATGATACCGCACGTTGCCACATTCCATACGTTAGGGGAAGTTAAGAATCGGGCTCGGCCTGCTGAAATGGAGCCAGAGCTGCGCATCAAAGCGGAAAGAAAGGCAATAGCGACAGCAGACTGTATAATCGCCGTTAGCCCCGATGAGAAGGATAACCTGATATCTATCTATGGCGCACAGCCTGACAATGTCAAGGTCATCCCTTGTGGAGTTGACCTTGGGCTTTTTCAACCCATGGATAAAGAAAAGGTGCTATGCGAGCTGGGTCTTTCAGAACACTCCAATATCCTACTTTACGTGGGCAGGATCGAGCCCTTCAAGGGAATCGATACCCTTCTACGTGCCATGGCACGCCTTGAGGACAATAAAGACCTGCGTTTTCTCATCGTGGGAGGAGATTCAGATAGCGATGGCGAATTGGTGCGTCTGCGTTCCCTGGCCAGTAAGCTGGGAATTGAAGGAAGGGTTATCTTTTGGGGTGCGGTGGAGCATGAAAAAATGCCAATATTTTACAATGCTGCCCATGCCTGCGTTATTGCCTCATATTATGAGAGCTTTAGTCTAGTGGCTGTTGAGGCTTTGGCTTGCGGCACACCGGTGGTAGCCCCGAGAGTGGGTGGCCTGGCGACAATTATCAAGGATGGGGAGGCAGGATATCTCATTGACGAGTTCTCGAGTGAGGTCTTTGCCCAGCGCTTGGAATGGCTACTGGGCGACAAAGAGCTCAGGCGGCGGATGGGAAATGCGGCACGCCCGTCAGTAATTGATTATGCTTGGTCTATAGTGGCACGTCAGGTTCTCGGCGTCTATGAAGAGCTAATAACCACAAAGGTTCCTTTGATACCATAGCGTTACCCCCTTTTTTTGGAATCCCACAGACTGGTAAAGGCGCTTGGCGCTTTGGTTCCTGCTATCCACCAGAAGCTCTAGCTCCTTCTTTCCGCATTTCTTAAGATGCTTGATTCCAGCCACTAGTATCGCTTTACCCAACCCTTGATCTCGATAAATGGGATTGATACCCATCATTCGTATGTATCCCTTTTTCTTATCGATAGGGTGATCCATCATCCAGCAATAGCCCACCTTGCTTTGGCCCTCACAGATAAACAGGATACCATCAGGACGACACCAACCTGTGTTTACAAGGTAACGGATCTCTTCTACTGTATTAGGGCGAAATCCCCAGCTACCTGTGAATACGCGGTTCTGAAGCAAGCACAGGCTTTCCTCATCACCAGGGCGGAAGTGGCGAAGCTCGAAGCCGCTTGGAATCTGGAGCGCTCCTACTCCATATTCGGTTAGGCTCATCTGCCAGTGACGACGCGTCACTCGAAAGCCTCTTTTTCGAACGAAGTGCTCACCAGGCTGCACCCCTTGAGCTATAGGGATATGGATAACCTTCGCCCCCAGCTTGCGGCCATGATCTATATCACTTTCTAGTAGCCTGCTGCCTATCCCCCGACCACGGTATGTCGATCTAACGGCAATGTCGAGGATTACCCTGCCGATTTCCAGTTCACGCACCATATCGGCATAGCCAACTATAAGGCTATCTATTTCTGCGAGAATCAAGTCCTCATCCCAGTTATACCCCGGTTGCTCCAGGCGCTGCTTGAATTGTGCCACAGAGGTAGATTTACCTAACCCATCTACCTCATCTATCTCGTTGACTAGCTGAACATAGGGGATTAGGTCATGGGTATGGAAGTTGCGGATAGTAAACAATTATCTGCCTTTATCGGTTCAAACAGTAGTCTGTTTCATTGTAGCTTATGGATTGCTGTGATACAATCCGGAAGAACGTCTGGGGAGGAAGTTCCTCAATGGAAGTATCGGTGATCAAAGTGATGGTAGTCAGCCCTCATCCCGATGACGCAGAGATCGGTGCTGGGGGAACCATAGCCTCCTGGGTTAAGCAAGGGCGAGAGGTATTCTATGTCGTCTGCACCAACGGCGACAAAGGGAGCTCAGATCCAAATATGACCTCGGAGACCCTGGCTAAAATCAGGCAGCAGGAGCAGATGGAAGCCGCCAAAATACTAGGTGTAAGCGAAGTTATATTTCTCGGCTACCCTGATGGAGGTTTGGAAGATACCCCCGCTTTTCGAGGGGAAATGGTGCGACTAATTAGAAAGCATCGTCCCGATGTCGTGCTAACAACTGACCCCTACCGTAAATACTGGTGGCACCGGGACCATCGTATTACCGGGACTGTCACAATGGATGCCATCTTCCCCTACGCCCGCGATCACCTATCCTATCCAGAGCATATAGCTGAGGGGCTGACACCGCACAGGGTAAGTGAGATCTACTTCTGGGGTTCGGAGGAGCCTGATACCTTTATCGACATCGGCGAAACCTTCTCTATCAAGCTGGCTGCTCTTAGCTGCCACGTCAGTCAGATAGGCCAACATGCCGAGATGTTAAAGCAGCGAATCGAGGAGAGGGATTCAAAGATAGGGCAAAACCAAGGGGTTCCAGTAGCAGAGGCATTCCGCAGGGTCGAATTACTATACTAGGGCCGCGGTAAGCTATCCTACTGGCTACGCAGGACACAAGAGGTGGTGGAAAGGGTGGAGGGGTGATGCGGGTTTACATCACACAGACATCACACATATTGTGTAAAATGCCGTTAAGTCATAGAATATCCTTAGTCGAGGGTCTTGGTGGTGACTCATTGACTAGTCAGTATATAGGAGCCAGAGAGACACCAAGGCAGGGTATTGAAACGGGGATTTTTCCTCAATCTACGTTTGTGAACTGCCCCCGGTAATTCCCAAGCAAGGGGTCGTGGGTTCGAATCCCATCACCCGCTCCAGAAATCAAATACAAAATAGTTATCCACTGTTAACAGAAATTGTTAACAAATTCCTCTGCTCAAAGGAATCACAACTAAGACAAAGCACCAAACAGCTTTATGAGTATTGCCTCACTAATTTCGCTTACAGCTACAGTTTAAACCCCGAAGGTATTAACCAATTCTTAAGTCGACCTCAGCTAGGAAATGGTAAGTTTGTTTACTAACGAGTGATTAAAATGCTCCTCCGCAGGCTCGAAGATAAAACAGGGATTCGTTATAACCCTCACAGCTTCAGAAGGGGCTTTGCCTGTAGACTTCATAGAAAAGGTTTAGCAAGGCTTGGTGGTTGGGAATCCCTACAGATGGTGCAGAGATACACGGCATCTATAAGCTTTGAGGATTGCCTTACGCATTATAGAGAGAAGTTGGGATAAATCGTGTTTAAGGCCTGGAGATGGTGCAGCGATATGCCAGGTCGGTTACATTTGAGGATAGCTTGAGGTTTTACAGGGCGCCATTGGGGTGAAATTTGGTCTAATAGTAACTATGTATCTGAAGTACACCATTTTTATGGGGGTATTACACTAGGGGACATATTCGTATGCTTGTCGTATTAATTGCATCGCATAGTTGAGCTGGTCTTCCTGGATAATATTAAATTGAGTATTTAATTTGCCATATCTCCAACTTGTAGGGATCTGTGATGACCATCTTTTAGGGTCTCCAATTCTCTTATCGCCCATTTTGATGTAAATAACAAGTCGATTATTCTTAGACTGAGGTAATATCGTAGCGAATGTAGAGGTTTTTCGATAATCAATGTACCAACCACCGACTTTTTCACGGACTTCATCGCCAAGTTCCAAGATTCTATTGCGTAACTCATAAAATATACCTTTCAATTCGGGCGAAGCTTTCTCGATAATATCCTCAATAGTTTTCTCTACTACCTCTTCTTTTGGTGGTTCTGCCCCTTTGGGGAGCTTTATTTTTCTAGGTACTGTAACATCTTCAATGCTGAGGAGATTCCCATAGAAAGAATACCTCATAAGTTCTACTGAAGGTAATACCATATCAGTTGCAGACAACTCTTTAATGTCATAACTCTTTGCTATTATCAATAGCCTTGGCGCAGAGGACCAGTTGACTTTTATAGGTCCAAATTTCTCTTTTGCCAATAGCTCGTATGTTTTGCGGTTTTGTGTTAGCCACTGTAGATAGAATAAACCTTGTATTATCGCTCCAGGGTCGTGACCCCACTTGTATTCAATTACGACGGGAACATTGTGCTCATCTATACCCAAACTATCTATACGCCCATTGGGAATGGGGAATTGGCTCGCTATCAGACGAACACCTGTAATCTCTTCTAGATTCTTATCGAATAGTGTTTGAAGTTCTGCTTCGTTAGAAAATTCCTTCGTCTGAATAGTTTTGGCTTTTCCCTGGTCAATGTTAAACAGTGGCATCCAATTAACTCCTTTTAGAGTTTATCAACATTGAGCGTTGCTTGCGGGTGTGATAATACTTCTTATAGCTTTGGCTGTCAATGCTGTGGTTAAAAGAGAAGGGGCCACCCATTATCGGGTAGCCTGCGTGACGTGGTTAGCCTAGCTAATTGCAAAACCTAATACGAACTTCGAGGCCTATTAAATTATGATTCTATTTGTAGAGTGCTATAATAGTCCCAGAGAAATCCCGATTTCAAGTTATATAGACGATTAGTGAAGATCATGTGGGAATTTGCGAATGATAAGAGAATGCCAAAATCAGGCTTAGGGAAGTTCTGGGATTGTTATAACTACTTGAAGGTAATGCTATTCGGTTATATTAAACATTAATTTGAGTTGGTAGACTGGTCTAACCAGCTAGTACAAAATGGTAAGGGTGATAATATCTACAGCGAACTACGAAAGCGCTGGAACGAGATAGTAAATAATCCCAATTTGAAGCAGCACTTCCCGAGACTGAATGGTGTGTTTTATGAGGCCTTATTTTATTACTGTGTAATAAAGCAGGTTTGCTTATATAGACAGGGCACTTGGTTTGTTCTACAGGGATGGATGGAAATGCCACAGGAAGGCCCCATCGATTTGGAAATTGTACCAATTTTTGAAGTTGTTCCGAGGTTGCTTATAGTAGATGGCAAGCGTGTAGCTCCTCAAGTGAATGCGGATTTTCTTATACTGTATCCCAGTAAGGAAAATCGAACACCAGTCTGGTTAATTGACGTTAAATCAAGTAAATCCTTCTTAAATAGTATTAAAGAACTTGAGAAATTAGAATGGCAATTTACAGGAGCAAATTACTACGGTGGAAACTTCCAAGTAGCGTATCCAAAATCAGATCATGCATATCCCAAACACCTTAATGATTGGATAGTGATACCTAAAGGTGCCCAGACTGTCGATGAGCTAGTAAGACAATCTATGCAACCTCATAATAAATAACGCCACTAGAACAACCGAAGTATTGACCGTTACTATGATAAGCTCGAACTATAAAGATTAGAATTAATAAATTATGGCGTTGGTGTTTATGAAATGGATGATGAACTAACGAAACAGGAACGAGAACGCTTTAGTCCACTAGGAGTTGGCATCCTCTGGTTTGGAATAGGAGCTACGTTACTGGCACGTGGCGAACTGGATTGCATTATCATTTGCAATAATCCTCATGTCGGCTGTTCTGTGTTATCATTTCGCAAATTGGTTAAATAATTGGCGCTACAGAACAAGAGTATCACTGATATCATTAGAAATATTCTTATTAGCTTTCATTATTAGTTGGATAGGAGGCTTTTCAGAAGTTGAGGGCATTATATTTCATTCTTTATTCTGGATTGGGTTAGCGTGGTTCGCAGTAATTCTATTGGTTTTTGTTAGTCAAGCGTCCCATAGGTACCGTTCGCTAGTATTAGTTTTACTCATTTGTCTCACTATTATCGGTACAGTAATCCTATTTGACGAAAAATGGCAGGGAGGTGTCTTCTTAATTATTATCACTCTATTGGCCTTTCCCGTTGCTATAGGGAGGTGGAGGATATGGGATACTTTTACTCTTTAAACTAATCTCTATGACATTGGTTGAAGTTTAAAGAGTCGCAGGGATGTTAGGCTCAATGATGAGGGCAGGCAGTAGTAAATGGGTAGTAAAAGTATAGTCATCGAGATATCAGTCCATCAATCCGCTGCTCCAATCACACACGAGTTGGCAGTTTAGAGCCATACCCTAGGCTAAGTTTGCCATGCGATTCTTTTTAGCATTCCTATGGCGCAAATTCTCCAGATGAAAAAACTAGATAGACGAGGATTAAGCTTGTCGAGCTTTTAATATGGTGGGGAATAGTCAAAGATGTGGTTAATTACAACAGGAAGCGGGATTTTGGGTCTAGTTTACCCGGTCTTATCTACCGCGGAAAAAAACTCCCAAATATGGCTTTTCCAATAAGGGGCTCTCAGCGAGCCTCAGGGCTAGATTGATGTTGTCGGGATCGTGGAGCCATGGCTTCTCTTTTGACGAATCTGGCAACTCCACCGGTTCTCCCTCTCTCAGGTAGCTTGCTCTCTCTTTCAGTAGGCTGAATAGAAACGGAGGATCGAAGGTAGCACAGGGAGTCAGCACGAGGATGAAGGAAAACCCTTTGTGTTTAATCCCTTCACCTATTAGCCCGGCGAGATGGGGGACATTGGTAGCAATTCCCTGGGCAATAAAGCTTGACAGCGTGGAAACATTGTAGCTTAGCATATCTAGCATTGGGTCTACTGGCGGATAGAGTTGCCAGGATAGAAACGGACTTTCACCCCTTTCCAGATGAGGAGTGGTAGGGCTGATCTGGCCTTTGGTCAGGGCGTACACAAAGTTATTGACCATGATACAGGTTATATCGATGTTCCTCCTTACCACATGGGGAAGATGTCCTGCTCCAATACTGAATAAATCACCATCCCCGCCTATAGCTAGCACTGTTAGTTCAGGACTGGCCAGTTTTGCTCCCTGTGCAATTGGCACCGCCCGCCCGTGGAGAGCATTGATGCCGTAACTGTCAACATAAGCGGGGATCCTTGATGAACAACCGATACCGGAAACAATGAGAGTTTTATGTTTGGGTATCCCAAGGTCAGGCAGCACTATTCTGGTGAGGGCGCTAAGTATGCCGAAATTACCGCAGCCCCGGCACCAGACGGGCTTCAATTTTGTCCTGTAGTCAGCGGTTTTCCTCACCTGGTTAACTCCGTTATGGGACCAGCCAGCTCTTTCCGCCGGAAGGTTTGACCGCCGGCTCTGGCGTAAATTTCGGTTGACTTGGGTAAATCTAGTTGAGAGCGGAGGTAACGATGAAGTTGCCCAGAGTAATTCATCTCTATCACCAGCATTTTCTCTGTCGATTTTATGAACCCCTTGACTCTCTCCGGTAGGGGGTGAATTAGCTCGGGAATGCATATCTTAATCGTGTCCTGTAGTCCCAGGTCTTTAACTGTTTCCAGAACCACCTGGGCGGAGGAGCCCCAGGTTATTACTCCCCTGCTTGATTCTTCTTTTCCTAAAACCTTTACCAGCTCATCCCGGTGGCAGAGTGGTATGAGCTTGCTCCACCTTTTTAGGTGCATTATTTGATTGGTCTCGAAATCGAAAGATGGTTCGCCCTTCTCGTTGTGAGCCAGGCCAGTGGTTTGATATGCCAGTCCTTCACTACCAACATCTGCCATGGGTGAAATAGAGTCCTCGGTTAATCTATAGCGATAATATTCATCAAGGGTGTTTGTGGCACGTTTTGCGCTCTCGGCGGGGTAGTATTTTCTTAAAAACTCATCGCTTGTGGAAATAAAGGTTTGTCCTAGATACTGGTCGGAGAGGAGAATAACCGGTGTCTGAAATTGCTGGGCGATGTTGATGCTCTCTATAGCTAAGCGGTAACATCCCTCCATGTCGTAGGGAGCAATAACTACCCTTGGGGCGTCACCATGACCACCGTAGATGGCATGGTTGAGGTCTGATTGCTCGGACCTGGAGGGTATTCCCGTGGACGGTCCACAACGCTGAACATCGATAATCACCAACGGTATCTCAGCGGCTGTGGCTAAGCCCAGCATCTCGGTCATGAGGTCAAATCCTGGACCGCTGGTGGCGGTCATTGCTTTTGCACCGGTTAGTGAAGCCCCGAGAGCCATCCCGGATGAAGCGATTTCATCCTCCGCCTGAAGAAAAACACCCTTTCCAAGGGAGAGCTCCAGCTGCATTTCATTCATAATTTCTGCTGCCGGTGTGATGGGATAGCCAAAGAATACCCGGCAACCGGCACGGATCGCTGCTCGCGCCATGGCGGCATTACCATGCATAATCAGCTTGGTGGAATTATCCCGTGCTGGTGATAATCGTAGCTCGGGAAAAGAGAAATCGGTAAATAGTTGCCCTCCCGCTTCGAGAGCCGGTATATTCTGCTTCAATAGTTTCAGCTCTTCATCCTCATCAATCGCTATCTTCACCTGGTCTTCGTCAAGGGCCAGTATTCTAAGTAATACGCCGAGCGCCACGATATTTTTATCTATGGTGGAGCCGGTTACCTCGTGACTTCTCTTGGAAAAATCGACCTGATAGGAAGTCTCAGGTAAATTGAATTCGGTTGAGGGATTATTTTCGAAAAGTACCAGGCTTTCTCCTTTTAGTTCCAGCTCGTGCTCAAACTCCAGATATTTTTCCCAGTTAAAACATACCAAGATATCCAGACTGTCTTCGGGTAGGGAGAGACATCTACCATCGAGACCTAGTTTTACCGCTGAGCCTCCACCCCTGATCTGGGCTCCATAATAGCGGGGCATCTGGCTGAAGTACCCTTGCCAGGCAGCAAGCCTTTGCAGCAGGCTGCCCAGCACCACTACTCCATCGCCGCCAGCGCCCACGATTCCGATGGTTAAACTATCTCTCATCCGTCTGCTTTTGTGCTACCCTGCTACGGTAGGCCCTTACAATATCATGACGGCGTAAAACTCCAAGCAAGCGACCCGGGTCCTGGGGATCAACGACGGGTATACGCCCGTAATCTTTCTCGCTAGCCTGTAATACCTCATAAAGGGTTTGGTCCGGGTAAGCTACTATTGGTGCTTGAGTGGCAACTTCGCCTACCGGACGGTCAGTATTCCCACTCTGTATTGAACGTTCTAGGTCTGCCAGTGTAACCACGCCAAACAGACGCCCCTCATCGTCAAGAATGGGGAAACCATGATGACCTGTGTTGCGAGCCAGGTTAGTTACTTCCTTCAGTGCCATGATGGAAGAAATTGTGGGGAAATCGCGGGTCATTACCTCTTTTACCCTGACTATCTTCATCACATCAGCTAGCTCTTCGCGGCGAATCTTCAATTCCTCCTAGCTGTTATTCACTGTGAACCTTCGATCCACCTTGCCTCCGACCTCTTTAACTACCATGTTGGAATACTGCTTGCGGTAATCTATACTAATGTAATTCATAGCACCCTCCTTCCTGTTTTTCTCTGTTACGGTTAGAGCCTTGGAAGCGGTACTACGCTCTCAAGTTGCCTCTTCAGGAAAATCCATATGTTGGATAAAATAGTGGTTGAAGTCGAGACGGGTGGACAGCTCGATATGCTCAATGGAGTTCGAAAGCTGGTTAGCCATTTGCCAGTAATTCTTGGATAAGAGTACCATGGAAGCCCCCGTGCTAGCAGCGTTGCCGAGAGATGTGATTAAGTCGGGATCGAACCCGGGAATTAGGCCAATGCGCACCGCGCTGTAAGGGTCGACATAATTTCCAAGGGCACCTGCCAGGTACACACGCTGGATGTCCTTAGTTTCGATACTCATTTCATCCATTAAGGTTTTTATGCCGGCAGCAATAGCCGCCTTGGCGAGCTGAAGCTCGCGGACGTCTTTTTGAGTGAGGTAGATAGGCTTTTGTTCGTAGCCTTCATCTGCCGAGGCGATTAGAAAATGATTGACCCCGGAGTGATGGATTACTCTTGAACTCAAGCCCTCGGCTTCTCCTTCCTCGTGCCGGCGAATGAGGCCCTCATGATCTATGATGCCTAAATCTAGGAGCAGGGCGACCAATCCAACTAATCCACTCCCACAGATGCCTTTGGGAGTGATATTGCCAATGACCTGATAATTAAGATTACCTTCATCCAGCCTAACAGCTTCAATCGCCCCGGCCTTGGCGATCATTCCGTGGGAAATTCTGGCACCCTCTAAGGCGGGACCAGCAGCAGCTGAGCACGTCATCAGTCTATTGCGATTTCCCAGGAAGATTTCTCCATTGGTGCCAAGGTCCAGCCCGAGTATGACTTCATCTTCCTGCTCCCAAGCGCCCGAGGCAAGAATGACACTGATCAAATCACCGCCAATGTAACCGGATCTCGTGGGCATAACGTAGAATAGGGCCTCGGGATGTAATTGTAGGCCAACCTCCGCTGCTTTCAAAACCAGACCGTCGGTTAAAACCGGGGAGAAAGGTGCCTCGGCAATCCGTGAAGGGTTCAGGTTCAGCAGTAAATGCTGCATAGTAGTGTTACCCGCTGCGACGGCAATAAAGATGTCGTCTCTTTCGAGCCCAGCAGTTCTTAAAAGGCGTGCTGTAATCATATTCAGATCGTTGATGAGAAGATTATGAAACCTTTTCAGTCCGTATGTGTGATCTATTATGTAATGAAGACGACTTATTACGTTTGTGCCATACTTCATCTGACTATTGAGCAATGAAACAACGGAAGCTTCAACCCCGTCTGCTAAGTTGATTAGCTTGCCTACCAGTGTACTGGTGCCCAGGTCGAAGACCAACCCAAAGTGACAGTCCACTTCCTCCCAGCTCTGCCAAGCAATCAAGTGGTTTCCATGAAGCACTGCTGCTCCGTGGAAATCGGTTTCTGCTAACATCCGCGGTAATGTGCGTAGACAATGGAGCGAGGCTCCCATGTCGTCATATTCGGGACCCATTGCCATTTTGATCATATCCAAATCTGAAAGCCCCTCATTCTGGAGTTCGGGAGGCAAGGTAACCAGACGTTTGGTGATAAGTGGCAATGGATGTAAAAAGGGCCGGTGGCCTGACTTGAGAATCTGATAAGATTCTGCGTTAGAGACAGCTTCCCCTGTGTGGATTACTAAGTCCTTGTTCACCTGGGTGCGGCAGGCGAGGCGGATTCCTTGTGCAAGCTCTTCATCATCAAGGAGCTCTTCTTCCTCATTGGATGGCGGACCTATCGCTGAGATGACTCTAATTTTACATTTGCCGCATTTTCCCAGTCCGCCGCACTCTCCAGCTAGCTCTATATCCGCCTCCTGCAATGCATTCCAGACGGTCTCACCCTGACGAACCTTAAGCCAGAGGTCATCAGGTAAGACGTTTAACCAGATATACGCTATTTTTTGTTTCCTGGATGGAGCGGGTGTAATAGCAGGTCGCTTTTCCTTAACCAGTTTTTTATTCTGAGTCTTTTCCATATTCACTGCTCACTTAGGTTGGCGATCTTTTTTAAGTACAATCATAAGGCTTCGATCTTTAATAAGTACACGCTAGATTATCTCGATGAGTTTCTTTTCCAGAGACGAATAATCCGCATCGCTAGTCTCCAGAAATAGCGACAGGAATTCAGCTATTTCGCTTGCCCTGGGCGCCAGATCCGGGTCCGAGGGCTGCCGAACATAGAGCAATCTCTGGTAGTGTTCAAAACAACATTTTCGCATCTCCTCATCATGAAGCTCAAGCGGTTTAATGCAATACTCCTCGAAGTTAAGGATAAGGTCTTTCTCAAGGAAATAGGTGCCTGCGATCTCTTCAATGAGCTGACGGAATCGCTCACTGCCGAGAAGCATTTCATAGCAGTAATGCCCGGGCACTTTGATAGCGCCGTGCTGTTGGCAGAAGACTTCGATACCAGGGAAACAATTCCCATAGAGGCATATGATCTTCTCATTCCTTTTTTGGGCGGAAGCGATCTTTTTATTCAGGCGTTCCTTTAGATATTGTGGCCTCAGATGAAGATTGGAGGGTAAATAGGTCGAGCGTAGATGGGGGTATCTGTAATCAAGCTGGAGATGCTCCATAGCTGGCTTGAAGACGGCACAGGTAATAATGCGTGTGATGATTGAGGTTTTATGGGAAATCTTCGTTATTTTCATGCTATAGAAGTCGGCTACCGGGAAAGGCCTTTTTTATCTCTGAGATCAAATCCAGGTCCAGAAGCCCTTCCTGGTGCTCCTCCAGGATGGTTTGTACCAGGTCATGGGCCCGGCTCAACATATCCGGTCGGCCCCTTTCCTCCCAGATATCCAGGTTACACCGCACACTTAGATTAGGATAGAAGAATTCGTCCATCATATGATCGATGGTGTGGTCTTCGGTTACGAAGTCCCCGCCGGGTCCCACTTTCTCTATAACATCGAAGCCCATAGTATCTTGGTTCACCTTAATACCCGCTAGTATGCGGCGGATCATGCCGATAATCTCGTTATCGATTACATATTGTTCATAAGAGATTGAATTACCCGAATCCAGCATTCCGGCTGCTAGGTGAATGTAGTCTGCTCCTGTCAGGGCCACTGTCAAATTGGAAAAATGCTTCTCAAAGCCAGCCTGGATGTCGGGCCTTTTGGCCTCGGTGATTCCGCCCGAGGCGTAAATGGGCAGGTTATAAAGCTTTGCCAGTTGGACCGCAGCAGCGTTCATCAAACCCATTTCTGCAGAGCCAATGGTTAGTTCCATGGTGCGTAAATCCATTGCCATAGGCACAGCGCCATAGAGAACATGGGCTCCGGGAGAGAGTACCTGGGTGATGGCCACACCGGCGAGCGATTCTGCATGCATTTGGGAAAGGGTCCCTGCTAGGGTAGCGGGCGAGGTAGCACCAGCCATTGGTGCTGGCGCACAGGTTGCGGGAATGCCGTGGGTGGTGCAGAAATTGAGAATTCTTAATGTGTTGGAATCAATGGAGAGGGGACTTATAGTATTGGTAATCACAGAAACGAAGGGCTTCTCGCGGAGTTTGGTCTCTCCCCCGGCGATGATACTAGCAAGTTTCCACATCTGCTTGGTGCCGTGCAAATCATCGCAACCCCCCATTACGTGCTTGGTGGTATGGTTGAAAGCGTTATAGAAATCGAGCAGGTGGTAGTTTACCGGTTTTACATCATGTGCCTGGCAGGAGATTATATATGAATGAATATTATCCAGGTGATCCACCAGGGCGGCGGTGTTTGCTACATCCCTCAACATGGTGAGACGGTAGCCGCCGGTTGCCATATCGAGAATGCGGAATACCCGCCCCCCGTTGGCGAAGTAGACGTTGCCTTCCCCCAGGTGAAGGTCGTTCCTGCCGTCTCGAGAGTACAGGGTAAAGCGGGAGGGGGCCTGCCTTAAGAACCCATCAAGCCAGTCCTGCTCAAAGCGAACCCTCTGGTTGTCATAATCGACCCGGGCCCCTGCCTTCTTCATTACGTTGAGAAAGGTATTATCATTAACCCTGATCCCGACGCGTTCCAGTATCCGGCGTCCCGTCCGGTCGATCTGCTTCACATCTTCAAGGGTAAGCGGCTGGAATGATGGCAAACTTGTTCCCATAGTTGCTATCCACATCATCGCCCGTATAAGATGCGATCGATTCCTCCTAATACTTCATCGGTTTTAGGCTCCACTTGATGTTCTGAGAGGATCCTTTTGACCTCGATATTGCAACGCTTATACAGGTCCATTGCTCCTGCCTCTACCCAGGAATCATAGCGGGAGCGGTCCAGAAGCTTGGGCAGAAACTGAGCCTGCATGAAATGTTCAAAGGTGTGATCGTCCATGAGGAAGATGGAGCCGGGACCCCCGCTTGTCACCCTTTCTATTACCTCTAGGGCAAGGGTTTGCTCACTTACAGGAATTCCCCGGGTGAAAAAGCGGCTCATGGCAACAAGTTCGTCAGCCATGGTAATCATCTCCAGCGAGGAGGTACTCCCGTATTCTAGGAAACCAACATCGTGGATTAGATTGGCTCGAGAAAGCATGGCACTTATGATAGAAAACATGGCTTCGGCCCCTGCCTGTGCATCCATGATTTTAGCATCCGAAGCCCCGGCAAAAGCCCAGATGGGCAGCCCATAGATTTCATCGCGCATGTCGGCAAGGGCGGCCTGTGTGAGGCTCCACTCGGGGCAACCATATGATACCACGGTGGACTTCATATCCAGAACGCTGACGTTGGGGCCAAAGAGGAATGGGGAGCCTTTGCCAGCTAGCTGATGTACGACGAGTCCTACCAGGTTTTCCGCTATACCTAAAGCCATGGCTCCGGCAAGTGTGACCGGGGCTCCGCCTCCGGCATTAGATCCGGAGGGAAGGCAAATAGGTATCTTTTTTTTAGCACAGAAAATGAGCTTTTCCATAACGTTCTGGGGAAAGCGCAGGGGGCTGATGGCCTCTGAGTAATTGAGTAAAAACGGCTTCTCTTGGAGCTTAGTTTCACCACCCACCACCCGGCAGGCGATGTCGTAAATCTTGGCGAGGTCTCGGCCACTATCGGCGATGAATACTATGGGCTTGTTGGTGTTTTTGACCATCTCGGCAAAGACATAAAGGTAAATATCCTCGACTGGGACATCCTCGGGGTTGGCCATGGACATGGCAAAAGCCATATTCTCCAGCCCGTCCACCAGCCTGGCGAAATTGGTAGCATCTTTCAGGACCGTCCGGCGACGCTCGCCGGTTTCCAAATCCAGAGTGAAGGTAGCGTCTGAACCGGTGCCATAGAAAGTATTACCGTCCGCGAGTGGCATCGTTTTGTTCCCCTTCTGGTCATACAGGTCGATCTGTTTGGGGGCTGAACTCAGGGCCTGTTCAAAGATATAAGCGGGCAGCTTAACCCAATCGGCGGAAATCTGGCAGCCGGCATCGGCGAGCATTTCCAGTGCGCCGGGGTGCTCCATCTTGAATCCGGTCTTTTCCAGGATCTCTAGAGCGGCAGCGTGGATTGCCATCGCCTGTTCACGGTTCAAGACCTTGAGCCGTGGTTGAAAGGTGGGAACATCCATCGGTTTTTACTCCTTTATGAAGGTAACAATTACAAAAATCTTCAAGAAATGCCCAGCAGGTCTTTGGCTTTGCTTACGGCCGAACCGGCATCGGATGCGTAAGAGTCTGCCTTGATCTCATGGGCGTACTTATCAGTAACCGGTGCTCCCCCAATCATAATCTTAACTTTAGCCCTGATACCGGCTTTCTTTAGTGCATCGATAGTCTTAGGCATCGATGGCATGGTGGTGGAGAGCAATGCCGACATGGCAACGATGTCCGGCTCGACCTCTTTCGCCTTCTGGACAAAGCTATCGGGGGAGACATCTACACCCAGGTCGGTGATGGTGAATCCGGCGCCCTCCAGCATCATGGAAACCAGGTTCTTGCCGATGTCATGCAGGTCGCCCTTGACGGTCCCGATCAGCACCTTCCCCTTGGAGATGACATCACCTTCCTTAAAGAAAGGCTGGAGCACTTTCATGCACTCCTGCATTGTCTTTGCGGAGCGCAGCATCTGGGGGACGAATATAAGCCCCTTACTATATCTCTCGCCCACCTCGTCCATGGCGGTAATTAGCCCGTTATCGAGGATGCTCCGAGCACTGTCGCCGGCATCCAGAGAGCTCTGAGTCTCCGCCGCAGCAGCCTTCATATCTCCCTTGATTATAGATTCCATGAGTGTCTTGTATTCACCCATTTTCAGCCTCCTTAGATAAGTTTCGTTTAAGTATAATTTATCCTCCGCTAATAAGACCACTTTGGTAGGCGTTAATGAAGTTTTCGCAGTATTCATCCCGGCCCAGAAGCATCTCAACTGCCAGCAGGGTTGCCATGAGCTGCTTGTCGGTAGGGTCTAAAATGGCGGCAGACAGACCATAGGATATACAAAGGGCCAGGAAGTTGCGGTTGATCAGGCGGCGTTCGGGAAGGCCGAAAGAGACATTGGAGAGTCCACAGACGGTATTAACGCCGGGAAATTGGTTCATGATTTTGCTGATGGCTCCCAGAGTGGCGATGCCCATGTGAGTCTCCACAGCAACCGGCTGCACCAGCGGGTCCACATAAATCCTCTCAAGGGGAATCCCCTCATCGGTGAGCTTACCTATAAGCTCCTCGCCGACCTGGACTCTCTCTTCCACGGTGGTGGGCATAAACGTTTTTGACATACAGAGGGCAACCACGTGGCAGGGCTGAGAAGTGATTATAGGAAGGACGTTTTGAAAGCGGGCCTCTTCCAGTGAGATGGAATTTATCATCGGTTCGCCCCTGTGGCATTTGATCGCTTCAGAAAGAGCCTTGGGATTTGGACTGTCCAGGCACAGGGGCAGGTCCACTTCACTTTGTACTGTCTTGACCAGCCAGCAGAGGCAATCAGCCTCTTGATCCAGAAAAGTGCCGGCGTTGACATCGATGTAATGTGCCCCGGCTTTGGCCTGATCCCGGGCCACCCTGGTGATAAATGCGGTGTCCCGTTTCCTAACAGCTCCCGCGATGCTCTTCCTGCTGGTGTTGATCTTCTCTCCAACGATGATCACCGTTTGTCCTCTCTTCTTAAGAATAACAAGGAGTAATACTGGAGATAGATAGCGGCTCTTTACTATACTAGAATAGCACGAATCGCGTCCTGTAACAAATCCAGATGTTTACTCTTGGGAGTGTCCATATCGGTTCCGTCAGGCTGGATGATAACCGCCCCCATATATACAGGCAAAGATAAAAGGAGTATCCATGTTACTACAGATGGCCGGAGTTATGCAATGAGAATAGCAGGAATCGCCATAGTGCTTGTGTTAGGCCCTGCCTTTCAATTTGCCAGATGCACACTAAGGTAAAGGAAGAGAAAGTGGTGTGTAATTTGGAAATTAGAAATTTGAACTTGTTAAGATATTAGTAATTAGTATACAACCTTTCTTTTTAGGGTTGAAATTCGAAATATGAAATCGTAACCGGTGGCGTTCTTGTTAATAAAGAGAGGGCACCACGTTATCTGAACAGCAGAAGTGGTAGGAATAGACATTAGATGTTGGTCTAGATTTCCTCGACTGCCAGCGGGTACTTCGACATTATCTCGCAGCCGGTTGCTGTTATGAGGATTGGGTTCTCATAACGGAACCCAATGTTTTCCTCTGGGCAGGCATATTGCATGGCACAAATAATCATTTCCCCAGACTGATACCTGTGGTCCGGGTTGGTCCAATAGGGAAACGGGCCATCGTTGAGGCCGATACGCCATTCATCTCCTGCCATCCCGATCCCGTGCTCGAAGCCGGGCACCATGTAATCAGCAAACCCCCGTTCCTCGCAGAAATCGAGCATCTCATCGGCGAGTGCAGATGGACTTATGCCCGGGCGGTAGGTCGCAAGGCAAAGGTTTACCAGGTCAACGAAGTTCCGGGCATGCCATTTCTGGCGCTTGGTTACTGGTGCCAGCAGGTAGTTATGCGCATGGTCGCCCAGTGCCAGCTTAAACATAGCGTGCAGGTCAACCGTCAGTGGTTCCCCCGGCTGGAGATTCCTTCTCGATGCGGGGGTACAGGCTCCTGCTGCCAGTCCGGTACGGTACCCGGAGGCAATTTCGTTGCCACCGGTGAAAGACCATTCCCATTCACTCCCGGACTTCCTCATTGCATATGCGGCCAGTCCGGCAATCTCGGTCTCCGTCATTCCTTTGTAGCCGCCGTCTTTTATGGCTTTGTAAACCTCCTGATGCCCGGTATCAACGATGCGGGATGCTTCCCTGAAGCGATTGATAGTTCCTTCGTCTTTAATCAGTGATAGCCGGTCTACGATGTCGTGGATATTACGAAACCGGGCCTCCGGAAGGGCACCCTTCAAGCATTCATACTCATACTGGGTGATATGCCCCTCGGGGAGATAGGTGCCCATACCGCTTTCAATGCCAATCACTCCGCCATTGCTGCTGAGATGCGGCTCTATCAGGCTGGACAGCAGGGTAATCTGGTCCTGACCCCCCATAGGGCCGTATCCGATAACATGCTCCTCATCCAGCCAGGAGTCATCGGCTACCCTGGAGGCATCGATAACGAAGGTTAAGGCTATGGGCAGGCCCTCCGGTGGGATCACCACGTATGAGCGCCAGGGGCAAAAAGCACCCAGGGTCCAGGATAGGGTTCTCAGCCTCGATCCCAAATAGACATCAATTCCCTCGTTGGCCATCTCCGCCTGGATATCCTTGATCCTCTTGGCGAAGTCGATATAATATGGGTCGTTGTTGGATGTGGTCTTCTTAGGCATTGCTCCCTCCGCGTGTTACTGCTTCAATACTCTGTGGGTATGGTGGCTATCACCTCGTTCAGCCGGTCAACAAGCGGTGACAATCGCAGCGCTTTTACCAGGGGTCCTTTGAGTTTCATCTTTCCAGACATAAGCGCTGCCCTCGCCTTGAGCTCTCCCCGAGAAATCCTGGCAAATAGCTCGTAATCTGCGGTAATGGTAAACTCAGCCCGGGTCAATTCACCCTCCCTGATAGAAACATCGGTTACAACACCATCGACAATCTCGTAGTAGACTGCCCGGTCCTTTCCATCAGGGCAACTGGTATTTACTGTCAACATGGATGAGGTGATATGCTTCATCCGCTCTGGGCTAAGTTTCTCGTTGACACGCCTGCAGACTTCCTCTGCCCACTCCGGACTTAAGTACTTGTACTTCTCCGCTCCCATAACTATTCCTCCCTATACAACCAAACACTCTCCCGTGTCACGATGAAATAGCGTGAAATATAGGCATATGTCCAGGCGCTATTTTATCACAAGGGAAAGCGAAATTGTCACTGTTCACTACTATGAACTTCTTCAATGCTGTCGGGTCTCGATTCAGAACGTATGTGATATGCAAATATATCGGTTGCTAACTGTTTACATAATGTTAAATATTCAAAGCCTTTAACACATTCATATAACCTCCAGAATGGCGACTGATGTTGATAGTAGCCGTCAGGTAACGTTAACTTGATAACCAAGGCGGAAGCTGCTAAAGTTTGGCGGACGGCGACAGGGGGGAGAAGCGCGGTCATGGGGAAATCGCCAGAACCTTTATATCGTGATAGAGGCCATAGGTATGGAGCATACAGAAGGTAGGTTCTCAGGGTGCAGAGGACTTACCCTTTACTATCGGTGCTGGTTGCCGGAGACGGAAGCGAAGTCGATCTTGCTGGTGGTGCACGGCTGGGCCGAGCACAGCGGGCGATATACAAACCTGGTCGATCACCTCGTACCAAAGGGCTATGCTATCTATGCCCACGACCATCGAGGTCATGGCATGTCAGAGGGCAGGCGGGGCTACGTTGAGCGGTTCTCAGACTATCTGGATGACCTCGAAACATTTATCCGAATAGTAAAAAATGAATATGCTGACACGAAGATTTTCCTTGTTGGCCACAGCATGGGAGCTACGGTAGCCACTGCCTATACGGCTACGGGCACTCATCAACAGGATCTGGCCGGGCTCATCCTTTCTGGAGTGGGTGTTAAGCCTGGCCAAAGCCTGTCATCTGCGCTGATTCCACTGGCTCGATTAATGTCCATTTTAACTCCAAAGGTGGGTGTGATGGTTCTTGACGCCTCTGCCATTAGCCAGGATAGGGCTGTCGTGGATGCATACATAAATGACCCGCTGGTCTACCGGGGTAAGATCACATGCCGCTTTGGCGCAGAGATGCTTAATACGTTACAAGAGCTACCGTCTGAGATGTCGCAGATTAACATACCCATATTGATTATGCATGGGACCGCTGATCGCCTGTGTGATCCTGATGGTAGCCAACTGTTGTACGAGCGGGTTAGCTCGAAGGACAAGACACTTAAGCTCTATGAGGGTTTCTACCACGAGATTTTCAACGAGCCGGGGCACAAGCAGGTGCTGGCCGACATGGGAGCGTGGCTAGATACTCGAATTTGAACTGGCCCAAAACCCTGAATGGTCAGCAGACTGATATATAAGCTCATATAATATGCTACATTACCGGCTCAGGTAAATACTTCCTAAGTCATGGAAATACTCATAAAGAAGGCCCGGGAGGATACCAATAGAGCGATGAAGCAGTATATCCTTTCGATAGACCAGGGAACCACCGGCACAACTGCCCTCTTAATCGGTCGGGATGGCAGCGTAAAGGGGCGTGGATATGCGGAGGTTAAACAGTACTATCCACAGCCGGGTTGGGTAGAGCAGGACCCCATGGAAATATGGCAGAGAACCCTTCAGGCAATAGAGGAGGCAAAGGGAAGCGCCGGTGCTAGCGATGCACACATCGCAGCTATCGGGATTGCCAACCAGCGCGAGACCACCCTGCTGATAAACAGGGAGACAGGCGAAGCTATAGGGCGCGCTATTGTATGGCAGTGCCGCCGCACCGCGCCCAGGTGCGACGAGCTGAGAGGTCAATCGCTGGCTGAGATGATCCGTGCCAAGACAGGCCTGGTAGTAGACGCGTACTTCTCCGGAACCAAGCTGGAGTGGATGTTGAATAATGTTCAGGGCGTGCGTAAACTCGCTGAACAGGGGAAAGCGCTATTTGCAACTGTTGATACCTGGCTAATATGGAAGCTTAGCGGCGGGTCGGTTCACGCCACCGATATTTCAAACGCGTCGCGGACAATGCTCTTCAACATCCATACCCTTGATTGGGACGATGACCTACTCCAACTATTCGGGGTCCCTCGAACCATGCTGCCGAGGGTTCAACCTTCCAGTGGTGTATTTGGCTATACCCGCGGCGATATTCCGGTGGCTGGCGTAGCTGGTGACCAGCAAGCGGCGCTTTTCGGCCAGGCCTGTTTTGAACCTGGTATGGTCAAGGTCACCCTGGGTACCGGTGCCTTCGTGCTGATGAACACTGGAAAGGATCCAGCACATTCCAAACACGGCTTGATAACCACCATAGCGTGGGGAATAGAAGACAATGTGGAGTATGCTCTAGAGGGCAGCATTTTTATTGCCGGAGCCGTTATTAAGTGGCTGAGGGATGAACTGGGGCTGATCGTCGATGCGGCGGAATCGGAGCGGTTGGCAGATGAAGTTGAGGACACAGGTGGGGTCTATTTCGTCCCTGCCTTCGTAGGCTTGGGTGCACCTCACTGGGATATGTACGCCAGAGGAACTATCATAGGTTTGACCAGAGGCACTCGCAAGTGTCACTTGGTGAGAGCGGCACTGGAGTCTATAGCTTACCAGGTGTGCGACGTGGTAAAGGCAATGACATCTGACTCAAGGCTGAGACCAACCGAGATTCGCGTGGATGGTGGAGCAGCCGCAAACGATTTCCTGGCCCAGTTCCAGGCCGATATGCTTGGTGTGAAGCTATTGCGTCCACTGACAGTGGAGACTACAGCACTGGGCGCAGCGTATCTTGCTGGTCTGGCGGTGGGGTTTTGGAGAGATCGTGACGAGGTAGCCTCGCTCTGGACCGCTGGTCAGCTCTTCACGCCTTCAATGGAACGGGAAAGGCGGAAGGCTCTTTACCGGGGCTGGCTGAGGGCTCTGAAGCGGTCTAAGCGATGGGTAAAATAAAGGATAAACTTTAAATGTCCAGCCGCTACTGCTTGGGTTCTGTCTTCATCTGTTGAGTTACTTTCTTCGGTTGAATCTTGTAGTAGGAATTACGTTGACAGTTCTCCATGCAGAGCCTGCAATTATTGCACCTTTGGGAGATACGTTCGATGGTGCCATCTTGCTTGCTAATCATGGCTCCAACGGGGCATGCATCAGCGCAGTAGGCAAAGCTGCACCGACTGCAGTACTTCCTCTTCCAGTGAAACCAGTAGAACTCGAAGTAAATGTGATAAAGCAGCAGTATGATAGCGGAGAAGAAAGCGATATCATGAATGAATAAGGACACATTGAATACGCTGGATGGTACTATCTCTTTCAGAAACCACTGTAACGTTCCAGTCGTTACGACGATGATAAAACCAATCGATATTAATAACTTGTGTTTCCTCTTCCAGCTATTAATAGATGGTGTCGTAGAGGCCTTTCTGCTCCAGACTGCGGCTTCTTTAAGCCACTGTAGCGCGGCACCGCGGTTCACTAATGTATAGATTATAGGTGCGCTCACAATGGTGACTGCAGCGATGCGGTGGATAAGACGGGTCCAGCTACCGGCGGCTAATGCTGAGAAAGTGGGTGTGTATATAATCAAGCCGGTAGCTAATAGTGTAAAAAAGGCTCCTGCTACGACCCAGTGTAATATTCGACGGTTGTTTCTTGAATTTTTTACACGTACATTATCGTCATTCATGTTATACACCCGGCTAATATAGCGTTAAGAATCATCCTGCTTCTCCGCAGTCGCGACAGCTGGCGAGCCAGAGCCAGAGAATTGGGCAGGCGTGAGTGCATCACGTTCCCTCCCTGACCATAGTTCTGGCCCGCAATTAGCGAATTCCTTTTCTGCGCCGCAGAACTGGCACATGCCTTTGCTGGTAGGGCCATCGGCAGGCTCGATTATCCAGTAGTGGCAACAATTGCCTTTGCTAGCCGGTTCTTGGGGCGCAGTCTCCAGTCTTTTTACCATCACGCATCCCCTGTTTGATATCCAAATTTATTCTAGGTCAGGGGATGACGACTGTATGCGACTTTTATCGCATAGAGGCAGCGATGAGATGATAGGATAGGCACGGGGCAACCCAAAGGGGGAGTATGAAAAGGAGGATAGCGGGAGTTGCCAGCGCTACTCGATAACTATTTCAAGGGGCCAGCGTATGGCTCCGGTGGGGCAGACGTCTTCGCACTGAGAACACCAATGATTGCAGGAGCTGCACTTTTCTTTCCCTATTATATTTACAACGTTATCGACCAATACCAGGACTTTGCACTGGCATACGCCAACACATAAACCACACCCATCACACTTGTCCCTGTCGATCACCGGCATTTCAACCACTCTCTCAGTTTTCCTCCGTGATCATCATATCACCAGAGCTGACTGGCGGAATGCGACTTTTATCTCAAGAATATGCGTCCACCATGTCTTTAAGGGCTTCTTGATCGGTAATTACGATGCGGTGGCGTTCCAACCTGATCGCCCCTTCATCTTCCAGGGCTTTGAGCGACCTGCCGACTACCTCGCGGACGGTGCCCGCCATGGCTGCCATCTCCTGCTGGGTGAGCCGCGGCAGGGGGCCGTCTCCATCTCTGGCGTGTTCCAGGAGTATCTTGGCTACCCTACCAATAACTGGTCTGAAGGACAGGTCCTCGACCAGTGACGCAAGGATGCGTACTTTTCCTGCCAGGACCTTATTGACATTAAGGGCTACCTGCGGGTGATCCCGGAGGATAACCTCCAGTTCACCCCTTCTTATTCCATAAAGAACCACCGACCCCATCGCCTGGGCACTGGTGAGGTTTGGGCCACCATCGAAGATGGAAACATCATTGATGGACTCTCCGGGGCGCACGATGCGCAGGATCTGCTCTTTACCCTCGGCTGAGCTCTTGAACACCTTCACCGCGCCGGAGGCTACAAAATATAATACCTCAGCGGGCCCCCCCTCGATCAGGACCAACTCCCCTCGCTGCAAGGTTTTCTCAAAGATTAATTCCTTGATCGAATCGAATTCAGCGGGGCTGAGCCCCGAAAAGTGGGGGATGGACTGTAAAAACTCTACTGGAACAGCCATATCTCTTCACCGTGGTCGCCGCGGTGGCACCCGATGAATCATTATACCAGCCATTGGGGGGTGAGGATAGTGCTCATCCTGCCCATTAACGTCGGGGGATTCATCCATCGTGGAGGGGGTGCCGGTAACTTAATCATCTTTAGCGGTTTCAGATACCTTCTTCATGGTTTCGTATGCCTTTATCACCTCTTCTACTGATGCCTCGTCTTCGAGGGTAGTGAGGTCGCCCGGGCTCTGACCCATGGCTATTGCCTTGAGAACGCGACGCATGATTTTGCCGCTCCTCGTCTTAGGAAGCGACTCCACGAAGTAGACCTCCTCAGGGGTAGCGATAGGCCCGACGAGAGTACGCAGGTGCTTGCCGATCTCCTTCTTCAGATCAGGTGAGGGCGAAACGTCAGCTTTGAGGGTAATAAAGAGGACAATAGCATCCCCTTTTATCTCATCCGGTTTGCTGGCTACGGCAGCCTCAGCCACAGCGGGATGTGATATGGCGGCATCTTCCAATTCCGCTGTGCCGATACGATGTCCCGCCACCTTGAGCACCTCATCGGCTCTACCCAGGAGCCAGAAATAGCCATCCTCGTCCCGCATAGCGAAGTCGCCGGTATAGTATGACCCGGGAAAGCGTGACCAGTAGGTATCCTTATAACGCTGCGGGTCGCCATATATATCGAGAAGCATGCCGGGCCAGGGCTTCCTTATTATTAGCAGTCCCGTCTGATTTGGTGGAAGCTCGTTTCCCTCGGGATCAACAACGGCTGCATCGATTCCTGGTAATGGGAAAGCTGCAGAGCCCGGCTTAAGGGGCATTGACTCAATCCCCGGTGTAGGTGATAGCATTGTGCCCCCGGTCTCCGTTTGCCACCAGGTATCAACGATGGGACATCTCTCTTGACCTATGTTGTTGTAATACCAGTACCACGCCTCCGGGTTTATCGGCTCGCCGACACTACCCAGAAGCTCAAGGCTGGAGAAGTCGTGTTTCTGCAGCATCTCCTCGCCATGGCGCATAAACATGCGTATTGCCGTTGGTGACGTGTAGAAAATGCTGACGCCGTACTTTTCCACGATATCCCACCACCTGTCCACAGTGGGGAAGTCAGGAGCCCCGTCGTACAGGACAATGGCTGCGCCATGGGAAAGGGGAGCATACACGATGGAGCTGTGGCCGGTTACCCATCCCACATCGGCGGTGCACCAGTAGACCGACTCCTCCTTTATATCGAAAACCCACTTATATGCCGAGTGGTTGTAGACAAGGTAGCCTCCCGTGCCATGTATTACACCTTTGGGCTTTCCCGTTGTCCCTGAGGTGTAGAGTATATATAGCGGATGAGTAGACTCCATCGGCTCGGGCTTAACCATCCTATCGGCCTCGTCCAGCAGGTCTGAAAGGTAGAAGTCCCTTCCTCTCTGCATAGGAACCGTCTCCCCTGTTCTTTTAACCACGACTATCTTCTCAATGACAGGCGACAATTTAGCCGCCTCATCGACTATCTCCTTGAGCCCAAGGAGCTTGCCGCGGCGGTAGGCGCCATCGGAGGTGATGATCACTTTTGCCCCTATGTCGTTGACCCTGTCCGCTATGGATTGGGAGCTGAATCCCGAGAAGATCACCGTATGCACAGCACCTATGCGGGCGCAGGCGAGCATGAATATAGGGAGTTCGGGTACCATGGAGAGATAGAGGGCGACCGCATCCCCCTTCTTGACGCCGAGATTCTTCAGCATCGAGGCGCAACGGTTGACTTCCCGAAAGAGGGTGGAATAGCTCAGCACCCTGGTCTCTCCCTTCTCCCCTTCCCAGTATATCGCCACCTTGCTCCTGCGCCATGTCTGTACATGGCGGTCAACGCACTGATAGCTGGCGTTGAGCATACCTCCGACAAACCAGCGCCCGTACGGTGGCTCCCAGTCAAGGACGCGATCCCATGTCTTGTACCAGTCCAGCTTTCGCGCCTCCTCGGCCCAGAATCCCTCAGGGTCCTCTAGTGAGCGCTGGTGGATTTCTGCATAGCGCTTTGATGGCCACATACGCGCACCTGTAGGTAGAGAGCTGGCGCTGTCTGATCCGCGATCATCAATCATGTACTTCCTCCTTAATTATTCGGATATTGGGTCACCAAGGCAAATATTTTCACGAACAAGCGTGCTCGAATCTAATTGATATTAAGAACGTGGTCGATGCTGTCTGGTCAGGCCTGACTTTCAGCTTCTAGTCCTATTTCACCAGGCTGCTTACTGGAGAAATCAAACTCGCGTTTCTTCCTGGAGTTGAGCCCCCGTTCCAGGTCCTCCTCCTTTAGATGATAGCCAAATTGGACCGCACTCAGGTTTTCCTCCCTGTATTTAAGGGGGAGCACGTTGGCCAACTCCTCTTCAGATATTTTAACATCTACCAGGGCCATTAAGCGTCCCAGTGCAATCATGTTGCCGAAGATCTCTCTGCCGAATTGCTCTATTCCCAGCCTGCTGAAGGGGATTTCCTCATCGGTGCAGAGTCCCGTCTGGCACACCGTCTTTACTGCGTGAAGTCCCTCTGCCTTGTTGGAGAGTTTAAGCAGGATATCGGCATCTTGAATCACCGGGTTGGCGATGGGCTCTTTATCGAAGGTGAGGTAGGCTACGCTCATAGCGCCTCTTACTGCTGAGTCGTAATCATAGAGCAGGCTTACCTCGTAACCGAGGTTGGCCAGCAGTGTTGCCAGGCTATGAGATATCACCCGCACTCCCTGACCCCCCTCTCCTGAGATGAAGACCTTTACCATTGCGGACTCCTTTCTACCCGCGGCGGACGATCCCGATTTCCTCGGGACTCAGGGTCTCGGTACCGTCAGGTGCCCTTTTATATGTTCTGCGGAAGTGCTGCAGCATTTCATACGATGAGTTGAACCCCAGCCGGCGCCCGTTGTTCTCAATGCAGTGGCAGGCGATATCTATAAAGGCAAAGCCTGGCCAGGCAATCGCCTCCTTCATGCAGTTGCGGAGGTGGAGTTGATGGTATACAGTTGTCTTGGCGTAGAAGTACCTAGAACCGGCTTTCATCAGGTTCTGTAGATTTACCGGATCATAGGCAGCGCCGGCAGGTGAACTCACCGTTTTGGTGTCGCGGGGAGTTGTCGGCCCCGCCTGACCTCCGGTGAGGGCGTAGACATTATTATTATTACAGAGCAAGGTCAGGTCCGGGTTACGCCGGGTAGCATGCAGCAGGTGGTTGCCGCCGATGCTGGCCAGATCGCCGTCTCCGGAGACCACTATCACCTTGAGATCCGGGTTCACCAGCTTCACAGCCTCAGCAACGGGCAGCGTGCGGCCATGTAAGGTATATACTCCATCGACATTCATGTAGCCGGCAAGCCTGCCGGTGCAGCCCACTCCGGATATAACCGTGCTGTTAGTATAATTAAGTCCCAGTTCATCCATCACCATCGCCAACTGGATCATTATTTGCCCCAGCCCACAGCCAGGACACCAACTGGTGGGCAAAGTGTCCAGTTTAATAAGATCCTTGAACATCAAGACACCTCCCGTTCAAGCTTTTCCCGCAAGCCTTGCTTGGCCAGCTCCAGGTTGATCCTCCCGCCGAGTAGCGGTACGTGGATCACATTTCTCTTAAGCTCCCGCTCCACCAGACAGGCATACTGGCCATCGTTGGCTTCGATGACCGCAACCTTCTCGTAGCCCTGAGCATGGTTACGAAGCTCATCGCCGAGCATAGGGAACATGCGTATCGGCCGAAATAGCGCGAAGGTGGAACCGAGCGGGGCAACCACCCGCGACACGATACCGTACGAAATGAGTAGCGTATCGCTCGCCGGGTTTCCGCTGAACTCGTAGTCACTATAGTGGGCTGCCACCTTTTCATGTCGGGCCTTGACTTTGGTAAGCCATTCTCGATACACCCCGGCATCGGCAGTTCGCGGGTTACCTTCCTCATCGTGGGCCAGGCCGGTAAAATACCGCTTCCCGGTCCCCAGAGGTGGCCTGGTACGCGGGATAACGTCTAACTTAATGACATCGAGGTCGACCACCTCGTTCAGATGTCCCACAAAGGCGTCGCTGAGCAGGACAACGGGCGACAGCGATTCTTCTGCGGCGTTAAACGCAGTGATGGCATAACGATAGCACTCGGCAACTGAGTTGGGATAGAAAGCCAGGGGATAGTAGTCACCGCTGCTACCATAATTTGTCTGCACAATATCCTGCTGTGCTGGCATGGTGGGCATCCCCGTGGCTGGCCCCACCCGTTGAATATTTAGAAATACCGTCGGCACCTCCACCTCGTGAGCGTAGCCGATTGCCTCCTGCATCAGGGTGAAGCCTGGACCGGAAGTTGCGGTAAAAGACTTGGCACCGGCCAGCGAAGCGCCGATAATGGCATTGGCGGCAGCCAGTTCGTCCTCGCTCTGGATGAACCTAAAGTTTGGATCCTTGACAGACTGTTCCGCGGCCATGACCAGGACCTCTGTTGATGGGCTAATGGGGTAGCCAGCGAAGAAGCTTGCGCCTGCCTTTAGGGTGCCGAGGAAGAATGCTTCATTGCCCTGAACCAGGTGCTTCATCATTGTCCCTCCTGGGACCTGGGCTTGATTACCTCGATGGCTAGGTCGGGACAGAGTCTCTGGCAAAGGCCGGTTCGGTCACAACGGCCTTCTATCTCCATGATGGCATCGTCCTTTAGCTCCAGTGCCTGCCTGGGACAGGCCTCCACACAGATGTGACAACGCTTGCACCAGAAGGCATTCCATCGGATATTGTCATACTCGATCAACTTGGGTGATGCGGTAGTCACGGGGTGATTTCCTCCTTTCAGCTTCCTATGGGCCTACGGCAACTAAAATAGGCGATCTTGGCGTCTCTCCTCCTCACGTTTTCCCTCCCGCTATGGCCAAGGAAGGATCATCAGTGGATAGGATATTTAGTATCTGCAATGCCCGCTCCTGGGCTGCTTCCCAAAGTTGGCAACAGCTAGGTGGCATTTCCCTGAGGAGAAAGGAGCGAAGTTCCGCTGCCATCTCAGCAGCCCGGGCACGGCGATGATCTTCATGAAGCGCTTTATATCCCTGTAACTTTCGCGGGCCTTCGCTGCCTCCCTCGGCAAAATGCCAGTCTTTGAAGGCCACGCCACAGCCCACCCGAAATAGCATACTGCCCAAAGGTGTGGCTACCGGGGGAATGCCGCACCCGATGGCGAGCCTGGTCTCCGCCTGCTCCTCACTCTCGTATTCTACCATTATGTGTCCGCCGGGCGGGATAAGGTCAGAGAGATAATGAAAAAGGCGTTCTATTTCAGCATCCGAGAGTATAACCTCTCGTTCCGTGTGAATAATATTTTTTACCAGCTTTATCACCTCAACCCAGTTATAGCTGGGATAGGGACCGGAGTGGTGCAGCGCTAGTAATAGAGGCTGACTTGTGTTACCGAACTGATCCCGCAAGTTTATTCGAAAATAGTGCGCACCCACGCGATTCTTGGGCCCAAGCTCTATTTCCATAGTGGCCCCGCCAAGCGGTTTGCCCTCAAGCCTGGCTAAGGGATGATGGCTTCCCTTGGCAGTAGTCCATATATTCACTTTGGGCTCCTCTCACCGAGAAATCACGCGGAGGAGGGCAAGGTAAAGCGGTGTACCGTGAAATATTCTTTCGATCTCCTCAGCCACTCATATTCCTCTTCCAGCAGATCCAGGTGCCCTTGCTCAACCTTGGAGAGCTTCTCAAACATGGCCTTGCCACTTGGATCTGGGGTATTTTTAGCAAGACCGGTGTAAAATGAAGTCGCCTGTCTCTCTGCAGCTATGGCTTGCTTTAGAATATCCAGTTCCGGGGCATCCTCAGTAAGCTTAAACTTGACCTCTGAGGCTGAAGGAAATTCCGTGCATTCGATAGGATGAGATATATCACCATATTCGCAATAACCTTCTTCCGAAAGCCACGTTCCATCTTCCTTAACCTTTTCCCATTGCTTCTCCAGTATGTTTATATGTCCCCTCTCCTCCGATGCCAGCCATGATAACATCTTCCTACCGCTCTCATTGGCAGTCTTGGCAGCAGCATCGCTATAGTAGCGGTGGGCCTCCCTTTCTCTTTTAATAGCCAGGCTTAGTGCTTCCTGTTCGTTCATCGCCTTTATCCTCCTTAAAACTTTCTTGCAGACGGTATCTTCTCATACTCAGGGAATTAGTGACCACACTTACTGAACTGAAGGCCATTGCTGCTCCGGCGATTATTGGATTGAGTAAAAATCCGGTGAAGGGATATAGTATCCCGGCGGCGATCGGGATACCTGTGGTATTGTAGATAAAAGCCCAAAGGAGGTTCTGCTTGATCTTACGCATAGTATAACAGCTCAGGTCCAGGGTTCGAACTACGTCTCGAAGGTCATCTCTCACTAGAACTATGCCTCCCGACTCGATAGCTATATCGGTACCCGATCCGATAGCGATACCGACATCAGCCTGAACCAAAGCCGGTGCGTCGTTAACACCATCGCCAACCATAGCTACTGAATGTCCCTGCTCCTGGAGCCTCTTTATCTCAGCGGCTTTATCCTGGGGCAAAACCTCTGCCAGCACCCGATCGATACCCAGGTTGTGGGCGATACTTTCCGCACTCCCCCGATTATCTCCGGTGATCATGATCACCTGCTTCCCTCGGCGCTTGAGCCCAGCAACTGTCTCGGCGGCAAAATCCTTTGCTGTATCCGCAACTGCAATTATCCCAATAACCCTGCCCTCCGTTGCTACCAGCACCACTGTTTTTCCTTCTTCCTCCAGTTGTCTTATCCTTTCCTCCGCAGCCGACGTATCTATGCCTTTGTCAGCGAGTAGCTTCCTGTTTGCCACAAGAATGGATGTACCGTTATATCTTGCCTCCACACCCTTGCCCGGTATAGCGAGGAAGCTCTCTACCTCTGGAATAGCTATTTCCCTTTCCTCAGCCTTGCTAACGATGGCCTCGCTGAGATGGTGCTCCGAGCGCTTCTCAGCCGCGGCAGCCAGCTTCAGGACGTCATCGGTGGATTGAGGATTGGAGAGCGGGATTATATCCGTGACCTCGGGCTTGCCTCTGGTCAGTGTTCCTGTCTTATCGAATACGATGGTATCTACCTGGCAGGCCCACTCCAGAGTCTCTGCGTCCCTGATGAGGATGCCATTCTCTGCCCCAAGACCAGTTCCTACTATTACCGCTGTAGGCGTAGCCAGGCCAAGGGCACAGGGGCAGGCAATAATAAGTACCGCGATAAAGGCGGTGAGGCCAAAGACCAGCCCGGACCCCGATAGATACCAGGCGAGAAAGGTAACCACGCCAATAGTCAAAACAGCGGGGACAAAATAGGCCGATACCCTATCGGCCAGCCGCTGTACCGGGGCTTTACTTCCCTGGGCCTCCTCTACTAGCCTCACGATCTGGGCCAGCGCGGTGTTTTTGCCCACTTTGGTGGCTTTGAACTTGATCCATCCGCCCTTATTCATCGTGCCGCCGATAACCTCGTCACCGATGTTCTTCTCTACCGGGATGCTCTCACCGGTTAAGAGCGATTGGTCAACTGAAGAGCTTCCATCCAGAATTACCCCGTCTACTGGGACGCTACCCCCTGGCTTTACGATTACCGCATCCCCCATGATGACTTCCTCCACTGGGATCTCTTGCTCCCGCTCATCTCTAACCACCAGTGCTGTTTTGGGCTGTAGTTCGAGAAGCTTGCGGATAGAAGCCGAGGTTCTCCCCTTGGCAAGGGCCTCGAGTAGCCTGCCGAGCAGGATAAACGCGATAAGCATCCCCGCTATTTCATAGTAAAGGTCATCTCTTCCATAATTGGGATTACCGCTCCATATCAAAATGGACGAGGCTAGGCTCCAAAGATAGGCGGTGCCGGTGCCCAGGGCGATGAGAGTATCCATACTGGCACTGCGGTTCTTCACCACCGTCCTGAGCCCCACAGTGTAAAACTGGTAACCGGCGGCCACAATAGGGGTTGCGAGCAGCAATTGGATCAGGGCCATACTCCCATCGGTAAGGGAGGGAAGGGGCAGCCCCACATGGTGGCCCATAGCAAAGTAAAGTAGGGGGAGAGCGAAAATTGCCGCCACCAGGAGCTTTATTTTAAGGGTCTTTATATCACGCTGCCGCGCCTCTTTCTCGCGGTCAACGGTAGTCTCTGCCACAGGGGTATAGCCAGCGTCCTTTATTGCTTTTTTAATAGCTTCTGGGGTAGTCAATGCCGGGTCGAAGGCTATTATTGCCCTTTCATTGGTGAAAAGCTGGCTGGAGAGTATACCCTTGATCCCCTTGAGCGCTGCCTCGACGGTGCCCACGCAGTGAGCATTATCCATGCCGATCACCTTGAGATTGAGCGTCTCGGCTTCTTCCTTGATCACGCTGTAGCCTGCCTTTTCGACCGCCTGCTCCAATTCCTGAGTAGTCGCTTTCGCTGGGTCGTATTCCACGTACGCCCTCTCAGTGGCAAAGTTCACCGCAGTTTTGGAGACCCCGGTTACTTTTTTCAGAGAATACTCTATGGTAACTGCGCAGGCGGCACAGTGCATGCCCTTTATATATAGGGTGGCTCTCTCTAAATGATGTTTGAGCGCTTCTTGCTCCTCGGAAGGCTTTGGCTCGTTAGATATAGGCTCTAGCAAGCCCTTTTGGGAGAGAAATTTATCTCGGCAGCCCGGGCTACAGAAGTAGTAAGTCTCGCCCTCGTACTGTAGCCGAAGCCCGGTTTTCTCATCTACCTCCATCCCGCATATCGGGTCTTTTGCCATAATACTGATTCCTCACTGCAAATCTAATCTATAAACCTTGATCTTGTTACCAAAAACATTCCCACTTCATAGGTTTTCATTACCTCATATTGTCCTGCAACCTTGTTACCCTTGCTCTTGTCGCTGCGCGATAGCCTAAGTTGCAGATAATAGCCACCCGCATTTTAATGGCGCTAGCTCTACAAATATTTCAGCTTGTTATGATGAAGTCTGCGAAACTTCTCTACCTTGGGCGCAATCACGGCAAGGCAGTAAGGTTGTTCAGCGTTTTGCATGAAGTATTCTTGGTGGTAATCCTCTGCAGGATAGAAAGACCTAAATGGCGTGACCTCTGTAACAATCGGAGCATCCCAAACACTTGCCGCGTTCAATTCTTCGATTACCTGCTCAGTAATTACCTTCTGTCTATCATTATGATAGAAAATCGCAGAGCGATACTGGGTTCCTATATCCGACCCCTGTTTATTCAATGTCGTTGGGTCATGTATGGAAAAGAAAACCTCCAGCAATTCTCTAAAGGAAGTTACCTTGGGATCAAAGGTGATCTGAACCGCCTCGGCATGCCCTGTTGTTCCCCTACACACTTCACTATAAGATGGGTTTACCACAGTACCACCCGAATAGCCTGATGTCACCTGCTCCACACCATTCAATTTATCAAAAATAGCCTCAAGACACCAGAAACAGCCACCGGCGAGTGTAGCGACTTCCTTGGACATCGTAGCCTCCATCTGTGGGCTAGATTTCTGTTAATTCCATCACCCTCTCTCATCATCGGAGTAAGGGCTAGTGGCGATCGGCCAGTGATGTTAATGCCCACCTCCTGCATCACCTTTTTTCGTCTCTAATCTCGCTCGTATCCACTGGAGGGATTCTTATTTTGGTTAGGGATTTCGGATAGAAGGCATTCAGGATCAGTCTTCCTGATAGAAGAGGGTGTCGTACAATACCTCCAACCTGTATTTATGCTTCAGCTCGTCGTGGACTAACCTCTCGCAAAGGTGTTTGACCTCCTCATCACGGAGGGCGCTCATCATCCGGGAGTAGAACTCCACAGCATGCTGCTCCCGCTTCATGGCAGTAACGAGCGTGCCCTGCAAGCCGGCCCCTTCCAGCTTGTCACTGCCTGTCAGGTACTCACTTATCATCAGATTGTGTATCTTCTCCCTGCGCCACTGTCCCTTTTTCCAGTCCCTCTCTTTTAGATCTTTCAGCGTATGCGCGTGGCGACGCTCCTCTTCTGCCAGCTCTTTCATCAATGCCTTGGCCCCGGGATCGTCGGTATTGTTCTGCCCAGCTGAGTAGAACGCCTCGGCAGCAACCTCTTTGTAAACTGCTGTCTCTAGTAACTCGGTTAGTTCATCACTCATATTAAGATCCCTCATAAGGTTGATCTATCGTAGTATCGACATCTCAAGAACCTCTTTTAACGCTAAATCTCTTCGAAGATGGTATCGGCTTCACTTCGGCAAACTTTGCAGACCAGGGTTGCCTGCTTCGGGCTTTCCTTGCTTGAATCCGTGACCTTCTCTTCTTTTACCCTTAGCTCGGCTTCACATCCACATTTCTCGCAGATATAAGTCTTTTTCTCGTCATCAGGCACCATGTCCCACCTCCCTTTTCATTCTTAGTCGTGTCTCATATCCATATTTCTCGCAGACACAAGTTTTTTCTCGACATAAAGCACTATGTCTCATGGATACTTTTCGCTATTATCTTGCCGAAGTCAATACATTTCTCTATTTCGTCTTTATCGGGCACGAACTTTAATGCGAGTCCTGAGTCCATCAATCTAAATGATGGGGGCATGTTTCTCCTTACCCTCAGTTTCTCGACTTTTTAGAATATCTCGAAATTTAATTTTTAACATAATTTCGTAGAATGCTATCAAGTGAAGTTGTGCTCTTTGTGTTTTTCAGCAATAGTAGTTGCGAGACTATCCAGTGCCTTGAAATCGTCTTTTGTGGGGAAACCTTTACATAGCACCGGCTCCAGTATCTCTACCTTCAGGTTAGTGAGCATCGCGGCGAGTTGCTCAACCGCCTTGCCCCCCCAGCCGTAAGAGCCAATAACAGAGACGAAGCTCAGCTTCGGCCTCAAGGCGTTTGCCAGGAAGGTAGCATATACAACGTTTGGATGCGGACCAGCTAGCACGGTGGGGGTACCGATAATAACAGTCGCCGCATCCACCAAAGCTATTGCGAGTTTACCGATATCTGTTGCCGTCAGATCGAATTGCTTCACCGTCACGCCTCTTTGGGTTAAAGCTTCAACAAGATAGCCTACCATTTCATGGGTGCTGCCATGCATTGAGATGTAAGGCAAGACAACGATGTTTTTAGGTTCATCGAAGACCCAGCTATGATATGCTTTCAAGATGAACTCCGGTCTATCATGGATAGGCCCGTGGCTAGGAGCGATGATGTCAATTGCATAGTCCTTTATTTTTTCCAGGTTCTTCTGGATATTCGTTCGGAAGGGCATCATGATTTCCGCAAAGTATCTCTTGGCTGCTTCATAGACCTGCCCTTCGTCAGTTAAATAAAGGTCTGTTGTGGCTAGATGAGAACCCAGAAAATCACAGGTGAAAAATATTTTATCTTCTCTCAAATAGGTAAGCATTGTCTCTGGCCAATGTACCCAAGGAGCATGGATAAACTCCAGCGTTCTATCACCTAGCGAAATGGTCTCTTTATCCTCGACTGTTATAAACCTCTTCTCTGGAATCTTGAGCAGGTCAATGAGCATCCCTTTGCATTTGGGCGTAGCAATGACCTCTGCCTGAGGGTATTTCTCTAGGACTTTAGGGAGAGCACCGGAATGGTCCTGCTCTGCATGATGGGCAACAACGTAATTTATGTTCTCCACCCCAAGCTGGTTGAGGTGGTTTATCAGCACGCCCTCCATAGTGGGATCTACCGTATCAATAAGGGCAGTCTTTTTGCTGCCCTTAATTAGATATGAGTTATAGCTTGTGCCATCGGGAAGTGGTATAAGTGCGTCAAATAGCCTTCTAGCCCAGTCTATCGCACCCACTGAGTAAATATCATGTTTTATTTCTCTTACAGCCATTTTAAACCTTCCTTTTCAAAATCATTCTTACTTTACCAGCACCGGAGTTTGGACGTTCCTAATAAGTAGTATACGCTGAAAGTATAGAAAAGCGTGGCATACCTGACAAACCTGGTAGGATTCTCTACTGATTCAGTCATTCCCTCTCTATCCCCCCCCAGCTCCATATGCGGACAGCTGCGAATGTGGCTAATATGAGCATGGCTGCCCCGGACATCAGAGGCGGTCTACTATATAGCCGAATGCTAATAGGACAAGGGTAACCAATAAGACAAGCGCGTTGGCCCACAGCGCCGGTGTAAAACTGACCTCGTCCCGATAGCTTAGAGCACCCCTTATTGCCCAGATAGCGAGCGGCATGGTCACAAGGCAGAACAGCGCTGCCAGCGGCATGATCCCCACTGCCACCCAGGCCACCACCCACGCGTAGACTGCTACAGTGCCAGCCATATATAACCAAGCCGCTTTTACTCTGCCCAGGATGATGGGCAGGGTCTTTTTCCTCCCCAACTTGTCCGCCTCGACATCTGGGAACGCATTTAAAAGGTGAACGTTGAAGAACAAAATCCCAGAGGGTATGGCCGCCACCACCACATCTGCGGTATAGACTCCTGTTTGAACGAAGTAGAACATTAATATGGGCAATGTCCCTATACAGAGGCCACAAGAGACCTCTCCCATCCTCCACCTAGCTAAATGGGGAGTATAGAGCAGAACGCAAACGGCCCCCACCGCAAGGAGAGGAAGCAACAGTAAGCCCTTGTCTATAATTAAGTAGATCCATATGGGAACTGCTAGAGTAAAGCTCAGCAGACCAAATTTGAAGACGGATTCAGCCTCGAGGAGCCTGGCAGGCAGGATGCCGCTGCCGCCACTGAAAGGCGTCCTCTTAGTTTTGAGATCTACCCCGCTCCTATAATCGTAGTAGTCATTTAGAACTTGCACGCTGATATGCCATAGTAAGAGCCCGATGAAGGCAAGAAAGGCGTGGGGAAGGCTGAAGAAACCATCCCACCATGCTATGGTCGTGCCCATGAGAGCCACCGCCACTGATCCGACCAGGAACTTGGGCCGGGTTTCTATAAACCACAGCCTAGCTTGGGCCCTCACCTTCTGCAACGATTCAGCGGATAGAAACCCTGTGGCCATATTCATCCTCTTTAACACCCAACGATGATCATTTCGACCGCCACATGCAGCTGAGACGGCCTCCCTGCGGCTCAGGCCAACGTAGTAAGAAGGATTGCTTCATGAATACAGAACCCGTTGCCTCTTTGCAATGTTGCGCCTGCCTTGTGATATTCAAAGAGGTAACCCGACCACACCGGTTGCGTTTGATCTCATCTCTTACAAAACAATGGAGAACTGTAGCCCCCTATCTAACTGTTGCCAGCCTTCCAGTTTCACATGATCTACACCCACTCGCTATAGGCGGGATGTATCGCGATGGTAGAAGTAGGCAAAAAACCAGTCAAGAGCTGTGCTTAGCTTACTCTGAAATCCCGTTAGCGGCCCCAGATATGAGAGCATCTGCTCTAGATATAAGATTCGCCGCAGCATTCCAGCAGCGAAGCCATCGAAAGCACGACCCAATATCTGAGCCACCGCCACATTTCTACTAATATATATTATCTGTCCTTTAAACTTGTAACGGAAGGGTCGTTGACGCTCCCCCCTCATGGCGTGGAGGATGTTTCTGGCACAGGCCGGGCCTTGTCTCATAGCTACCTGGTGGGTTGCGGGATAAGGTCCCGAGCCATTCTCTTGCGCTAGATAGGCGCAATCCCCAACGACATAGAGCCCGGGTGACTCCGGGACTTCCAGGTTCTGATTCACCAGGATCCGGCCATCCCTGGCTTTATCGAGAGGCAGCGACTCAACAACAGCCGCCGGCTTCACCCCTGCTACCCAGATAACAGTGCGGGTTGGTATGACCTGGCCATCAGCAGTCTCGACACCGTCCACCCAGGCCTTACTGATGCGAGTTCTCAGCAACACCTCAACCCCTTGAGAGCGCAACCGGGTGATAGCCAACTCCCCAACCTTCGCATTCAGGCCAGATAAGACGGTGTCTTGGGACTCGACTAGGATCACCCGAACATAGGGCGTCAGGGAGGGGTAGTCCCGTATCAGCACCTTGCTCGCGAATTCCTGAATAGACACCGCCAGTTCCACCCCGGTGGGCCCACCTCCCACCACCACAAAAGTGAGCAGCTCACGTCGGGGTTGCTCATCTCCTTCCAACAGCGCCGCCTCATAGTTATCCAGAATGTGATTGTGGATGTTGATACCATCCCTCAGAGATCTGAAGGTTAGCGCATTCTTTTCGACCTCGTCCATGCCGAAGAAATTGGTGGTGCTGCCCAGGGCCACCACCAGATAGTCCCACTCCAGCTCTCCATCATCGGTGGTAACTATCTTCCTCTCTACGTCTATGCCCTGTACCCGGCTTTGCCTGAACTTAACTCGCCCGGCAGTACCTCCCTGTCTCAGCAGAGTACGCACAGGGAAAGAGATATGACCGGGCGCAACACTTCCGGTGACTACTTGATATATTAGGGGCAGAACGAAGTGATAATTCTGCTGGTCAACCAGTGTTACTTCCAGCTCCGGGGCACCAGCGGAGGCTTTTTTCAACTCCCGTGCAGCACCGACCCCCGCCGAGCCTGCGCCCAGGATTAGCACTTTCTTCTTGTATTTACTCATCGTCATTTCATACCAGACGAGATATCCAGAAATAGGCAGGATAGGTGCCGGTCTGCCAGCTTATCACACCTATGCCTGTTACACGAGACTGCTCACTCCCCGAACTTCTCCATGGTGATCAGCTTCGCCTTTTTTACTTCCTTCATCACTATGGGCAGCGAGCCCGAATGGTCCATCTCCACATGATTGGACAACACGTAATCGATGTCCTCTGGGGCAACTATCTCCTTGACCCTGGCTGCAATCTCCTCATAGAAGGGCGCCTTCACCGTATCGATGAGGGCGATCTTCTCATCGATAATGAGATAGGCATTGTAGGTGGCCCCCAGATGCGTGTAGTAGCCGTGGAAATTCCTCACATTCCAGTCGATGGCCCCCACCCAGTAGACGCCATCCGCTAGCTGTACTTTGCTCACGTATTGCCTCCTGATGCAATTAATAAGGCCGCCAAGTACCAATTAGGCGCAGTGGCAGTTCCGTTTCTGATCACCAGCTAGAGTTTCAGTCCCTCGGCCACACGCTTTCCAAACTCAGGGTCAGCCTTGACAAGGTTCTCAACCATGCGTTGTTGAATCGGCTTATCCGCCTTACTCAGAGGATCAACGATATTATCAACCAGGTGGTCTTGATCCACTTTGCTGAGTGAACGGTAGCGTTCGCCTGCCTGCTCGAAGTCATTAGTCAGGCTGATCTTTCGGCGCGTTACATTCCCTTCGATACTATACTGGCTAGTCGGGTAGGCAGGAGCCTCACTCGGCATACCGCCCGCGAGGGTGTTAGGCTCGTAGTTAACCGTTCCACCACCATAGGGCGCATACTGCATGGCTGCGTCGCGCTGGTTGTTGTTGACCGGCACCCTAGGGCGATTGGTGGGTAGTTGGAGGTAATTAGGTCCTAGCCGATGCCGCTGAGTATCTGCGTAGGAGAAGACCCTGCCTTGTAAAAGTTTGTCAGCGGAGAGCTCGATTCCTGGCACAATAGAGGCCGGACAGAAAGCAGCCTGCTCCACTTCGGCAAAGTAGTTTTCAGGATTACGATTGAGCACCATCTTGCCCACCGGCATCAGCGGAAACTTATCCTCGGGCCACGTCTTAGTAGCATCCAGCGGGTCGAAGTTATGTTTCAACTCGTCAGCTACATCCATGATCTGAACCTTCAGCTCGTACTCCACAGTTTTCCCGGAGGCTATAGTGTCATAAAGGTCGCGAGTGGCTATATCAGGATCTTCCCCGGCTAAGCGAGTCGATTCATGGCGGTCGATGGAATGAACCCCCGCCTCTGGCTTCCAGTGGTACTTTAAGTAGACATCCTTGCCTTTCGAATTCACCCACTTATATGTATTGACACCAAATCCTTCCATAGTCCGGTAGCTCTTAACTGTGCCACGGTCTGAGAAAAGCCAGGTGATCATGTGGGTCGATTCGGGGGTCAAAGAGATAAAGTCCCAAAATCGACTGTTTGCGCTGGAACTGGTGGGGATGTTTGTATCAGGAGCAGGCTTGAAGGCATGGACCATATCGGGAAACTTGATGGCGTCCCTGATAAAAAACACCGGAAGGTTATTCCCTACTAAATCGTAGTTACCTTCTTCAGTGTAGAACTTGACGGCAAAACCCCTGGGGTCACGGGCTGAATCTGCCGACCCTCGTGCACCAACCACAGTCGAGAAACGGACGAAGAGGGGCGTTTGCTTTGCCGGATCCTGCAGGAAGTTAGCACAGGTATACTTCTCCATGCTCTTATACACCTTAAAGTAGCCATGGGCCCCAGCGCCCTTGGCGTGAACTACGCGCTCCGGTATTCTCTCGCGGTCAAAGTGCGCCAGCTTCTCAATGAGATGCACGTCCTGCAGCAAAACAGGTCCACGCTCACCCACGGTCAGTGAATTCTGGTTGTCGCTGACTGGGACCCCTTGATTCGTTGTAAGACGTTTACCTTTCTTACTGTCTTTCATGACATCCTCCTTATTTCGCGAATGATGGTTTGTATGCTCTATATAGCTTTCAGTGAAATCATCTAAGCCTCCTGAGATGTTGCAGGTGGTGTAAAGACCCGCGCTGCGAGCTCCTTATCCAACATAAGCAAGGCATCGCCCTTTTTGCCCACAAGCTTTAGCTTGGCGATGATATCGTTGTCGTTGGCTTCCTCTTCGATCTGTTCGGTAACGTACCACTGTAGAAAGATATTCGTCGCGTCATCCTTCTCCTTGATCGCCAGGTCGACGAGGTCATTAATGCGCCTGGTGACGAACTGCTCGTGCTTCAGCGTTTTCTCGAACATGTCGAGGGGCGACTCGAACTCTGTCGGCGGCGCATCGATGGCCATGAGCATAACCTGCCCGCCCTGGTCATTGATGTAGTCATAGAATTTCATGGCATGCAGCATCTCTTCCTGATACTGCACCATAAACCAGTTGGCAAACCCCTTAAGCCCGATATGTGTCCTGTAGGCAGACATAGACATATAGAGGTATGCCGAATACATCTCTTTATTAAGCTGCTCATTCAGCGCTGCTTCCATTTTTTTACTCAGCATATAATTACCTCCACTTATTGTTTTTGTAGCTTCGCTCCCTAACAGGTGAGTTCGAAACCTATGCCCTTTTGCTGGGTGATACCTGCCACTACAATATCCCTGACTCCTTCACTCAGAACCTGGCTAGTTAGACAACCTTCCTGAACCGCTCTGCGGGGGCACCGCAAATGGGGCATCGGTCAGGGAGGACACCATCTGATACATAGCCGCAGACACCGCATACATAGTATTCGGTATCCACATCGGCCAGCATGTGCTCCAGCGCCTTTTCGTAGAGCTTGGCGTGTCCCCGCTCAACGTCGCGAGAGTAACTGAAGATCCTTGCCACGTGTGCATTATCTTCCTTATTAGCCTCCACGATGAACTGAGGATAGGTGCTGCTGGCGAGGTTCTCCCTTTCGAATGCGCTTTCCAGGTTCTCCTGAGTATCGGACACACCACCGAGGAGGCGGAGGTGATGGAAGGCGTGAACTCCCTCGGCCTCAGCGATAGCACGGAACAGTCTTGCCACTTGGCGGTAGCCGTCCTCCTCGGCCTTCATGGCGAAGGCGAGGTTCCTCTGGTGGGCTTGTGACTCGGCAACGAAGCCGTCCTTGAGGTTTTTAAGGGTCTTTATCCCTTTTATCCCCGGGATCTCATGGGGGACCAGCTTTTCTGCCTCCACACCGCAGAGTGGGCAACGCTCAGGTTTATCGGTGGTAAGTTCTACATGGTGACAATTGGTACATTTCCACAAGGCGCTATCCACCTCCTTTTAGGTCTACATTTCCGGTTGAAGCGCCAATGTTTGATACAGGCTCACCGTGTTATCTCTATATAGTGTAGTGAGTCCAGAATATCGTTATCCCTTGGCGATATCCAGTAACCTTAACCTTTCTGCTGGTCTAGACTTGATGCTGCAATCTCGACTAGACAACATTCCACATAAAGGATGACGTGTCTATTTCTTTTCTTCGTGTTCTTCGGCAACATGGCAGCAATCGCACTCGCACGGGCTGCTGCTGGCGCAGGGCTCGCAGCAATAGACCACGCCCTCACTCTCATAGCCAGAACCGGCGATGTGACAGCCGCATACTGGACATAACTGCTCCGCCATATTTGTTCACCTCCCTTCCTGGAATTCAATCACTCCTATAGCTTTTGAAACTCATCCTTACTGGCCCCGCAGACTGGACACTGCCAATCATCGGGCAGCTCCTCGAAAGGCGTCCCCGGCTCGATGCCGCCTTCGGCATCGCCTTGTTCGGGATCATATACGTAGCCACAAACGGTGCACTCATATTTCACTGCTGCCATACCTATCTCCTTTCTTGCCTCAATCTTTGTGATAGGAGGGAGCTGTTTTAGGTGTAGTGCCTCGCTTCACCTGATGATAATAGGCATACGTCATCGGCTCACCTTCCTGGATAGCTTCAGCGCCCACAAGCTCACCGATAAAAATAGTGTGCGTTCCCACATCCACCTCGCTAATCACCTTGGCTTCGAGGTAGGCCAGGGTGTTATCGAGGACGATGGGAGCTTTGGTCTCGCCCAGCTTATAATCTATGCCCTCAAACTTGTCCACCTCTCTGCCTGATTTGAAGCCAAAGCGTCCGATCAGGCTCAGCGGTGTGTCCTGAGACAAAATTGAAGCGGTGAAGACCCCGCTACCCTCGATGAACTCATGGGTGAGGTTTCCTTTATTGATGCACGCCGATATAATCGGCGGCTCCGAGGAGACCTGGATCACGGTGTTACAGGTCTGACCGTTTATTCTATCTCCCTTTCTGGAGCCAACGATGTACATTCCATAGCTTATCTGGTGTAAGACCTTGGTGTCCATTTCGCTCCTTAAAACTTTTATTCCTTACCATACCCTGCATCGTCGGGCCTTCTAGTCTCGATTAAAACTCGAGAAGTTCCCGATGCCGAAATCCCCGGGAGTAGTCAATTAGGTATATCTTCAGTGGAGTCACTTTAACGATTACTGAGTTTCCAGCTTTCACACTATTGAAGGCATTGTGTCTTGCCATCACAGCCTTTGGCACTTCAGTAATATTCTTGTCAGCTAATATCTCAGCCTTTCCAATGTACTGAATGCCTTTGATACCCTTATCCTCGTTAGGAATGGGTACGCGTTCCTCTATGGCTATTGCTACGCGGGGATTTACCAGAATGTTCTTCACCTTTTCAGCATCTCTTGCTGTGTTGAAATATATGTCTGTCCCGCTGTTTTTAAAGAAAACGGTGGAGGCGCTAGGTTGACCATCAGTGTTGGCGGTGGCAATGGTACATGCACGGCATTTCTCCATGTATGTTACGATCTCGTCCCTGAGAGTTACTGTCATTCCTCTCACCTCGTATCAGATTTTTAAATTTTAGGAAATGTAGGCTGAAAATTAAGCTTGGCCAGGCTCTATCAATAATTCTCGGCCATAAGCTCGTAATAGCTCTGAGGATGGTCACAGGCGGGGCACTGCTTGGGGGCTTCCATCCCTTCGTGGACATAGCCGCAATTGCGACACTTCCATTTGACAACTACATCTTTCTTAAATACCTTGTTCTCTTTCACATTCTTGAGAAGCTTTCTATAGCGAAGCTCATGCTGTTCTTCTACTTCAGCGATTTCCCAAAATACATTTGCTATCTCTTGAAAACCTTCCTGGCGAGCCACTTCCCCAGCTTCTTTGTATAGTTTGGTCCATTCCAGGTTTTCCCCGGCTGCTGCCGCTTCCAGATTTGCTGCGGTATCACCTATGACACCCGCTGGGTAAGTTGCAGTGATTTCCGCGTCTCCCCCCTGAAGGAATTGGAAGTATCGCTTAGCATGCTCTTTTTCGTTGTCTGCTGTCTCGAGGAAGATAGCGGCGATCTGTTCATACCCGGCCTCTTTTGCAACCGATGCAAAGTATGTATAACGATTCCTCGCCTGCGATTCGCCGGCAAATGACGCCAGCAGATTGTGCTCTGTCCTGCTGCCTTTAAGTTCCATTGGTTCCGCCTTTCTACTTTGATTTCTTAACATAAACTTTATATTGCCCCGATTCATCCTCAATCCCCAACAGCTCATTTCCCGTAGTACGGCACCAGGCAGGCATGTCTTCTTTAATGCCCTCGTCGTCGGCCAATATCTCCAGCACCTGCCCAACTTCCAGCTCTTTTAGCTTATTGGCGGTGTGAGCGATGGGCATGGGACAGTATAATCCGATGCAGTCTAAAGTGGCATCTGCCTTCATAGCCATGCCTCCTTAAATAAAGAGATTGACATTTCCCTCTTTAGCCTCAGCTAGGTAGGTGGCTACCCCGGCGAAGCTGTCCACGTCGGGGATGAAGGCCTCTTTTCCTATCCCCATCATCCCCATAGAGGTGGTGCAGGCGATAAATTTTACCCCCATACCCTTAGCCATGGCCATCATCTCCTCAAGGGGAGGAGACTTTATATCACGCATTAACCGCCCAATCATCCATTTGCCCAAGCCGAGCATCTGAAATTTTGATAAGGGCAGTCTCTTGGCGCCGCCCCGGTTCATTCTATTGAGCATCTTCCTCATTATCCCCCGGCTTTTTATGCTGCCCTCATTTCTCTTGATGATATTTAGCCCCCAGAAGGTGAAGAACATGCTCACCTCCATCCCCATTGAGGCGGCCCCGATGGCGATATTGAAGGCGGCCAGGGCCTTGTCTAGCTCTCCGCTGAATACCACCAGAGTCACACTCTCTTTCTCAGCCATGCTCGCCACTTACTCCAAAGTTCGCCCACATTGTGGACAGACCTTGGCCGTTTTCTCCACTACTATATTACATTTCAGGCAATACCGTAGCTCAATGTGGCACGGCTGACAATAAGGCGCAGGGGACATAGCCAGCTCCTCATCACAGTAGGGGCAAAAGCACCTCCTCTCATTCTCCTTTGGCTTTTCACTACTTGTCATCCTTCCTCCTCCTTCCGTTTTTTATAGCTTTGCCCTGCTTCTTCAGGTAGTCATCGATGGCCTTATTCAGCGCTTGAGCGCCGAGGTTGGAGCAGTGATACTTATTCTTGGGCAGCCCCTCAAGCTCCTGGGCCACAAGGGCCGGAGTAATCTTCCTTGCCTCCTCCAGGGTCTTGCCCATAGCCATCTCGCTCACGATGCTGGAAACGGCGATGGCAGCGCCGCAGCCGAAGGTCTTGAACTTGACATCGCTGAGATGGTTATCGTCCACCTTGATGTAGAATGTCATCATATCCCCGCAGACGGGGTTTCCCTCTTCACCGATGCCATCGGCATCCTCGATCTCCCCTACATTGCGGGGGTTCATGAAGTGTTCCATTACCTTGTCGCTGTAAACAGGCATCTCAACTTCCTCCTCGCTGACCTTTTATAAATTTGGAATATAGCGGTGACATCTGCCGGAGCCGATCAACAATAGGCGGCAGCGCTTCCAATACATAGTCAATGTCCTCCTCGGTATTCTCCAAGCCAAGGCTGAATAGTAGCGACCCCTGTGCGATCTCGGCAGGAACCCCCATAGCGGTGAGCACGTGAGAGGCCTTGAGCGCCCTGGACGTGCAAGCCGAACCGCTGGATGCCGCTATTCCCTGGTGACTTAACAGCATGAGCATTGACTCTCCTTCAATAAACTCGATGCAGAAGCTGGCATTGCCGGGGAGGCGCTGGGTGGGATGTCCGGTGAGGATGGCATTCTCGATCCGTGACAGCAGTCCCTCGATCAACCTATCGCGCAGGGCAGAGAGGTGGGCCATCCGGGACGCCATTTCCTCTCGAGCCAGCTCTGCTGCTTTTCCCAAACCTACGATTGAGGGAACGTTCTCGGTCCCCGCCCTCCTTCCTCCCTCCTGCACCCCACCATCGAGGAAGGGCATAATGCGTACACCTTTTTTAAACCACAGGGCGCCAACACCCTTGGGGCCATAGAACTGGTTGGGGGTCAGGCTTAGCGCATCAACACCGAGCTCTCTGACATCAACAGGTATTGAGCCTGCGGTGGCTACTGCATCGGTGTGGAACAGGGCCCCCGTTTTCTTCACCACCTTAGCTATCTCGGCGATGGGCTGGATGGTGCCCACCTCGCCGTTGGCGTGCATGATGGATACCAGAACCGTATCCTCCCTTATGCTCTTACCGACCTTTTCAGGATCGACCAGCCCGTACTTGTCCACTGGTACCTGAGTGACCTCAAAGCCCAACTTCTCCAGCGTCTTAGCTGAATGAAGAACTGAAAAATGTTCGATGGCAGAGATGACAACGTGCTTCCCCTGGGACTGCCGGGCGAGGGCCAACCCCTTGATGGCGAAGTTGTTGGCCTCGGTGCCCGAGCCGGTGAAGATGATCTCCTCAGGCTGGGCGCCAATGAGGGCGGCAACCTTGCTGCGGGCATCATCCAGCGCTTCCCTGGCTTGGTCTCCCCACTCATGGATGGATTGAGGATTGCCATAGGCATCCTTGAGGTAGGGAAGCATAGCCTTCAGCACCTGGGGAAGGACTGGGGTTGTCGCTACATGGTCAAGGTATGCTCTCTTCATAACCCCTCCTCTGGTCATCTCAACCACATTTTAACCACTGGGCTGATCCCTGTATGCGACCTTTATCTCAAAGCTGGGCCCAGACGGTTGCCTCTACTTGAGGCGAGCCTCGACCGCATCCCAGTTGATGTTCTTGAAGAAGGCATCGATATAGTCGGCTCGCTTCAGCCCATAGTCGATCATGAAGGCATGCTCGAAAACATCCAGCACCAGAATGGGGGTACAACCTGCAGGGTGGCCGGTCTCATGCTCATTTATCCACTGGTTTATCAGCCAGCCGGTTACGTTATCCTGGTACAGGATAGCCCAACCGATTCCCCGCATGGTGGCGGTGGCGCGAAAGTCCTTCTCCCAGTCCTCGTAGCTGCCGTATGCACCGGGCAACAGCTGGGCCAGCTTGCCAGATTTGTTTAGTGTCCCCTTGCCGCCGAGGTTTTCGAAGTAGTATTCGTGGAGGCGCATACCGTTGAACTCGAAGCCGAAACGGCGCTTAAGCTCGGCGTATTCCGGGGTGGCCGTTTTGCCTTCCTTGAGCATGGCAGTAAGTGAATCATATAGCTTGTTGGTATTGGTGACATAGCCCTGATACAGTGTGAAGTGATTGTTGAGCAGCGGCTCGCTGAATCCCTCTATTCCGATTAAACTTGTATAGTCCTTAGCAGTGTAACCCATTTCTACCTCCTTCATCGAAATTATTTTCCGATTGGTGCCCTCTCCTCATCGCAGCAGACTATAGTTCCGCTGCCGACCCTGGTCACTATTATCTCGTTGCCGCAGACAGTGCAGCGGTACTTATTATCTACCTTCTACCCCTTTCCTCCTTGACCAGGAGGCTATTTCACAACTTCTCAGCAGCCTGGTTCACCATAGTGGCCACAACAGCTCTGCCTCTTCCATATTTTGATAGAATTGTTACGGAGAACAAGATACAGTTTTCGGTGAATAGGCATTGGAACTGACATATTGGTTAGGACAGCTCTCACGCTTGGCATTTCCTTTCACCTCCTTCGTCTGATAGGTTAGGGGTCTGATTCTTTTGGTTCTGTGAATGTTCTATAAGTTAGTCTGAGCCTGAAGTGGTTACTTACCCTCTCCTCAGTAGCGATCCTAGCAATTGCTCCATGGAAGCTCTGGAGGTTGCATCGACACAATGCAAACAGGAAGCTAACTGAGAGCGCTGTTCTATTCTTGTATTAGCTCCATCTCCTGATCGCAGCAGACTAGGGTGCCGCCACCGACCTTGGTCACCGTCACCTCGTTGCCGCAGACATTGCAGCGATATTTTTCGCCCACATTCTTGACTCCCATTTTCACACCTCCGATATTCTCTATCAAGGCTCAAGCAGCCTCTTCTCACCTTCAATCTTCTTCAGGTCGGTTATGTCCTGGGTAACCTTCAGGCAGCCGAGATATTCATGGTCTTTACTGCGGATCGCAAAGTATCTGATGAGAATCAGCCGTTAGTCCCGATTCGTCGATTCTGACGATTTTCCTCAACACCTTTGTTTCCATTTCAGACATTCACGAACAGCTAGCCCGCGACAAGCATGTAATCGCAGATAAAATTACGGGAAACAACCGAGCTGGCAGCTCATTATCTTTATATTTAGTCTGTTCGCTGTGTCTCCAACCTGTCTGGGGCTAACTTTCAGCTTCTTAGCTATCTTAAACGCTATGGCGCAGGGAAGCTTACCGTCAACCAGAGAAGCTTGAATTTCCATTTCGAGTTTTTCGTCCAAAAGGTCACCTCCTATCTGAAAGTTGCCGCTACTCGCAGCCCTTCAATTGCTTCCATCTCTCCTCTCCCAGGTACTGGCGAGCTGAAGCGCACCAGTCCATGCAAATCCATTCACCGCACTCGTGGCACTTCACCTTAGTCTCGTTGGAGAAGAGCTCCTCCTCTGCACCACAGTTCGGGCACTTGTAGAGCTCAACCCGTAGGTTTCTGAAATCTTGACCGGGACATGCAGACCTCATATCTAACCCTCAGTCATTGTGAGAATCGCTAACTTTGAGCGATCCTGCTGCCCAGATCAAAGGCGTCCTTTAGTGCGGTTGGGTGCTCCCTAATCTCACCTTTTGTATCCACGCCCCGGATAAGAAGTTCCTCAGCGTACTCGACGCCGATGGCTTGGAAGAAATATTTCACTGTCAATATGGACCCGTCAAACAGTTTCTGTCCCTTGGTGGCCCCCACAGCGATAAAGGCGCCTTTTCTCCCCTCACAGGGCAGGTTTTGCTTGAGGATATATTTTCGGGCCCACAGCGCCTGAGAGCGGTCGATTAGCGCCTTAACCTGACTGGTCAGCCCATAGAAAAACATCGGCGAGGCTACTATTACCACATCGGCCTCGAGGAGCTGGGGGTATATGCCATCCATGTCGTCTCTTATGACGCAATTGCCATCCCTCAGGCAACCGTAGTACTCGCGGCACGGGGCTATGTTGAGTTTATCTACGATGAGCTTCTCCACCTCTGCACCCTGACTTTGGGTACCCTTCAAAGCCTCATCCAGCAGTAAATCAGTATTGCCCTTTATCCTTGAGCTCCCCATAATCCCCAGGACTCTCAATCTTGCCTCCTTGTCACCGCTTGCTGAAGCCTTTCATCAGGTCTGAAAGCTGCCTCAGGTGAGACCTCTCCTCCTCTATTATCTTATCGACTGCCTCGCGGTCTGACCGTCGAACCAGTTCTCGCAAGTTCGAATAGAACAGTATAGAGTCCTTTTCTGCGCTTATAGCGATCTGGATAGCTTTGGCTTCACTCGCTGACTTTTGTGCCATCTCGCGGGCAGTCTGATCGTCGCGGAAGACAGCGGAGTCGATCAGCGCTTTTAGATACCGGTCATACTCTTCAGTGTAGGTCTCTGGTGGTGCATAGTCTGCAAGTGAGCCCAGCATATTTTGGAAGATTTCAATATGCTTTTTCTCCTCAAGAGCCAGATACTCATAAATAACTCTAGATGCTTCATTCCTGGCAGACTTTGCCAGGGTGTCGTAAAAAGCGGCTCCGCTCCGCTCGATCCCAATGGCGATGTTCACCAGTTCACTGCCAGTAAAAAATATGCCCATTTGTCACCCCTTTATAGTCTCTTGAGATATTTATGAGCTTGGAGAGCGGCCTTGGCCCCCTCAGCGGCGGCAACCAGGATCTGTTTCTCCGGGGCATTGGTTACATCCCCGGCGGCAAAGAGCCCGGGTACCCCTGTATCGGTGGCACAATTTATCTCGATCTCACCGAGCTCATTTAGCCTGACGATGCCTTTAGACAAGTCCGAACTGGGGATCAGCCCGATCTCGACAAAGACACCCCCAACCTCAAGCCTCTTCTCTTCGCCGCTCTTTAAATCGCTGATGGCGACAGCTTCCACACGGCTTTCCCCGTCGATCGCCACCACCTTGTGCTCCAAAAACACGGTCATATTGGGTGCCTCTTTAACTTTATTAATAAGTATCCGGTCGCCGGTGAACGGTGTCAGCGACACCAGATAGACATACTCGGCGATCTTGACCATATCGTCCGCTGCCTCCAGGGCGGAATTGCCCCCGCCGATAACCGCCACCTTCTGCCCGGCAAAGAGCGGGCCATCGCAAATCGCGCAATAGGTAACACCCCGACTCTTTAGCCGCTCCTCGCCAGGTACATTGAGCTGGCGGGGACGTTTCCCGGTAGCGACGATCACCGCCTTTGCCTGATAGCTTTCACCATTGGCTATCCTGATCTCAAATCCCGCATTCCGTCGGGATAAAGCAACTACCTCTTCACCGATCTTCTGCTCCAGCGGAAACTGCTTCATCTGCTCCTCGAATTTGGCCATCAGCTCAAATCCTTCGATATACTGATATCCCATATAGTTCTCCACACTGGCCGACCAAAGAGCTTGCCCTCCAATGTCTTTACTGATGAGCAGGGTATCTAGCCGCTTCCTGGCAGCATAGACCGCAGCGGTCATCCCCGCGGGACCACCGCCGATAATGATCAGTTCACGCATAAGCTCCACCGGCAAGTTAAAGGCCTAATTTCTCTTTCAGCCTGCCTTCGTCGAAGCCAACGGTAAAATCGCCATCGATTTCGATGACAGGTACCGCCATCTGACCTGTCTTACGCACCATCTCCTCACGGGCGGCGCTATCGGTAGCGACATCGACTTCTTGATAGGCGATATTATGCTGCTCGAGGAACATACTGGTCCTCTTGCACCAGGGTCAAGTAGGGGTGGAATAGAGCTTCACTTCTTTGGCACTCATTTTCTCCTCCTGATTCTGGATCAAATTTAAGATTCGGGGGTGGCCCCCGTACGAAACTTTTATCTCCCTGGGAACATATTGGGAAGTGAAATAGCATACTAATCAAAAGTTAATCGTTTGTCAATACTTATACGTACAGGTTGACTGATATTGCCCCGTGTGCTAGATTTTTCCTGTATCAATGTGAATCGATATTTGAAGAGGACGAAAAAGGAGGGTCAGGTGAAACAGGATAATTATGATGTGCTGGTTATCGGTTCGGGGATGGGGGGATTATCTGCGGCGGCATTTCTTGTCGCCAGTGGCTATAAGACTTTGGTGGTGGAGCGGCTGCCTCGAATAGGCGGCAGGTATTCCACGATAGAACATAAGGGTTTCAAGATTAGCACCGGCGCGATTGAGGTAGAGATGGGTGGGGTAGTGGAGCAGGTCTTTAATGCGGTAGGGGCCAGGCTCGACGTCCGCCCCGTCCCCCCGATTCGCTATCGGATTGATGGGAAAGACCATGAGCTGCCGCCAAAAGGTGGGCTGAGGACGCTCGTTTCCTTGGCTTGCAGGGATGAAGGCGAAACGGAGCGTGTGATGGGGGCTTTGAGACGGGGTTTAACCTGGCAGCAGCCCTGGGACGGAATTTCCCTCAGGGAATGGCTGATTCAGTATACCGAGAATGAGAGGGTGCTTAAAACCTTCTGGGCGCTGATCAGCCCGACTCACTTTGTAAATGACGATGAATTGCCAGCGGGGAAGTTCTTCGAGTACCTCAAGGCGCCAAAAGGACAGGGTATCGGGATTGCGCCGCAGGGCAATTTAGCACTGATGGAATCGCTGGCGAGAGCTATTGAGACAAAAGGGGGGCAGGTGTGGACTAAGTGCCGGGCCAGGCAGATTGCAGTGGCCGATGGGATGGCAAGGGGTGCAATTGTAAAGCGGGGTGAGGAGGTTATTGAGGTGGTGGCGAAGGCAGTGGTTAGTAATACCGGTCCCGGGGAAACGGTGGCATTGGCGGGGAGTGAGAATTTTGATCTGGGCTACCTGAAACAGCTACGGGAAAACCTGAGACCCGCTCCGTTTATAGCGATGCATATTGCCAGCGATAGGCCCCTGGTGGACTGCTCCTCCCTGATATTCGTACTGGGCCGCAGGCTGAGCGTGATGAACAGCCCGACACTTCTCTGTCCGGAGCACGCTCCAAAAGGAAAGCACCTGCTCATGGCGGGAGGTACGCCGCTCTCATCGTTACCCCCCTATGATATCAAGCAGGACAGGGGGCTAATGCTTCAGGATTTGAGAGATAATATCCCCGGGTTTGACGAGCATGCTGAGATCCTGGTTGCCAGCTATTTCCATGGTGGATGTCCGGGGTATCATAGCTGGCCGGGTTACGATATGCCGCAGAAGACATCGATAGAGAACCTCTATAATGTCGGCGACGGGGTAAAACCGGGGGGCTGGATAGGGCTCGGTGCCTGTGCCAAGAGCGCAGAGATGGCGGTGGAGGATATCAAGCTTCGGGTTAAGCCGGGATAGAGAGCTCTCTTAAGAGCGTGGTTTCAGTGTGCGTTTGGAAAAACCCTGTGGCTTGAGCAGCTGGACGTGTGAGCGTGTAAGATGTAGTTACAAAATTGCAACATTAGGTTGTGCTGGAAGGATAAGAGCGGCTATACGACATCAAATTTTAGATAAAACCGGGGTGGACCTTTCTGTCCACCCCTTTGGTGTTTATAGTGCAGGTGTATTAGCCTCCTGCTCTTAACACACTTTGTTTATGGAATATATTCTCCCCCGGGGAATGCTGTAATCGTCCCGATAAGGTATTGTGCCATCAACTGCAGGTCCGCTGCGTCTATTGTGCCACTGTCGTTAACGTCGGCGGCGTAAAAATCATCGCCTGTCAGTGTTATTGTTCCCACTATATGCTGGACTACTAATTGATAGTCCGCCGAGTCAATTAAACCGTTGCCGGTACCCAGCGGGTGAACATCGCCTTCCAGTCTCTGCGTCGGTGCATATATGCAATCAACATTTTCGCAGATAGCTACCGTGAACATGGCATCGTTGGTTCCAACAATATATACCCACCCAGGTGTGAATGGCGGTTTTGCGGGATGGGGCCATACAATTTCTTCCTGCAACCAAGTTATATATATCAGTTCGATATTGCCAATGCCCTGGGCGGTGATCTCATCGATGCCACCAAAAATTACAGCTTTATCGCGCGCTTCCTCAATGGCACCGAAATTAACTACATACAATCCAACGTCACTACTTATGTTGATTATCTGCTTTGAAGCATAGGTGAACCATTCAGAATTGTTGAGTTCCACTACAGCCAGGTCTATGGCAAATTCCATAGGTGTTGTCCCGCCACTCTTGGGTATGTTAAAGACCTTAGTGGCAATGGCAGAACGGTTGTCGTCAGTGATAACGATGGGACCAACCTCCAGCCTGGCATCATTGGGTAAATCACCGGCGAATTGAATCACCGTTAGCTCCACACAGCAATTGGGCATGCAATCGGGGTTAAGGATAGCGTTACGCAGTCCGTATATCTGTGTCTCCCATTCACCTAAATCTTCCATTGTGCCCGATCCATCCAGGAGCACTGCAAGCTGTATATTTGGTACGCATAACATTACAGGTGTCGGCGTAGGAGTTGGGGTAGGAGTAGGGGTAGGCGTAGGAGTTGGGGTAGGAGTAGGCGTCGGGGTCGGTGTAGGCGTAGGAGTTGGGGTAGGAGTAGGCGTCGGGGTCGGTGTAGGCGTAGGAGTTGGGGTAGGAGTAGATGTAGGCGTAGGCGTAGGTGTAGGCGTTGGAGTTGGTGTAGGTGTGGGAGTAGGCGTCGGCGTTGGCGTAGAGGTAGGAGTAGGGGTTGGTGTAGGGGTAGGAGTCGGTGTAGGTGTAGGAGTAGGGGTAGGAGTAGGCGTTGGGGTAGGAGTAGGAGTAGGAGTCGGGGTAGGAGTAGGAGTAGGGTATAAACATGTAATCTTTTCGCAGACGGCTTCCTTTAACTTGCCAGCATCCAATTCAACATCATACACCCACCCCGGTGTAAATGGTGGGGCTATATGACCGGAGGTATCGGGATACCCAGGATACACAATGCGATCCTGCAGCCAGTTTATGTCATAGTATATTATATCGCCGATGCCCTCGGCGCTTATCTCATCAATTCCCGCATCTATAGCGTAATCGCGTGCTATCTCCGTGGCATCGTAATCAACCACAATATGTCCAACGTCGGTAATTATGTTGATTATCTGCTTTGAAGCATAGGTAAACCATTCAGAGTTGGTGAGTTCCACCACAGCCAGGTCTATACCGGCTTCAATAGGTGTTATCCCTTTTTCATGGGTGATGTTCAGGACGTCATCAGCGATGTTATTACGATTGATGTTGGTGATGACAATGGGACCGATTTCCGTTCTAGCTCCAGTGGGCAGGTTGTCAGCGAATTGAATCACCGTTAGCTCCACGCAGCAATGGGGCATGCAATCGGGATCGATGATAGCGTCGTGTAGCCCGTTTATCTCGATTTCCCACTCAGCGTCACTAATGCTGCCGGATCCATCCAGGAGCACTGCAAGCTGTACATATGGCACGCATGACAGTACAGGCGTCGGTGTAGGAGTCGGCGTAGGAGTAGGCGTAGGCGTCGGGGTTGGAGTAGGAGTCGGCGTCGGCGTGGGCGTGGGAGTAGGAGTCGGCGTCGGTGTCGGAGTAGGCGTGGGAGTAGGTGTAGGAGTAGGTGTAGGTGTTGGAGTAGGAGTCGGCGTCGGAGTAGGCGTCGGCGTGGGCGTGGGAGTAGGAGTCGGCGTCGGTGTAGGAGTAGGCGTGGGAGTAGGTGTAGGTGTCGGAGTTGGAGTTGGAGTAGGAGTAGGCGTAGGAGTAGGCGTGGGTGTAGGCGTAGGAGTAGGAGTCGGCGTTGGCGTAGGGGTAGGAGTAGGCGTAGGCGTAGGAGTAGGAGTCGGTGTAGGAGTAGGCGTGGGTGTAGGTGTAGGCGTGGGTGTAGGTGTAGGCGTAGGTGTCGGAGTTGGGGTAGGAGTAGGAGTAGGTGTAGGTGTAGGTGTTGGTGTAGGAGTAGGAGTCGGCGTAGGTGTTGGGGTCGGCGTTGGCGTAGGAGTAGGAGTCGGCGTTGGCGTAGGGGTAGGAGTAGGCGTAGGAGTTGGTGTTGGGGTAGGAGTAGGCGTAGGTGTAGGCGTAGGGGTTGGAGTCGGCGTAGGTGTAGGCGTTGGAGTAGGGGTAGGAGTAGGGGTAGGCGTTGGCGTAGGAGTAGGAGTCGGAGTCGGCGTTGGCGTTGGCGTAGGCGTAGGAGTAGGAGTAGGTCCACATCTAACACTTACATTGTCTAAGAAAGTACCTAAGGAATCTGAGGTTCCGTTATCAGAAAATTGGAGACGGCATGTTGATCCTGTACCTGCATAGCTATAGGAGTGATAAGACCAAACTGTATTACTGGAACCTGCGGCTGATATTGTGTCATTCAACGCCCCGCACCAGCTAAAGTTAAGGCTGTTGTTCGGGCTGTCTGTGTCGGGGCGGGGAGAGAAGTAGAAGCTAATGTAGTAAGTATCACCCGGGATAGTAGGGATATCCTGGTAAATCTTTACCGATGCTGGTTCTCCTGTAAGGGGATCATCCGGGCCATACCAGTCAGCATCCAGTTCGGCATACTGCTCTCCTTCCTGGGGGTTCCAGCCGCTAACATGGTCGTGTAACTCAAGATAGGCATCGTCTGGCCGGTCAGTTCCTTCATAAGAAGAGGGGTCAGTTGAAACCCATTCGACAGTCCAGCCAGGAACCTCGGAGCTGTTAAAGATATTCCAGTTACTTGCGTGGGTAACACCCGGTGTTTCAAATCCACCATTTATGACTAGGTTAACTTCAGGATCACATGTAGGAGTAGGCGTAGGGGTAGGAGTAGGCGTAGGGGTAGGCGTTGGAGTTGGAGTAGGAGTCGGCGTGGGTGTAGGCGTAGGGGTTGGAGTCGGTGTAGGCGTCGGAGTCGGAGTAGGTGTAGGCGTTGGTGTCGGCGTAGGAGTAGGCGTAGGAGTCGGCGTAGGAGTCGGCGTCGGGGTAGGAGTAGGCGTAGGGGTTGGAGTCGGTGTAGGCGTCGGAGTCGGAGTAGGTGTAGGCGTTGGTGTCGGCGTCGGTGTTGGCGTAGGAGTCGGTGTAGGTGTTGGCGTCGGTGTAGGAGTAGGAGTAGGAGTAGGTGTAGGCGTCGGGGTTGGCGTTGGTGTAGGCGTCGGAGTAGGCGTAGGTGTAGGCGTAGGAGTCGGAGTAGGTGTAGGCGTAGGAGTCGGCGTAGGAGTCGGAGTAGGAGTAGGAGTAGGAGTAGGAGTAGGAGTAGGAGTTGGGGTAGGAGTAGGAGTCGGCGTCGGCGTTGGCGTCGGCGTCGGAGTCGGCGTTGGTGTAGGCGTCGGCGTCGGAGTCGGCGTAGGCGTAGGTGTCGGAGGAGGTCCACATCTAACACTTACATTGTCTAAGAATGTTCCCACACCATTTGGTATGCCGTTATCAGAAAACTGGAGACGGCATGTTGATCCTCCAGCTACGTAGCTATAGGAGTGATAAGACCAAACTGTAGTACTGGAACCTGCGGCTGATATAGTGTCTTTCACCTCCCCGGCCCAGCTAAAGTTAAGGCTGTTTTGCGAGATGTCTGTGTCGGGACGTGGAGAGAAGTAGAAGCTGATGTAGTAAGTATAACCTGGGATAGTAGGGATATCCTGGTAAATCTTTACCGATGCTGGTGCATCTGAAGCTGGATCAGGACCACCCGGGCCAAACCAGTCAGTATCCAGTTCAGCATACTGATCTCCTTCCTGGGGGTTCCAGCCAATAGCAACATGGTCGTGTAACTCAAGAAGGGCATCGGCTGGGGAAGAGGGGGTAGTTGAAACCCATTCAATACTCCAGCCAGGAACCTGAGAGCTGTTAAAGACATTCCAACTAGCTGGGGGGACATCCGGTATTTCAAATCCGCCATTAATAACTAATTCTGCTACGGGATTACAGGTAGGAGTCGGGGTCGGGGTAGGAGTAGGCGTAGGGGTCGGCGTTGGTGTAGGAGTAGGAGTCGGCGTCGGTGTAGGAGTAGGAGTAGGTGTAGGTGTAGGTGTTGGCGTAGGCGTAGGAGTAGGAGTCGGCGTCGGGGTAGGAGTAGGAGTAGGTGTTGGCGTCGGCGTAGGAGTAGGAGTCGGCGTCGGTGTAGGTGTAGGAGTAGGT
>Ga0307378_10000429_pt1 | contig 73844 bp, 51 predicted proteins | sample UN1MG_FD_202238 | JGI IMG/M metagenome (GOLD analysis project Ga0307378, IMG submission 202238) | Soil microbial communities from Risofladan, Vaasa, Finland - UN-1 | ecosystem: Environmental > Terrestrial > Soil > Coastal area > Acid sulfate soil | place: Finland: Risofladan, Vaasa | collected... | reverse complement strand
CAAGAGTCACGGCGAGCCTCCTTGCTCCATGCGTTGTCCCTACAACCAACGCATCGGCCAGGAGGCTTGTTTTTGCTTAAACCACGATCATTCATCACCTTCCGAAAGTGCGAAAGTCGAACTAAGTTCATCGGCACTGTAGCTCCGCGTTGTTCTCCCCGACGCCTTCTGAGCGTGCACGTTGTCGTGGCAATTCGGACAGAGGGGAATTGCGTTGTCAATTCGGTCTGAACCGCCGTGCTCGTTGGGTACGATGTGGTGGACCTGGACGCAATGCAGCGTTCCACAAATGCAGCAGCGACGTCCAGTTGCCGCGAGAAGCTTCTCCACGCTATCACGACGAAATCCCATTCGTAGGTGTCCTTATCTCGAACTGGCTGAACAGCGATTAGATTGATCTGCATAAGATGCGGCGTGTATTTGTGTTGACCGAACAACACGCCATTGACGCGCGGACGGCGCGACCCTTGGCTCTTGCGGCGCCATCCGCCTGGGGATCCTCACGAAGTCCCGTCGCTCTGTGGCCATCGATTTGTCCCCAACTCCAAATCTGCCCCATCGGCGACCTGAGCCGCACGGCTCTATGAGAGACCTCGCAAATGTAACCCCTCCGAAAGCTAAGTGCAATGGGCTTTGGGGTCTAAAGACCCGAAGGCGGGCGGGTGGCCCGTCCTTTCAAGGGCGGGGGACACGATGACGGCCGGTCGGCGGCAAGACCGATCCCGCTGTGCCGGGACACCCAGCGAATCGTCGAGTCCCCCATCCCTGAAGGGATGGGCCACCCAACGCGCGCAATCCCGGCGCGCCGGGACGCGCCCTACGAGCACTGGGGGACGAGTCCGCCGTCGGCGGATGGCACCCGCCGGGATGGACCACCCAACACCTCGCACGTGAGGGAAGACACTGTTCAAGAACAGTGGCACACTTCGAATCGTGCCCCCCGGGCTCGCCAAAGGACAGGAAAATGCCGATCGGCAAGCGATTGCCGCCGCTGCGCCGGGAGCGGCGACTATCTTCGCCTCTTTCCACGTTTCTTGTGCGCTCGACGCTTGGGAGGCTTGTGAAATCTCAACTCTGCCTTGAGCCACTTGCCGGCACCGGGCGTGCCGCTCCAGGCATCCATCAGCTCGGCGGCGCAGATCGACGCTTCTTCCTCGCTGCCCAAGCTGAAGCTGCCGGGCAGGGATGCAGGTATCTCGCTGTTGCCCAGCAGGTACTTCGGTACGTGCCGGTTGGTCTTGACCGCCTGTTGCAGCAGCTTCGTGGACGAGGCGCCGGCGCCCTCCATGCGGAAGGCCAGCAGGGCCCGGGCGTAGGCCCACGCGGCTGTGTCCTCGTCGCCCGACTCGGCTGTCAGGTCTGCCGCCTCCTTGTCGCGGCCCAGTTCGATCAGCGCCGGCAGCAGCAGGTAACGCACGCCCTGGTTGTCGTCGCGGTTGAGGCGCAGCAGTTCCTGATAGTGGCCGACGGCCTCTTCGGGCCGCCCGAGAGCGGCCAGAGACTGCGCCAAGCCGAACCGGGCACGCATGTACGGCCGCGTCTCGAGAAGCCCCCAGAAGCGACCGGCGTCCTGCTCAAACGTCTTGCGGCCGAGCGCTCGTTCTCCGGCGGCGACGCCCCGGGCGTAGAGATCGCTGGCTTGGCGAGGATCTGAACTCCGCTCGGCCAGAATCACATAGGCATCGGCGCAGTCCGGGCACTCCTTCAGCGCCTGGCGGACCAGTTGCAGTTGCCGTCGGCCGCGGGCATCGAACGCCTGGTAGCAGAGGTCCTGGGCCTGCTCCAACGGTGTGCGAGGCGTGAACTCCATTTCGTCCATCGCCCTGCCGACGAACTGGCGGTTCATCAGCTCCGTCATCTCGCCCACGTCCTTGGCCGGATGGTCGTCGAAGTAACGCTGCATTTGGGCAGACATCCGTTCCATGGTCCGCCGATCCGGCATGATGCCTCGCCTGATGAGTTCCTCGGGCTTCCGCGGCTCCAGCAGCTCGGGCAGTGCCAGCGTGAAAGTAACCGTTCCGTCGAAGGCGTCGACCTGCTTGGTCCAACGCCCGCCATCGATCTCGGCCTCCGTCGTCTTCGCCAGGCACCACAGCAACCCCTCCAAAAACGACAGCACGGCCGGGCCTGGCCGCTCGATACGTTCGCCGGGTACGTAGCGAAACGCACTGGGGTACGCCTCGCCGCCGGCCACGGCCAACCCGCGATCTTCCCATAGGTCCGCGTCGCCCAGGGGCAGTTCGGTGATGCTGCCGAACAGCACGACCCACGCGCCTGACTTGCGGCTCTGGTAGTACGCCTGCGGATCGTCCCCCGACTCCTGCATCCGCCAGTACTCGTCGGGTGAATCGAAGAAGCCCAGCCCGTAGGTCTGCCCACCGGCCCCGAGCACCGTCACGTAGCCCAGCTCCGTTTGGCACTGCGGCGTCTCGATCCGGATCAAGTCCTCGTCAGTCAGGTGATCCCACGGTGCGGCTTGGTAGAATGCCTTGGCGGCCGCGGCAAAAGACCGCATCCGCTCGACCGTGACGCCGGGAACGTCCATCGCGCCCGGGTCCGGCTGCCCGCCGCTCATATGCTCGCGCATATACTCAGCAGTCTGATCCAGATCGGACAGCTCTTCGGTATGCGCGACCTCGACGCCCAGTCCGGCCAGTGCATCCGAGAGTCCTGTAGCCAGGTCGGGGCTGTTTACCTCCAGCCTGCCCGGGCGATAGCCGGCCAGCTTCTGGTTACAGGCGAAGTCCACCAGGGCGTCCAATGCCCCCGCCAGATCCTTCTGGCCCGACGGGCACAGCCTGCCAGCGTGCATGACCTCGGTCTGCGAACTGACCCACAGTGGAAGCCAGGGCCGCAGCGGCGTCTCGTCCTCGCCCATCACCCACGATGGAAGGCGCACCCATCCGCCCTGCCAGGTCTCGCTAAGGTGTTGTGGCAGTCTCCTCAAACGCTCGACCTGGAAATGCGCCATACGCTATTCCCCTGCAGGCCTTGGGCACGGCCGGCCAGCGTACTGCTGGGTTGGCGTTCGGGCAACCCCCGCATCGACGCAACCGCCATCCGAACCAAGGCCGTTCCGCGTACCGTGCGTAACATGATCTTAAGCCCCCGGTGCCGTTCGCGCCATGCATCACTCCGCCTTCCATCGCTTCTTTGCAACGGCGCGGTGGTCGGCGAACGAGTTGGCCTACGGCGATCTTCGACCTGATCGAGCCCCGACTGGGCGACAGGCCGGTCATGCTGGTGATTGACGATGCACTGGTCCGCAAACGGTGGCTAACAGTCTCGTGGGTTTGTTTCTGTGAACGGGCATCGTGACGGGAGGCAAGCCCTGACGACCCGGCGCCGCCGCCGGCAGACACGATCGGCGGTGATGCGCTGCGGGTCTTCTGCCGCCTCGCCAATCCCCCCGCCGAGTCGATCACGGCCCGACGCGACGCCCTCGGCTAAGACGGGGCTACCTTCCCCCCGCACGAATCGCCGGATGTCCATTTGCAGATTGAACGCCCTCACGGGGACTCGAACCCCGGTCGCCAGGATGAGAACCTGGTATCCTAGGCCGCTAGACGATGAGGGCTCTGTTGTCCGGCCACCAACCACCGGCGGCCGCTGCTACTCTTTTAGCGGGCAATATTGTTGCCATCAACCCCCCGTGCGGTCAATCTTACAGGCCAACATGCGTCTGACCCGCACTTCGCGGGCCAACGGAGGCAGATAAATGTCCGTTCCCACGACTCGACCACACACAACCAGGCGGCTGGTGGCTGCCTGCTGCTGGCTGATGCTGGCGTCAACGTTGTGGCGCGGCTGCGTGCAGCCGCCCGCCCGGGTCCCGTCGGCGCTCGGACCCGTCGCCGACCGCCTGAAGGCCGCCTACGCCGACCTGGCAACCGGCCGATTCCTCACCATCGCCGACTTCGAGCACCGCCGCCACCAGACCCTCTTTCGCCTTGAGCCGTCCTCGACCACACCCACAATCAGCATCCGCCGGTCGCGCCTGTCGACCGGAGCCGGCTCGCTGCGCTTCGTCCTGCCCGACCGCCACGCTCGCCTCATATGCGACGACCAGCAGGCAAAAGGCTGGGCGCTGCCGCGCGACTGGCGCGGACACTGGCTGCTGCTGATGAGTCTTTACACCGCGCAACCGGTCGATCACCTGGCCTTCGCCATCGAAAGCGGGCAGGACCAGCCGCAACGTTTCGAGCTGGCCGGGCTTCGATTGCAGCCGGGCTGGAACCTTTTGCGCGTCGATCTGGGTGAAGCCGCCCAACAGGTCGATCTGTCCGACGTGCGGCGCCTGCACTGGTGGTGCTCGCAACTGGATAAATCGCTCGAACTCTACCTCGACGACCTGATCCTCGCCGACAACCAGGAGGACCTGCTCGCACCGTCCGACGACGCCGACGACACGCTGTTCGTACGCCGCCGCGGCCGAAGCCTTCACGTGGGCTCGCCCGGCCGGTTCGAGCTGGTCTTCAGACGCGGACGGCTCGAGCAGTGGTACGACTTGGGCAGCGACCCGCAGCGAAGCCGGCCATTGGCTGCCGGCGTCGGTCTTGGCCCGCACCTTCTCGCGCTGCCCGAGCCGGTGGTCGACGGCCACGCCGACCTGAGCCGCTACGCCGACTTTTCGGCCGTGGGCCCGGTCGCCGAGTCGCGTCAGCGCCTGCTTGAACTGCATCCGTCGCGCGTCGTTGTCGAGGGAACCTGGCGATACTTCGACCCTCACAGCCAAGCCGAGCCGAGCAGCCCCACGGCCGAGCCGACCCCGCCGGCTCAGCAGCGTTACATCTACACAATCACGCCACAGGGCCGCGTCTACCTCGACCTGTCCAGCAGCCTGAAACCAAGCGGTCTACCGCCCGCAGATGTGGGCTTCGCCCTGTGCGTAGGCGCCGACGCCGGCTTCGAGTGCGAATTCCCCCGTACAACACGCCCCGACGACGGCGCCGCCCTGTCCTTCGCCCTGCTGGCCCGCCGCCAGACGGGTCAGGCCGATCTGCTGGCGGTCGTGCATCGCGCTGACGACGCACCGGCTCACGAGATACTGCGGGACGACCGCGAAGCGTGCGTCGGCGTGATGATGTGCGGAGGTCAACCCATTGGTGACGACACTCGATGGGCGGTGATGCTGAGCGTCTGGCCCGACGACCTCGACAGTCTCACCGAAGCCGGCCTCGTGGCCGCCGACTACTGCATGCCGGCGCAACTGGACATCGAGGTGGGGCAACTCGTACGGGATGGATCGGGCGACGATGACAACGACGGGTTCTGTGAGACGGGCGGCTACTACACCATCGCGATGGAGAACGGCCTGACCCGCTTCCACATCGACGGGCGCCGCCGACTGCGCTTCTACCCGACCTTCAAGCTTGTCGGATCGTCCGGCATGCCGTGCTGGGCTTACGCCGACGGACGACTGCTCCGACGGACCTGGCGCAACAGCGAGGATGTCGCCTTCGTGCAAATCGATAAAATTGTCGACGCTCCTATGACGATTGAAGTCATCGCAGCCGATCAGCCGCTTCATACGTCCGAACCTTAGGCCCGATCGGTAGAGCCGTCACCAACTGGCTATCTTAACATGCCGCGCGAATTGGCCCGGCTGTTCGGGGCATTCTATACTGTCATCGGAGGGACACGGCAGCGGCGAAGCTCCACAGGAGCTCGCCGGGGGAGCCGCTGTGAGAGAAGGGCAGACCGTCGACAAACCTTGGCCGAGAATCCTCCTGATAGAGGACGACCTTGGTGACACCGACCGAATCGCTCACGCGCTTCAAGATCATTTCCATGGCGTGCACATCATGGTAGCTGCCACGGGGCAGGAGGCCTGTCAGCCCGATTTGACGCAATTCGACGCCGTTCTGCTCAATATCGACCTGCCCGACTGCACCGGCCTGGACGTACTCCGCCACATCTTCGCCCATCATGACTTGCCCGTGTTGATGGTCACGCGCCACTGCGATGGCGACAGTGTGGCCACGGCCGTTCGATCGGGCGCGTGCGACTACATCGTCAAGCAGGGAGGTTACCTGACCGTCCTGCCCGTGCTGGTCGAGAAGGCGTTGGTCATGGGTGAGCTGAAGGACCAGAACAAGCGGCTCCAGCAGACGCTGCGACGGCGCAACGAACAGTTGCAGCAGGTGAACGGTCAGCTCGAGTCGTCCAATCGTTTGCTGCGGCAAATGGCCGAGCGCGACCCCCTGACCGGCCTGAGCAACCGTCGGCATTTCGACGAGCTGCTGGACCGCCGGCGCGCCGAGGCCCAGCGCTACCAACACGATCTGGCCTGCATGATGATCGACGTGGACAACTTCAAGCAGATCAATGACCGACTGGGCCACAAAGCCGGCGACCGAATCCTCGTCCTGGTTGCTGGGATTCTTCGCGCGCAACTTCGGGCAGCCGACCTGCCGGCCCGCTACGGCGGCGACGAGTTCGTCGTGCTCCTGCCGCACAGCACGGCGATGGACGCCTGTACGCTGGCGCGACGAATCGCCGACCAATTTCGCCACGACGTTGCTCAGATCGTGCCGGACTCGCTTAGCTGCTCCCTGAGCATCGGCATCCACGCCGTCCACGCCGATCGCCTCGCCACAGCCTCGGAGTGGATCGAGAAGGCAGATCAGGCCATGCTCGAGGCCAAGCAATCAGGCAAGGGATGCGTCGTCCTTTCCGCCGATCCGGGCTCCCATTCGGTGCCCGCGCCAAGCCGCTCCGTCGGCTGAAACGCTGCCTGCCCAGGCGCCACCCCATCACGAGGTTGACCCATCTTGCCGGGCAGCTATATAATTCGCGCATGTTAACTAATGGCTTCGCATCGCGTCCCGCCGATCGGTCTGCTTAGGCTTTCCAGGAAGAACCATGATCTCTAAGTGTCCCATTTATCTAGGCTTAACGCTGATTGCCATCCCGGTTGCGGCCCAAGCCCAGTTCGGCGGGCCCATCGCTGTCGAGGTGGCGCCGGTCGTTCAGCAGCGGCTGCCGGACGTCATCAACGTGGTGGGCACGATCCGTCCGGCTCGCCGAAGTCTGGTGGGCAATGAAGTGCCCGGCCTCGTGGAGCAACTACCGGTCAGACAGGGCGATTCGCTGCAAGCCGGGCAACTCATCTGCCAGCTTGACAAAACTCGCCTCGAATTTGAACAGCAGCAGGTCGTCGCTCAGATCGCAGCCCAGGATGCGGTGATCGAGGAACTTGAGGCCGCCACCGCTCAAGCCACCGCCGACAAGAAAAGAATCGACCGTCTCTTTGAAAACGGCGCGGCGATGGAGAAGGAATACCGCGATATCACCACCGCCTACACCGCCGCGGTGCGGCGCCTGTCGGCTGCACGGTTCCGTCGCGAGGCGCTCCAGGCCCAGGCTGGCGAACTCGCCGACCAGTTGGCCAAGACCGCCATCAAGTCCCCGTTCGGCGGATACGTGGTGGCGCTGCACACCGAGGTGGGGCAGTGGTTGGCCCAGGGCAGCCCGGTCGTAGAAATGGTGGATCTGTCTACCGTCCTGGTGCGTGTCGACGCGCCGTCGGCCGTACTGCCATACGCCAAGCAGGAACAGCCCTGCACGGTGACAGTTGATGCGCTCGACCAAACGTTCAACGGGCGCATCAAGCATGTGATTCGTCAGGTGGACGAGCTGGCCCGGACCGTACCGATCGAGATCGAGCTCGTTAACGACCAGCAGTCGCTCGTCGCCGGCATGTTCGCCCGGGCCGATGTGCCGGCCGGACCGACCACCGACAGGCTGCTGGTGTCGCGCGATGCGATCGCCCAGCAGGGCGAAGTCCGCCTGGTCTACGTGATCAGGACCCGACCCGCCCAGGCCCCCAACAAGCAGCCCAATTCACCACCCTCAGGAGCCAAACAACCGCCCGCCGAAACCCGTGCCACATCAACCTATAGCAGTCAGGGAATCACCGAAGCCGTGCCCGTTCTCGTTCGCCTGGTGGGCGAGTACGAAGGCGGCGTGGCCATCGAGGGCGAGGGGCTGACCCCCGGCGACCGAGTCGTCGTTCGCGGCAACGAGCAGTTTCTGCTCATGCCCCCCGGACCGGTACCGGTGGTCGTGACGGCCGCGTCTGTGGGCGCCGTCGCCCAGGCGTCCGGGCCTGTCGTCGGCGACCCGCCCGCCTCGCAGCCGACCACTGCCCCCGGCGGCGATGCGCAGTAAACGGGCCTTGCCATGAACATCATTCGCTTTGCCATCGAGAATCCGATCAAGGTCACCGTCATGGTCCTGCTGCTGGGCCTGTTCGGGTTTTTGTCGCTGTTTACGATTCCCATCCAGTTGATTCCCAACGTCGACCGGCCACTGATCACCGTCACCACAAACTGGGTTGGGGCCACCCCCCAGGAGGTAGAGGACAACATCGTCCGTCGCCAGGAAGAGAAGCTCAAAAGCGTCAGCAACCTGGTCAAGATGACCAGCGTATCGCGTGACAACCAAGGCGAGATCTCTTTGGAGTTCGGCGTCGGCGTCGACAAGGACGTCGCCGTCCGCGAGGTGTCCGACAAGTTGCGGCAGGTCTCGGGCTACGAGGATCGCGAGGCCATCGACGAGCCGGTAGTCGAGGCCACCGAGACCAGACATGCCAACGCGATAGCCTGGCTGATGTTCTCGGCTAACGGTCGAGATGTGACTGAATTCCAGACGTTCTGCAATGATACGTTGCAGCCGCTTCTCGAGCGCGTGCCGGGTGTCGCGTCGGCCCCCTTCCTGGGCGGGCGCGAGAAGGAAGTCCACGTCATTGTCGACCCGGCAAGACTGGCGGCGCGACGCGTGACGTTCGCTCAACTGGCGGCCGCTCTGCGATCGCATAACGTCGACGTGTCGGCCGGCACCAGCGCCCAAGGCAAGCGCGAGCTGGCCATTCGCACCGTGGGCAAATACGAGACCGCCGATCAGGTCCTCAATACCGTCATCATCGACCGCGAAGGCGGCCCGGTCTACGTGCGCGACGTGGCCGACGTCGTCAGCAGTTTTCACAAGCAACTCGCCATCGTCCGGGGCGAGGGCGAGCCCGTGCTGGCCTGTCCCGTCCAACGCGAAACCGGCGCCAACGTCCTGAAGGTCATGCAGGGCGTGCAGGCGGCCATCGAAAAGATCAACAGCGAGATCCTCACCGGGCCACGCAGCTTCATGCGCGTTTCCAAGGTCTACGACGAAACGATCTACATCAATTCGGCGATTGCCCTGGTCGAACAAAACATCGTTGTGGGCGGCCTGCTCGCGATCCTGGTCCTGATGCTCTTTCTGCGCAGCCCCACCGCTACGCTCGTGGTAGCCGTCTCGATCCCCATCTCGGTGATCGGAACGTTCCTTGTCGTGACGGTGCTGGGCCGCAACATCAACGTGGTCATGCTGGCCGGGATGGCCTTTGCCGTCGGTATGGTCGTCGACGCCGCCGTGGTCGTGCTCGAGAACATCTATCGACACGTGGAGATGGGCAAGAGCCGACGACAGGCCGCCCTGGAGGGGGCACGCGAGGTGTGGGGCGCGGTGCTGGCCGGCACGCTCACGACGATGGCCGTGTTTATCCCCGTACTGACCATCGAGGAAGAGGCCGGCCAGTTGTTCCGCGATATCGCCATCGCCATCTCATCGGCGGTGGGGCTTTCGCTGATCGTCGCGGTGACCGTGATTCCAACACTGTCGGCCCGGGTGGTCACCGAGGTGGACAGGAAGCAGCAAGGCCGCACCTTGGCTGCCGCTCTGAAGTCCACGCCTTTCCTGGTCATCGCCGCCCTGCCCATGGTCCTGATCCTGGTGGTGGGATTGCTTTGGGGCCTACGCGCCGCGGGTCTGACGATGGTCGTTTGGTTCTTGTGGCTGATCCTCTGTCTTCTGGCCTACTTCGGTCACTCGCCCGAGACCGAGGGCGGACGCGGCCGGTTTGCTCGAGCGGTGGCCGCTACCGTGGGATGGATCAACAGACGCACCTCCACGCGACTGGCAGTCGTGGTGGGTCTTACCATGCTCTCGATCGTAGCCAGTTGGAAGCTGGCCCCGCCGGGCAGTTATTTGCCCGCCGGCAACCGCAACTTCGTTTTCGGGATTCTGCTGCCGCCACCCGGGTACTCTTTGCAGGAATTCGATCGCATCGGCGCGGTCATCGAAGGCCAGGTTCAGCCCTACTGGCAGTGCGAACTCGGCTCGCCGGAACACGCAACACTGTCCGAAAAGTGGCTTGAACGGTTTGAAACGCAGCTCAAGCCGCAGGTCGAGCAAAACCTTGCCCGGATGGAAGAGCAAATGGCTGCGCTCCGCGAGCAGTTACGGACAGCCAAGGAACCAACTCAACGGGACGCCCTGCGCAGCAAGATCGGTAACCTGCAAAACCAACAGGAGAGGACCGCTTACGCCGAGCTGCCAAGCCTGGCCGTTCCACCGCCCCCCATCGACCACTTCTTTTACGTCTCCTACCAGGGACTGGCCTTCATGGGCGCGGTCAGCAAGGACGAGAACGTCGTCCTGCCGCTCGCCAACCTGTTTAACGGCGCGGCCCAGGCAATCCCCGACGTGTTTGCGGTCTTCTTCCAGCCCGACATCTTCGGGGTCGGCCGGCCTGGTGACAATTTGGACGTCGACATCCGCGGCGACGACCTGGATAAGGTCACCGCCGCCGCCGGGCAACTCATGGCCGCCTGCACACAGCGATTCGGCAGCCGTCCACAGCCGGATCCTGTCAACTTCTCGCGCGGGCGGCACGAAACGCGGTTCGAGATCGATCAAGACAAGGCTGCGGATCTGGGCATGACCGTGCGCGATGTAGGGTTCATTGCGCGCGCGGCGGTGGATGGCGCGATCGTAGGCGAGTTCCGCGAAGCCGGCAAAACGATCGACCTGTTGGTCAAGCTGACAGGCACCTCCGACCGCGCGCCCAATGTGATCCAACAGGTGCCCGTATGCACGCCCGCTGGCCGGGTCGTGCCGCTCGGGTCCATAGCCAAACGCGTGGACACGACCTCATTGCAGCAGATCAACCGCATCGAGGAGCAGCGGGCCGTCACCCTTCAGATTTACGCACCAAAGGGCGTCGCCCTGGACACCCTCCAAACGAACATTGCGGAGATCGTCACCGATTTCCGCCAACAGGGCCTGATCGACCCGTCGGTCACCATCACGTTCGCCGGCAACGCCGATAAGCTCAAGCAGACCCGCAATGCTCTGGTTGGCGAGTGGAAGGGGCTCACTCTCGAATCCCTGGTCAACCTGTTTCAGAGCCGGTTCTTCCTGGCCACACTCGTGGTGTTCCTACTGATGGCCGGCCTGTTCGAATCGTTCCTCTACCCGTTCGTCATCATGTTCTCGGTGCCCCTCGCGGCCGTCGGCGGGTTCGTCGGCATTTATTCTGCGTTCATATACTCGACGATGGACCCGGCGACGCCTCTGCAAATGTTCGACGTGCTCACCGGCTTGGGATTCATCATCCTGCTGGGTATCGTGGTCAACAACGCCATCCTGATCGTCCACCAGGCCCTCAACAACATGCGCGACGGTGGCATGCCGGCCCAGCAGGCCATCACCGAATCGGTCCGCACGCGCGTTCGACCAATCTTCATGACCTCGCTGACCAGCATCTTCGGCATGGGCCCGCTGTGCCTGCGAACCGGTGCCGGAAGCGAACTGTACCGCGGTCTGGGCAGCGTCATCGTAGGCGGTTTGCTGTTCAGCACGATCTTTACGCTGTTCCTCGTGCCCGCCTTGTTCAGCCTGACCGTCGGCGCCAGAGCCCGCATCCTGGCTTGGCTACGGGGATTGCGGCCCATCAAGCCCGCCGAAACGCCCGCGCCGGCCCACCGCGGCGGCGACTAATCCAGCCACGACCGACATTGCCGCATCCGGCCGATCCGCCTAGAATCGACGGAAACGCTAGTTACCCTTCGGGAGGTACATATGTCCCAGCAACAGCAGACTTCGCTCAAGGAGCGTGTCGAACAGGTCATCAACGCCATTCGCCCAGCCCTTCAGGGCGACGGTGGCGACGTGGAATTGGTGGACGTAGCGGAAGACGGCGTGGTCAGTGTGCGGCTGCACGGGGCCTGTGTGGGCTGCCCTGCTGCCGGCATGACTCTGAAGATGGGGATCGAACGCAACCTGCGGGAAAAAGTGCCCGAGGTGTCGGCCGTAGTCTGCGTTTGACCGCACCTCGTCCGCCTGGACCGATTAGCTCCTGCCAGTCGTCCCGGCGGCGCCCGGGTTTTGCTGTGGGGACGCTACGAGCCCGCAAACGGCCCACCCAGCGCATGAGGGACCGCTCCGGTTCAGCCCCTGTCTCGTCTTGCCGGCTGTTCACCACCGCGACGAGAAGCTGCCCGCCTGACGGTGGTGTCGGCGTGTCGTGGTGTAGCTCCGCCCATGGTGCATCCGAGAAGGGGCTATCGCCACCACACGCGTGCGATGCACGATCCGGTGCCTGCGAACTTGTCGCACCTTGTGCCGTGCCTCGGCGAAACTGCCGATGTGCCCGCTACGCTCCCGGTAGTCGCAGTCGCCCCAAAGGCTGCCTCGGTGACGCGACAAATCGGCCTTACGGCGGTCATGGCGCGGGCGGTAGACGACCTGGTCGTAGCCGCCGCACCTGTCCGAGCGACCGTCGCTGGTGATGATCACAATGTTGACGTCGGCCCTGGCCGTGTCCGGGGCGAGCCCCAACCAGGCTCCGCCGGTGCCAATCAATGCTAAGATCATTGTTTTCAAGGACTTCACGACATCACCTCGCTTTGTCGGCCGTCATCCTGCCCGACGCCGGCGGCCCGCCGGCCGACGCTGCGGAACGCGCGTCTGATTCTACCCCCACCAGACGCACAACAAAAGACAAAATTTCCATAAAGTGAATTATTGTCGAGCTGCCGTCGCGTCCGCCTGGCCTGCGCGCTGCTCCATCAGCTTGCGTATCACCCTCAGAAGCCGCATGAACTCACGACGATCCCGGTCTTTCAGCTCCGCCAGTACCTCGACGGCACCGGACAACCGCGACTCGCGATACTCGTGGTACGCGTGACGGCCCGCCTCGGTGAGGGTCACGTCGATACGGCGGCGGTCCTGAGGATTGATCGCACAGTGAATCAGCGGCTCGTCGGTCTTCGACTCGAGCGATCGAACAACTCGCGACATCTGGGCGGGTAAGACCCCGATCGCCCGCTGAAGCTGCCCAACCGTCATGCGCTCGCCCTTGGCCAGCGTGTCCAGCGTCAGGAACTCCGACTCGGACAGATCCATCGCCCCGTGACGGCGCCTGGCCGCACGCGACCGCGACCCGAGGTTGCTCAGCTCGAAGATCTCCTCTGCCAGTCGTTCAAGCTCCTGATGTCTGCCATCGCTCGCCATCGCCGCGTCTCCGCCCCCGCCAGGTCCCAATCAATCGATATCCCAGAACAAACGTACGAGTTATCATCCAGCGCGTCAAGAAAATCATCGCGGCGCAAAAGCTTCAACGGCAAGATATTTCACGCAGATGAGCCTATCCACTGGTGGCTGGGCTCAGGCAGCTCGGGGCTTACCGAGCCCACCGGCAGGGCCGTGCCTGCGCCATAGACCTGGCCGACACCTCACACTCCCCCGAGCGAGAGCCACCTGCATGTTGGGCGTGGGCTCAGTGCCAAAGAAGCCGCAACCGACGCCTCGCGCTACGGCCTGCGCGGGGACCGTCTCACCTACAGTCGGCGACTCGCCGATGGCTACCCCACGACGACGTGCCGAGCCCATCGGCCGGAAGTACCTTCATGTACAACACAAGCCAAGACCGCCAGCGCTGATGGAAGGCCGGCTCACGCAACGGTCGCTGGGGTAGCTCGCCCCGTACCTCCCAAGCCGGGCAGACGGAGGATATCCGCGGGCCGCTCAACGATGTGAATAGGGCTCGCGCCAACCAGCTCGCTTCGATCGCGAAACCCCCACGTCACGCCTACAGGCACCATGCCGGCACGCAGCGCGGTCTCCACATCAACGGCCGAGTCGCCTATAAGAAACGTTTCTGGCGGCGCGATGCCAAGGCGATCCGACACCGCCAACGCCAAGGCCGGATCCGGCTTGGGGGCCACGTTCGCCAAGGCGCCTTGAATGGCAACAAACATCCCGGCGCAGCCAAGCCGTTCGACTACGGCGACGGTCAGCGTATGCGGCTTGTTGGACAGAACCGCCATACGTATCCCCCGTGCCGAAAGTCCTTGAAGCGTCGGGCGGATCCCATCGTACAAGTGCGTGTAGTCTGTCAAATGCCATTGGTAGTACTGAAATGCCAGGCGCGACACCTCTTCGATTTGAGCGACGTCAACCCCTGTGACCGATTCGCGCGCCAGATGAGCCCAGCCGTGACCGACTCGTGACCGATAGGTTTCAACCGGATGAACAGCCAGATGACATGCCGTCAGGGCCGCATTCATAGCCTCGGCTATGTCCCGCAGCGTGTCCGCCAGGGTGCCGTCCAGGTCGAATATGATCGCCGTTCGGTTCATTGGATCGCACCATTTTGCATCGGCCGACGTATACGAACGCCAGCCGTACGCAACAGTCTAACCGACTCGCATCGGCCTGGGCATCGCTGATGCAGACACATCCGGGGCACGCGGACAAACGCACGAGTCACACGCGCTGAGCGCTACGTTGCCCGAGCCCGCTCGATCATAGCGCGTCCTCGCCGGCACCCGCCTCGATTGGACTCGCACGACCCAGCCGAGACGTCACAGGCCCGCGAAGCCACACCACGCCCGCCCGGCACTGTGCCTCATATGTCCCTTTCTTTCATAGACTTACAGGATGGGCTTCACAGCCGAGTTGCAGCGTTCTAGATCCGTAATCAGTCGGTCAAGCTACCGATGAGGATGGTGTCACATACCGTTTGAGGCGGGCCAGACCTCCAGTCAAGTACGAATCGCTGCGCGGTCTGAGCGCGTGCGTTGTGTCGATGAACGTACCTGCGCCACATCGCAGACGACCTTCTGCAACGCGCGAATGCTCGGTCCCATGCGGCGACCGCATCGCAGGTGCACGCACGTCAGCGAGCGGCGTCCGACCTATCCGAGCGCATCGACCGCTGTAGGAAAACTGCCGTCTGGTCGATAAAGGTACAAAACGCAAGGGTGCAGAAATTGCGCGTGAGCGCAAGAAAACTTGTTGACAAGTTTGCACTCGGTAGTAGTATCGCTCAACCAGAGAGGAGGTGATGCACATGGCTAAGAAACGCGCCACTAAAAAAGCAGCCGTAAAGAAGACCAGGAAGAAGGCCAAGAAGGCCAAGAAGGCCAAGAAGGTCAAGAAGGCCAAGAAGGCCAAGAAGACCAGGAAGGTCAAGAGGGCCAAGAAGGTCAGGAAGACCAAGAAGCGTTAAGGCCTGTTGCGGGGGGCAAAACACAGAATGAGCCATTAGCATCCAAGCCGCCAAACTACCGACCGCGAGACGGTCGGAAGACTCGTGACACGCGGCTGGGTGGATCTTCCCAGGGAAGGTCACAGGCAATCTGGATGGAAGGTGTTACTGCCACGGCGACACCTTCCATCTTTCTTTGCGCTCGCCATCCGCGTTGATCCACTTTGGTGCGGCGGTTTCCGACTGGCACGCGTGCGCCTGCCGCTTATAATGCGCTCGAGGCTGCATCCTGGAGGCAGGCGTGCGCAAGGTCGCGATCATCAACCAGAAGGGCGGCGTCGGCAAAACCACCACAGCGGTGAATCTGGGGGCGGCCCTGGCGCGGGCCGGCCAACGCGTGCTGCTGATCGATCTTGACCCCCAGGCCCATCTCACCATACACGCAGGCCTCGAGCCAGCCAGCCAAACGACCGGCACCTACGACATGCTGGTCCAGTCGCTGCCCGTAGAACGGGCCAAGCACCCGGTCTCGGAGGGGCTGGAGGTCGTGCCTTCGCACATCGACCTGGCCGCTGCAGAAATCGAGTTGGTCGGGGTCGTGGGGCGTGAGGTCATCCTTCGCGACATCCTGCGATCGTCCGGGTCGGCATGGGACTTCGTCCTGATGGACTGTCCGCCCTCACTGGGGGTCTTGACGCTGAACGGGCTGACAGCGGCTGATGAGGTCTTCATACCTCTTCAGCCTCACTTCCTCGCTTTGCAGGGCATGGGCAAGTTGCTGGAGACGGTGCAGCTCGTGCGGCAGCGCATCAACCCGGACGTGGCGGTCAGCGGAATTGTCCTGTGCCTGTTCGAGTCGGGTACGCGCCTTGCCGCCGAGGTCGTCGAGGAGGTCGAGTCGTTCCTGAAGGCTGCACGCCAGCAGCCGGTGCCGTGGTGCGATGCGAGGGTGTTCCACACTCGCATCCGGCGCAACATCAAGCTGGCGGAGTGTCCCAGTCACGGCAAATCGATCTTCAGCTACGACGCGGACAGCAACGGCGCCCGCGACTACGCGGCCCTTGCCCAGGAAGTGCTGGCCATGGTCCAGCCAAGCACAGAAGACAGTTTGCCTGGTGCCGCCGATGGAAGCTTTTCGCCTGCGGCATGCACCGGCGCGGCGACCGATCAAAAGCCATGAAGTGGACGGCTGTCACACGGCGTCGCGTGTTACGGATCATCTTCGTGGCATACTGGGTCACACTGTTCGGGCTTACCCACCTATCGAAGCTTCCTGCCTGCCCGGGTCCACACTACAAAGACAAGTTTGCACACGTAGCGGGATACGCCCTGCTGACGGGTCTGGCCCTGGCGGCGTGGCACGCCGGAGGACGTTCAGCGGCACGGTCAGCACTTGTGTGGTTCGCGGTTCTGTCGAGCTATGCAGCCGTCGATGAGCTGCTGCAGACACTGGTGGGTCGAAGCTGCACGCTTGGCGACTGGCTGGCGGACATGACGGGCGTTGCCCTTGCAGTTGCGATCTCGCTTATCAGGGCTGGTAAGCCACCGTCCGCAACGGACGTAGCCCAATCGTAGCACCCTCAGAATCGCCGTTGAGAGTCAAGCAGGACGCAGATCGGCCCGTCGTTGACCGCATCGACCTCCATCTTGGCGCGGAAGATCCCGCGATACACCGTCACGCCGGTTTCGCTCAGCATATGGCAGAAGTCTTCGAACAACTGCCTCGCTCGGTCAATGGGGGCCGCGGCGTCGAACGACGGACGCCTGCCCTTTCGTGCGTCGGCATAGACGGTGAACGCGCTGACCGCCAGCACCTGGCCCCCCACCTCGACCACGTCGAGGTTCATCTTGCCCGCCTTGTCGGTAAAGACGCGGAGGTGCCGTACCTTTTCGACGCCGTACTCGAGATCGGGGGCCTCGTCTTCCTGGCCGATGGCCACGTACACCAGCAGCCCCTGCCCAATGGCCGAGGCGGTCTGCCCGTCGACGCGGACACACGCACGACGGACACGTTGGACCACAATCCTCATTTTTGCGGATTCCCGTATAAGGTAGCGGTCCGCCGGACCACCTCCAGAATCCTGCTGCGCAACTCCGGCGGCGCCTTGACCTCGACCTGATCGCCGTAGCCCAGCACCCACCACGATATCTCGCGCAGCCCGTCCACGTCGACCTCGAACAGAAGCGACCCGTCGGCGAGCCTTTGCGTCTTCTGCGTGCGGTGCCAGAGCACCTCCTCCACATTGCCGGCCACCATCGGGGCAAAGACAAGCTCGACATGGTAGCTCTTGCCCTCGGGAATGATCTGCCAAGCGTTGCCGAGGTAGGCGTCCAAGTCGAACGGCTTGTCGAGCCGGTACTGCCCATCGCCCGGCTGGGCGAGAAGCACGCGGTCGAGCTTGAAAGTTCGGACCGCCTCATGCAGTTCGCTGTAGCCCATGACATACCAGGCCCGGCCCACGAACGCCAAGCGGTACGGATGCAACATCGTCTCGATTTCCGCACCCTCGAACGACGAATCGTACCCTAGCTGCACTTTACGTTTCTCGACGATGGCCTGTTGCAGCGTGACGAACACCTTGTCCAGGCTGCCTGCCTCGCTCAAGGCAGGCCAACGGACTTCGACGGCGTCCAACACCGAGCCGCAGTGCTCGACCATGGCGGAAGGCAGCGCGGCCTCGATCTTGGCGGCCGCCCGCGCGACGTCGGCCTCAATGGGCACCGTCTGACGGGTGACGAACCTGCGTAGGACCAGCAGCAACGCCAAGGCCTCAGGCAACTCGAGGTTCAGCGGAGGCAGGAAGAACGTATCGCTGATCGCGTAGGTGCCGCGACGCGAGTCGAAGCGGTACGGCACGCCGGCCTTGGCCAGCATGTCCAGATCGCGGAACAACGTCCGGCGTGACACGTTCAGTTGTTGAGCCAGCGCATCGGCGCCGAGCTTCCTGCCGGAGCGCATCAGCAGGATCAACTGGAGCAGCCTGTGTACTCGACTGGCCTTCATCACTCCTGCCGGCGTGGCCCACGCCCTCCTCACCGTCGGTCACACAAGTGGGTTGAACTCCCAAAGGCCCAATGGCATACCAGCGTTGCGACCCATGCGGCTGAGACGGTGGCCACCATCCAGGGGTCTGACGACAGGCCCACGCCACCCGCCAGCCCGATCACAGGTAAAGCGAGCGCGATGGCCACGAGCGGCCCGGCAAATACCGACCAGGAACTTGCGGCCAGCGAGCGTCCCAACAGCCACACCGGCACGCCGACCAGTCCAGCCGCCAGCGGCCAATAGGTCATCGCAGCGCTGCCCGCCCCACCGTAGGGCAGTCGAGCGACGACGAACGCGCCGCCGACCACGACAGCCAGCAACGTGAGCCAGGCTACGGTGGTCTTGCCCGCCGATCGCGCGGACCAGGCCAACACGCCGATCAGCATGGTGTTGGTCACCAGACCGGCCACCCATCGGCCCGGCGCATCGTCGCGCGTGAGGACATACAGGCCCAGGTGAGGCCAGATGCTCATCAACAGCGACAGCATCACCGCCAAGGCGCCGATGTAGTATCCTGCGCGAAGCGCCTCAGGCAACAGGCGGCCCGAGGTCGTCCAGGGGCGATTCTCGTGAAGCTGCTGCCGCCACACCGACGGCAGCCAATGCCACAGCCAAGCCATGAAGATGACGCCGATCAGCACGGTGTTCAGCAAGATCGGCGTCTGCCCAGACAGTTCGCGCGACGTGTCGACAGGATAGATGATCAGGCCAAACGCCGCGCCGGCCAGCGTGGCCGTGGCCACCCCCACCAGTCCCAGGTTCACGCTCCAGTCCACATGGGCAAGCTGGAAGGTCGCACAGGAGACCGCGACAGCCGAGGCAAATGTGATGGTGGCCGCCGTGCGGAAGTGAACAGGCACGATGAGAATATGGAAGACACCGAGCACCAGGACGGTCATGCTGACGATCCCGATCGCCTGTCGCAGTCCGGGCCGGCGAGGCCGCTGCTGGATCAGCGCCTCCAACTGACCGGGCCAGGGGTGTGCCCAACGCCGCCGATGCAGGATCTCGCCCGTCCACACGAATGCCAACACCTGCACAGCCAAACCGAATTGAATCCACAACGTCCACGGCAACCACGCCGGCCAAGCCGTCGCCACGATCTGGAGATCCGGCGGAATCATCAGCCCGCCCCAAACGACGGCCATGGCCACCACCCCAAAGAGGCTCAAGACCTGCAATCCGCTCTTGCTCCGCCACCGCCACAGACCGATGGCTGCCACAATGGCCGCGAGATCGAGGATCCCGTCGGCCGATGCCGGGATGCGGCTGTACCACTCGTAAGGGTGCAGCACCCTTACCAGCAGCATCGACTCGATCTCGAAGCAGAGGGCGACGGCGGCGACGATCGCGCCGACCAAGGCCATGAACTCGGCCGCACGCACCCATCCGGATGTGGCCCCGGCAGCAAGTGAAATGCCCAGCGCGGCCAGCATCCACGCCACGGCGATTGCGGCGCCGACGTGTGCGGCCAACGGTTCGACCTCCATGCCCTCACTGAAGGACACGACGATCACCGCGACGGCGACACTGAGGGCCAGCGCCGCCAGCAAGCGGGCGGTCGCTTCGCCACGCCCCGCCCAGCGGGCAACGACGTTGAAGACAACAGCCAAACCCACCAGCAGTGCACCCGCCAGGAGGGACGCCTCGCTCAGACCCCACGGCAACAGGCTGCTGATCGGGATTGTTGACAACACGAGGCTGGCACCTTCTCGCACACCGCCCAGACCGTTTGGGTCAGGCCGGCCCGACACACCCACCCGGCGCCGGGCTGCAAGGCCTGCTCATTCGGCCTCGGCCAGCACCACGTTGTTGTACTTCAGCAGGGTGCCTTTGGAGCGTTCCAGATTGACAATGGCGATGTTGTAACCCACCAAGGCCTGCAGCAGTCGGACGCGAGCTGCCGCCAGCGATTCCTGCGAACCGAAAATAGTGTTCAGGGTGTTGGCGTCCATCGTCTCCTTGCGCAGCTCGAGCATGCGGATGAATTCGCCCGACGCCTGAGCCTGCTGGATATTCGGCATGATCTCATTGAAGCTGGTCTGGAGATCCCGAACGGCCAGGTTGACGCTCAGGATGATCTCCTCCGTGACCCGCTTGAGACCCACCAGCGCCTGCGACTGCTCAAGCCGTGCCCGCCGGACCGCTGCCCGCGGGCCGCGATTGCCGATCGGCCACTCGAATTCGAGCATCACCATATACTCGATGAAGTCGGCGGCGTTCAGCTTGTCCCATGCGTCGTCAGGGTTTGAGCCTAGACTGTTGAAGGTCGTGCGGAAGGTCACGTCGAATCGAGGCAAGGCCTGATTCTTGGCCACGCCCAGCGCGATATGGGCGTTTTTGATTTGGAGTTCGGCCTCTCGCAGTTCACTGCGGTTCTCCAGAGCCGTCTGCAACTCGGCCAACGTATCAACCACCATCGGTTCAAGGACGGGATTGTCGGTGGGGACGATCTCGAGATCCTCGGCCGCATTGAGTTGCGGGTCGTTCAGCACGTGCTTGAGTCGGTCCTCAGCATCGCGCAGGGCGGCCTTGGCCCGCACATACTCGGCCTGGCGTTCAGCCACCCGGGCTTCAGTCTGGGGGATCTGCGCCGGGATCGAATCGAAGATGACGCGTTTCTGAACGGTATCCAGTAACGTCTCGGCCTGGGCGAGGACCTCGGCCACAACGCACGCCTGCCGCCTCGCCTGCACGAGTTCCCAGTAGCGGCGTTCCACTTCCAGCAACGTGTCCTGCGCCTGCCGCCGAAAGCGCTCTACGGAGATCTCATGGTTGTTGCGGCTGACGCGAATCTGGGCGCGGTTAAAGTCGATACCGAAATTGCGGAGCAACGGCTGGCGTATCTCCAGCGCGTAGTTGGTCGTGTATGCGGGGTCCAGGCTTCCCACCTGCTCACTCAGATCCGAATCGACCCGCGAGAACGAATAGCCCGCCTGGACCGCCGCTCCCGTAGCCAGCAGTTTCGCCAGCCCGGTGTTGATCGAGCGCGTGTCGGTCGTCGTGCCGTCAATTTCGGGCACACTGCTGGGCGCGTTCTGCTTGTTCTCGGTGAAGTTGAAGAAAACCTGGGGGTCGAACTGGGCCTCTGCCTCGACGATTCTTGTGGTCTCGATGGCTGGGCTGTATCCCTCGAAGCGAATGGCCAGGTTGTTCGCCAGCGCCCGCCGCACGCACTCGGCCAGCGAGAGATAGACCGTGTTGGCTCGCTCAACCTCGGCCAAATGCTGCTCGGTCAACTTTGCCGTGTCGCGAGACGAACTCAGACGCTCGGGATCCCTGATTCGCGCCAGTCGGTCCGTTAGCGTCCGCGAAGCCGCCGTCGGGTCCGGCAGCAGCTCACGCATGTCCTTCATGGGAGGCGTTCGCGAGGTCGAGACCCGCCCGGCCAGTTGAGTCTGCGACGGCTCACCCGGCTTCGGAAGGTCGGGCACGGGGCGGACCTGTTTCTCGTCGACCGCAGCCGGCTGCTGGTTCGCGTGCAGTTCGACCTGCGCCAGCCGGACCGGCTCAGAGTGCATCGGCTGCTGCTGACAGCCGCACACGAGCAGCACAACGGCCAGACCACCGGATAAGACCTCAGCCAGTTTCCTGCTCATTCGATTCACCGCCCACACCGAATCAATCCTCACGCCTGACAATGCACAACCTGTTCGCAGGAATGATTGAGCTTCATGCCACAAGCTCGCTACCGGCTCGGTCCTGTGCCCCGGGCCGACGCCAGCGGCTCATTGTAGAGTACGCCCTCGGTCTGTCAATTTGATCCGCGGGCGGTAGCCAAGCGACCGAAATGGGTCCAGCAACCGCGTTGCCCGCTCCGACTCCGGCAGGTAGAATGTAAAAGGCCGGCAAGTCGGCGGATCGTTAGGGCCGGCTGGGCCTTGTCGACCCAAACGGGCACCGTAACGGGAGCATCTTGGGCGAGATCAAACGAGACGAACTGTCCGTCCGCCAGGAACGGGCCATGCTGGTTGCGCTTCTGCTGCCCGGCTCCGAGCCGGAGCATCCGCACCCCCTGGCAGAGCTTCTTGCACTGGCGACGACGGCCGGCGCACGTGTGGTCGGCCATCTGCTTCAGCGAGCCGGGAAGATCAACCCGGCCTGCTACATTGGGCGCGGCAAGGCCGAGCAACTGGCGAGGGAGGCCCAGGCCAACGACGCCGACGTCATCATCTTCGACAACGACCTGTCACCCGCTCAGATACGCGAACTCGAACGCATCACCGACTGCAAGGTCGTCGATCGCAGCGAACTGATTCTGGACATCTTCGCCACACGCGCCCGCACGCATCAGGCCCGACTCCAGGTCGAGCGGGCCCAGTTGGAGTACACCGCGCCGAGGCTGCGGGGCATGTGGACGCACCTCGAACGAATCGCCGGAGTCGGCGGCGCCACCCAGGCTGGCTCGGTCGGCGGGATCGGCACCCGAGGCCCGGGCGAGCGACAGATCGAGATCGATCGACGCCTCGTGCAGAATCGGCTGACGGCGCTGCGACGCGAGCTGACTCGAATCGATCGGCGCAAGCTGCGAGAGGTCCGCAGCCGCGGCGAATGCTTCACCGTCTCGATTGTCGGATACACCAATAGCGGGAAGAGCACTCTGATGAACGCCCTCACCGGCGCGCACGTCAAGGTGGAGGACAAGCTGTTCGCAACCTTGGACACGCGAACGCGCCAGTGGGCGCTGGGGCAGGGCATCTCGTCGCTGCTGAGCGACACGGTGGGATTCGTGCGCGACCTGCCACACCACCTGATTGCGTCGTTCCGGGCCACCCTCGAGGAAGCGATCAACGCCGACCTGCTTCTGCACGTAGCCGACGTTTCGAACCCGGCCGTGGAGCGACAGATCAAGGCCGTAGAGCGAGTCCTTGACGAACTGGGCTGCGCAGATAAGCCCACGGTACTGTTGCTGAACAAAACCGACGCGTTGGACGATCCGTCCATGCTCCAGGTTCTACGTGCCAGCCGTCCTGAGGCGATTCCCGTTTCAGCGAAGACCGGCGAGGGTCTGCACCTGTTGATCGAAGACGTACTCGGCCGCGTGCGTGCACAGCGTGTGTGCGCGGAGGTACTCATCGACTGCGACGACGGTGCCGCCCTGTCGGCCCTGCATCGTGACGCACAGGTGATCGAACAGCGCGTGGCGGATTCCCGACTGCACGTGAAGGTGGCCATTGCCCCGGCCAATCTCGATCGGCTCTCCGAAATGTACACGGGCATGCAAATCGTCCGCCGCGGCTGAGTCCGGTTTCCGCGACCTATACCAGGCAGTCGAGTGGGCCCGCCGGCGGGTCAGGCCAGCCGCATCCAGCCCGACCGAAGCCACGTACCCCACGCGCCCTCCTGCGTTCAGCATTGCTGGTGCGTCCCTCAGGCTGATAATGATGTTCTAAGGTGAGCCCCATGCCTCGTCTGGGTGTGCAATTTCCCGGCGACTTGGACATTGGCCTGATTGTTGGCGCCCTGGCCGTGATCACGCTGCTTGTTGCGTTCGATGCCGTACGCACCTGGCGGCGCGGTCGCCCGCGCACACGGGACGACGTTGTCGCCGCCAGCGCCGCAGCAGCCTGCGCGCTGTTCCTGGTTTTAACGGCTGCCGTACCGCGGTTTCGAGAGCCCGGAACACTTCTGGGCGGCGGCGCCGTGATCTGTTGCGTAGCCGTTGCGGTCCTTCACCGCCAGGTCTATGTCTACCTGGGTGCAAGACGCTCGGCATGCCTGCTGACGTTGCGCTGCCTGGCCGTTGCAGCCATTCTCTTGGCGCTGTTTCGGCCCACGGTACAGTCCGTCTCGAATGCATCCGTGCGGCCCACGGTGGCGGTCCTCGTCGATGCGTCCGAGTCCATGGGCGTGCAGGACGCCCGTAACGGCCCGTCGCGTTATGAGCGGGCCGTTCAGGCTTGCCGACGTGAGCTGGCCGACCTGGCCGACAGACTCTTAGCGGATTGCTTCATCTTCGATACCGACGTGCGACCGGTGGTTTCGCCAGGCGCCCTGCGGGACTTCGCCCCGACCGGCCAAAACACCGACCTGGCTGCGGCTCTGCGGGCAGCGCCCCACCCCGACGCGCCGCTCCTGGCGGTGTGCCTGCTAACCGACGGGAACCACAACCACGGCGAAAACCCGGTCGCTGCCGCCGGCGAGGTTGGCTGGCCCATCTGCGCCGTCGCCGTCGGCGCAAACCTCGAACAGACCGTCCCCGACATTGCGGTGACGGCCGTCGATGCGCCGCCGGAAACGGCAGTCGGCAACCTGTGTCAGATCAAGACCCGCATCGCTGCACACGGACTGCCCGACCGGGCGCTCGCCGTACGCCTGACCCGAGACGCAGTGGAACTTGCCCGCGAACAACTGGTGCTCGGCCGCTCGACCGAGGAGCATCTGGTTACACTCGCCTTTACCCCCGCTACGGTTGGCCGCGAGAATCTTACGGTTTCGGTTGGGCCCGACCCGGCCGAACCGATCACGCACAACAACGACCACAGCTTCAGCCTTCAGGTCGTCGACCCGACGATCAAGGTGCTCTATCTGGAAGGTCGGCTCCGCCCGGAGTTCAAGTTCCTGCGTGACTATCTGGCCGGTGATGCAGGCATCGAGCTGCTCACCGTCGAGCAGCGCCAAGTGGGCGTGTGGACGCTGAGCGGCTCGGTCGGGGGCAAGCAACCCTCCGAATGGCCCGCCGATGAGGGGGCTTTCGGCGAGCTTATCCGCCCGTTCGACGTCATCATCATCGGCGACGTCCATGCCTCGCAACTGACCGAATCGCAGATGTCGACGATGCGCGACGCGGTCCGTAACGGGGGCGCTTTGCTGGTAATCGGCGGGCAACACAACCTCGGACCCGGCCTTTACGCCCGCACACCCATCGAGCAGGCGCTGCCCGTTTCGGTCGGCGATCAGACGCTGCCCGGTGGGCGCGATCGGCAGTACACACAGACATTCCTGCCGGTTCTGACGGCCGAAGGAAGCCGGCATCCGATCTTCCGCGGACTCGCCGAAGTCTTCCAATCCGATCGACCCAACGCCCTGCCGCCTTTGCGGGGATGCGTGATCGTCGACCAGGCCAAACCCGGCGCCGCCGTGCTGGCCACCGTGCCCCCACAAGACGATCAGGAGCCGCCCCCCATCGTGCTGGCGGTGCAGAACTTCGGCTCGGGCCGATCAGCGGTTTTCACCGCCGACACCACCAGTCAATGGTGTCTGGCCCGCAAGCTGCTCGACCAGCCGGTCTATCATCGCTTCTGGGGGCAAATGGTCCGCTGGCTGGCCAAGGTTGATCCGGCCCGGCATGACGGGCCCGCGGTGCAGATCCGGATGGGCCGCACATCCTACGCGTTTGGTCAGGGCATCGAGATCGCCGCCATCGTTCGCGACGAACTTGGCCAAGCGGTCGGCCATGCACTGGTCTCGGCGACGATCGCCGCCCGCGACGGCGACAGTCGGCATATGCCCATGCCGCGTTCGGCCGACACGTCCGGACGCTACGCCTGCACCTGTCCGCCGCCCCAGCCGGGAGACTATCACCTGTCGGTCCAGGCCACCAAGGACGGTCGACCGCTCGGCTCGGACGAGCTTGACCTGTTCGTCGAGCCCCCAGGCGACGAGATGCAGGCACTCTCGCTTAACCGGGCACTACTGGAGCAGATTGCCTTCGCCTCGGGCGGGCAGTACGTGCCCTTGGCCGATCTGGGGCGAGTGCTTCGCGGATTGCTCGACGAGCACGCCGAGCAACTCGCCGCCTCGCAGCCGCAGTGGCGCTTCAACCTGTTCGACCATCCGTTTGCCCTGCTGGTCGGATTTGCCCTGCTGGTGACGTGCGAATGGCTGCTCCGCCGCCGTTGGCAACTGCAATGAAGCTCAGCGACCCGGCATCGGGTGACTTGTAATCGGCGCGATCGGCAATAATCTTGCCTATGGCGCCTGCAAGGAGACGCAAACGCGATGACCAATAGGCAGCGATTCTTCGCCGTGATGGCTGGCGAGCCGACCGACCGGCCTCCCTTCTTCCCCGACGTGACCAACTGGTACGCCGCACGCCGCACACCGCCCGGCCAGCCGCGACACCACGGCTCGGGCGCGTTCATCCCCGACGAGGATCCGATCCACCAGGTCACCGGCGACATGCCCGCGCAGTTCGCCGACATGACCTTCCTGGATCTGTACAAGCACTTCGGTTGGGGTCTGCCGCTGCACGTCTACAACTGGTTCGAAACCCAGTACGATGGCGTCGAGAAGACCGTCGCCGACGACGGCCGGCACCGCATCACGCGCATCCGCTGTCCGAAGGGCCAACTGGAAAAGGTCGACACGCTCGCCGACGACGGCTCGTGGGGTCCGACGACGCACTTCGTCAAGGATCTGGCCGACCTGGCGATCATGCAGTACGCCGTCGAGCGCTCGCGTTTCGTGCCGCGATACGAGCGTGTCTGTGCGGTTCTCGAGGCCATCGGCGAGCAAGGCGTGATCGACATCACACTGATGCGCTCGCCCTTCGGCAAGCTCGTGCACGAATACATGGGCTTCGAGCAGGTGATCTATGCCCTTCACGACAGCCCGCAGACCATCCTGGACTTTATGGCCTTCCGGGAGCAGTACGACCTTCAGCTCGCCCGGCTGGCCGCCGAGGCCCCGGCCCGAATTGTCATCCTGTCCGACCACGCCGACGAAAACCTGATCGCGCCGCCCTACTACCGCCGGTTCTGCATCCCCCACTACCAGAAGCTCAACGGAATCCTCCACCAGGCCGGCAAGATCGTCTCGACCCACCTGGACGGCAACTTCAAAGGCTACTTCCCTCTGCTGGGTGCGACCGGCTTCGACCTGCTGGACGGCTGCACGCCCGCCCCCATGATGAACTACGAACCGGAGGAGTTGGCCGAAGCCCTGCCCGCGAACATGCGGGCCTATTGCGGTGTGCCCGCTACGCTGTTTACCCAGAACGTGGATGATCGGGTGATCCTGGACTTCGGACGGCGGATCCTGGACGCATTCGGAGGGCGCGTCATCCTAAACATTGGTGACATCCTGCCCACCAACGCCGACATCTTCCAGATGATCCGTCTGGGCGAGATGGTCACCGATTACAGGCCCGCCGTGCCGGCTCAATAGGGATCGTCATGGCCCTTACCCGCGCCGACATCTATCACAATCTGGCAATCCTGCTGTCGTCGGGCCTGCCGTTGCACCGCGCCCTGCGCACCGCGGGTGGGCATGTCCGCTCGCCCCTGGCCGTTGCGACGCGACGCATGGCGGAGCAACTCGATGAGGGTCTCGCCGGCGCCATGGCCCGGCACCCCAGGGCCTTCAGCCGACTCGACATCGTCACCATCGAAGCAGCCGAGCGATCGGGCGACTTGACCGAGGTCCTCGAGTCGCTGGCCGACTGGTACCGGTTTCGCCTGCGGATGCGCCGAACCATCATCACCAATATGATCTACCCACTTATACTGCTGAATGCAGCCGTGCTGATTCCGTCGGCCCCGCCCCTGCTACTGGGTCAGATCAGCGGCGCTGAGTACCTGCTTGGCGCCGCATCGATACTGGGGTGCTTCTACGCCCCTGTTGCGGTCGTCTACGCCCTCTACCGCTTCACGCCGCAGACCGGACCGATCCGCCTGCTGATGGATGCGATATGGCTGCACGTACCGCTGCTGGGCGGGGCTTTGCGGAATCTCGCTCTCAGCCGCTACTGCCGGACTTTTCACCTTCTCTACGGGGCAGGCGTGCCGATCGTTGAGTCGTCGCAGACGGCCGCCGAACTGACCGGCAACGCCGCGGTCGCCCGCCTGCTGATGAAGGGCGCTCACAGCGCCAAAGCCGGCCAGCCCGTCTCGGCCGGACTGCCGCGCAGCCTGCCGCCGGAGTTTGTCCAGGCCTGGGAAGTGGGCGAGGAGAGCGGCTCGCTGGAAGAAGTCACGCTGCGACTGGCCAACCTGACCGGCGAACGGGCGGAGATGACGCTTGCCGATCTGGCCCGCATCGTGCCTCGCATCCTGTACATCTTCATCGTCATCTTTGTGGCCGTTCGGGTTGTCACCTTCTACGCGGGGTTGTACGGCGCGCAGTTGTGACGCACACGTCGATCACTCACGGCTAGGCCGCGATGGCCGTTTACGGTACCTTATGGGCGAGATCGGGCCTCTGCCCCTTCAAGCCACGCGTCCTTTAAGGAATGCACTGGATCATGCGCCGACTTGTCATCGCCTTCGTATTGATCGCCGCCGGCATCATAGGCTGGCTGTACTGGACGCAGAGTCGCCCCGAGCGATTCATCGTGTCGGGCCTGGTCGAAGCCGATCAGATTCGGGTCGGCTCGCGCGTCGGCGGACGTGTGGCCGAGGTCTTCGTAGCCGAGGGGGAATCCGTCGAGGCGGGCAAGCCGCTGCTGAGAATCGATCCGTTTGATCTGCGCCAGCGTCTTGCTGAAGCAACCGCGGCTCTGACGGCGGCCCAGGCCGAGCACGCCCGCCTCAAGGACGGCTATCGAAACGAAGAGGTCGAGCAGGCCCGCGCACAGCGCGACCAGGTCAAAGCCACACTCGAGAAGCTGATCGCCGGGCCCCGTCCGGCTGAGATCGAGATCGCCCGGGAGCAACTCAACGCCGCCAAGGCCAGCCTGGAGCTGACCGAGTCCGAATACGCCCGGCTGAACCGCCTGCGAGAAGCCGAACAGGCCGCCCCCACCGAATTCGACCAGGCTGTGCGAGCGCTCAAGACGGCGCGGGCCGACGCAGCCGCCGCCGAGCGGAGACTCGCCCTGCTCGAAGAGGGCACACGCAAGGAGGAAGTCGCCGAGGCGCGGGCGGGCCTGGCCCGGGCCGAAGCGGCACTCAAGCTGCTGGAGGACGGTTACCGCGCCGAGGACATCGCCAAAGCCGCAGCCGAAGTCGCCGCCAGACAGGCCCGCGTCGAAGCCATCCAGGTGCAGATCGAGGAGCTGACAGTAGTGGCCCCCTGCGACTGCGTCGTCGAAGCCTTTGACCTCCGGCCCGGCGATCTGGTTGCCCCCAACGCGCCGACTGTCTCGCTGCTCGACCCGTCGAAGCTGTGGGTGCGAGCCTATGTGCCCGAGGCCAGGCTCGGTCAGGTCGCGCTCGGCCAGCGTGTGCCCGTGATGGTCGACAGCTTTCCCGACAGGCGGTTTGCCGCACGCGTCAGCTTCATCTCGCGCGAGGCCGAGTTCACACCCCGCAACATCCAGACGCCCGAAGAGCGAAGCAAGCAGGTTTTCCGCATCAAGGTCACGCTGGAGGAGGGGCTGGACGTGTTGCGCGTGGGTATGGCCGCCGACGTTCTGTTGGATGAGGTGGCAGGCGGATGAACGGTGCGGTCATCGCAGCCAATGGGTTGACGCGACGATTCGGCGATCTCGTGGCCGTCAACGACGTCTCGTTCGACGTGCAGCGTGCCAACATCTTCGGCCTGCTGGGTCCCAACGGATCGGGCAAGTCGACCATCATCCGCATGCTCTGCGGGGTGTTGACGCCCAGTGAGGGGACAGCCTCGGTGCTGGGCATCGACGTGCGTGACGACCCCGAAGCCGTCAAGCAGCGTATCGGCTACATGTCGCAGCAGTTCAGCCTCTACCGCGACCTGACCGTCCGCGAGAACCTCCAGTTCTACGCGCGGATCTACGGGCTGGACCCGCCGCGACAGCGCGAGCGGCAGGCCGCCGTTGTCGAGCTGACCGGCATCGGCGACTACGTCGACCGGTTCGCCGGCAACCTCTCGGGCGGGTGGAAGCAGCGCCTCGCGTTGGCCTGCGCGCTGATCCACGAGCCGGAGGTGCTGTTTCTGGACGAGCCGACGGCCGGCATCGACCCGGTCGCCCGGCGCGACCTGTGGGACCTGCTGTTCGACCTGTCGCATCGCGGCGTGACGATGCTGGTCACCACCCATTACATGGACGAGGCCGAGCGGTGCACGCACGTGGGATACATCTACCTGTCGAGGCTGATCGCCGTGGGCAAGCCCGACCAGCTCAAGTCGGTACCCGATGTCACGCCGGCCGGCACACGGCGAGTGGAGGTCCGCTGCGCCGAGCCCACCGAGGCGCTGGCCCGCGCCCGCAACCTGCCCGCCGTGCGCGACGCCACGCTGTTCGGCGACACACTGCACGTGCTTCTCGATGCTCAACTCGAGCCGGATGAGTTGCTGAAACGCATCGCCGAGGGTGACACGTCAGCCACCGTTCGGCCGGTCGCTCCGACGCTCGAAGACGTGTTCGTCATCCTCAGCCGCGCGCAGGTGGCGGCGCTGGAGGCGCGATCGTGAAGGGGTTCGGCGCCGTACTGTTCAAGGAATTCGTCCACATCCGGCGCGACCGGCTGACGATCTTCTTTACCTTCGCGGTGCCCGCCCTTCAGTTGACCATCTTCGGTTATGCGATCGATGTGACGATCCAGAACATCCCGACGGTGGTCTACGACCTGGACGGCCGCCAGGAGAGCCGCCGATTTGTCGAGGCCATGGTCAACACCGATACGTTTCAGGTGGTCGAGCGGGTGCAGGACCACGAGTCGTTCCGCCGTGCGCTCAACAGTGGGCGGGTCAAGGTGGGGGTACTGATCCCGGCCGACTACTCCGAGCGGTTGCTCCGGCAGGAGCAGGTCCAGGTGCAGGTGCTCATCGACGGCAGCGACTCGCAGGTGGCAACCACCGCCCTGAACACGGTCAATCTGCTGGGGACGTTGATGTCGATCAACCGCGCGCGGGCCACGGGCGAGGCCTTGCAGGTGGCGCCGGCCCGCGATCCATCGGGCGAGGCGGCGCTGCCCATCGAAGTCCGCGCGCGGCTGCTCTACAACCCCGACCTTCAAAGCGCCTACTTCTTCGTGCCCGGGCTGGTGGCCATCATCCTCCAACTAGTGCTGCTGTTTCTGACCAGCTTTTCGATCGTGCGCGAGCGCGAGCTGGGCACGCTGGAACAGCTCTTCGTCACGCCGGTGAGTCGGTCGGCCCTGCTGTTTGGCAAGCTGATCCCCTACGCGCTGATGGCCTTCGGCGAGCTGCTATTGGTGCTGACGCTTATGGTGGCTGTCTTCGGCGTGCCGATCCACGGCAGCCTGGTGTTGCTGATGGTGTTGGCCACGCTTTTTATCATCACCGCGTTGGGGCTGGGGCTGCTGATCTCGACGCTGGCGACGACGCAACTGGAGGCCATTCAGTTCGCCTTCATGATCATGTTGCCGTCGGTGCTGCTGTCGGGCTTCATGTTCCCCCGCGCGGAGATGCCGCTGCCGATCTACCTGATCAGCTTCGCGCTGCCGGTGACGTACTTCATCGAGATCCTTCGCGGGGTGATTCTCCGTGCAGCCGACCTGCGCGATCTGATCCCGCACGTCATCGGCCTGCTGACCTGCTGCGCGATCATCATCGCCCTGAGCCTGACCCGCTTCCGCAAACAACTCGGCTGACCACGTATCTTGGGTGGCATGCAACGCCGTTAACTATCTTTTGCTCGTAGCGCGTTGAGAGCAATGAGAAACGCTCCATTTTGCCAATTTTGGCTTTGGCAAAAAGACCGTGGCAGAAGGGAGCGTTTCGATGAAGATGGCCAGGGAGGGCCGTCTCCGCAGACTTCATCGTCGAGATGGGCCTGGTCATAGCAGCGAACGATCACATCTTCGGCAGATGATGCCGGATCTGCCGCACACCACGCTACTGGTGGAGTCTACGCGGCAGAGGATTGAGCGTGTCGGACAACACTGGCACGCGTATCTTTGGCCGATGAATCGCCGCAGCAAGCGCCCGCTGCACCTACGCTTGATCGTACTGAAACGCTCAGGACGTCGGGTGTACCTGTTGACCAATGTGATGGGGTCCCAGCGTCTCTCGCGGCGGATGGCCTCGCAGTTCTATGCCGCCCGTTGGGGCGTAGAGGTCGGATACCGCAGCCTCAAGCAGACGTTGGACCGTCGCAAGGTATTGGCCCGGACGCCGGAGGCGGGGGCGATGGAGTTGGCCGGAGGCGTCCCGGCTTTGGCCTTGTTGATGTTGCAGGGGGCTGTGGCTCTGGGCGCCCGGGTCAAGGAATGGAGTGTGGCCGCAGCGTTGAGGATCCTTCGCCAAGCCACCGAATCGTTGCGGTCGCGTCGCCCGTTCCCCAAGTTCCTCAGGCTTCTGCGATCCGCCGTCCAAGACACATATGTGCGACACCGTTCCAAGCGGGCGCGAGACTGGCCACACAAGAAGAACGAACCGCCACCTCAACCCCCCAAATTGCGCAGGCCTACAAGTAATGAAAAACCCCGAATAGAAGCCTTCTACCATGAAAAAACACTCGCTCTTCGTTAACGGCGTTGCATGCCACCCGTCACGGTGGGCTAGCCGCCCTGGAGGATGGTTGCCCGTTCAATGACGATCAATTCTGTAGGGGTCTCGCCGTCCACGGAAGCGCCCGCGATGTAATCGACCCTGTCGAGGCCCTGGATGACGCGCCCGAAGACGGTGTAGCCGGGCTGCGACGGCGGGTCGTAATTGAGGAAGTCGTTGTCCTCGACGTTGATGTAGAACTGCGAGGTGGCGCTGTCGGGACTGGCAGAGCGGGCCATGGCGACGGTACCTCGATCATTGGTCAGCCCGTTGTCGGCCTCACTGACGATCGCGTCGCGCGTCTCCTTCGCACCGGTGTTGGGATTGCTGAGAAATGCCTCGGTGAAGCCGCCGCCCTGGATGACGGCGGGGCTGGTGGCGATGCGGTGGAAGATGGTCGCGCCGAGCCCGTCGCGGCCGTCGTAGAAGCCGTCCTCGACGTACTGGAGGAAGTTGTCGACCGTGATGGGGGCGGCGTCGGCGTCTAATTCCATCACGATATCACCAAAATTGGTCTCCATCAGCACTTGGGGCTGCTCTTGGGGTTCGTCAGGTGGCGGCTCGGGCTCCTCGACACCATCGAGGCTGAGCAGAAACTCGATCAGCAGCTCGTCCGCGATGCCGAGTTCGCGGAGTCGCTCGGCTCGCTCCTCGTCGGTGAGGCTCTCGTCTGCCAGCAGGGCGCCAAGTTCATCGAGGCTAACGGGCAGCAAGTTGGGCAGAGGCGGCGTGCCGCAGCCGCCCACGGTGCCGACGAGCAGTCCGGCGGCCATGACGGCCACACACAACGCCCCGATCATGAGGTGTCCGCAACCGACCACACTGGCTGAGCAACGCATTCGGTATCTCCGCCGGCTGAGCACCCAGCAGCCGATATCTCTGCCACTACAGTACTTACTGGCCAAGCGGGAAGCAAGGCCGGTCCGCCGCGGCCACGGACTGCGCAGGCGACACAACGGTATGCTTGCACCGCAACTGACAGTAAGATGACCGCCGGCAATGGGTTTGACGTGTTGAATACGCCTCGCGTTGACATGAGGTGCCGGCGATGGCAGCGGCAGAGGGTGCCGTCGGGAGCGAGTTGGAGGCGGTCGAGCAGCTTGGGAAGGCGCAGCAGCGTCTGCTGACCGAGATCCACAAGGCGGTTATCGGACAGGACGACGTCATCGAAGAGTTGCTGATTGCGCTGTTCTGCCAGGGACACTGCCTGCTGGTGGGGGTGCCCGGGCTGGCCAAGACGCTGCTGGTGCGGACGGTGGCATCGGTGCTGCGGCTGTCGTTCAACCGCATCCAGTTCACGCCCGACCTGATGCCGTCAGACGTGACCGGCACGGACATCATCGATCAGGAGCCGGGCGGCGCGCGGGCGTTCCGGTTCGTGCGGGGTCCGGTGTTTGCCAACATGATTCTGGCCGACGAGATCAATCGCACGCCGCCCAAGACGCAGGCTGCGCTGCTGCAGGCGATGCAGGAGTATCAGGTAACCGCGGGCGGGCAGACGCACGAGCTGGACCGCCCGTTCTTCGTGCTGGCCACGCAGAATCCGATCGAGCAGGAGGGCACGTATCCGCTTCCCGAGGCGCAGCTCGACCGCTTCATGTTCATGGTGAACGTGGGATATCCCTCGGCGGCTGAGGAACGGCAGATCGTCAAAGCCACGACGGGCGAGGCGGCGGGCGAGCCCGAGCCGGTGCTGGACAAAACGCAGATTCTGGCCCTTCAGCGCATCGTGCGGCGGATGGCGGTGTCGGATCACGTGGTGGAGTATGCGGTTCGGCTGGCGCGGGCGACGCGGCCGGGGCAGGGCCAAGTGCCATCGTTTGTTGACGATTGGTTGACGTGGGGCGCCGGGCCACGGGCGGCGCAGTATCTCGTGTTGGGCGCCAAGGCCCGGGCGATTCTGCATGGGCGCTACAACGTGAGCTGCGACGACGTGCGGGCGGTGGCGCCGTCGGTTATGCGACATCGCTTGTTTACCAACTTCAACGCCGACGCGGAAGGCATCAAGCCCGATGCGGTGGTCCTGCGTCTGCTGGAGGCGGTGGCCGAGCCGTCGGCTGAGGACTACGCACGCCGTCGGCGCTAAGCGGCGCGAGCGGCTGTGGGTTGGGCGTTGCCCAAGGGACTTGCGGTGGCGTATGATCTCGTTTGAGCGATTCGAGCAGACTCGGGAGTGACGTGATGGCGATACAGTTTCCGTGCCCCGCCTGCCGACAGCCGATTGAGGTCGACGACGAGCTGGCCGGCAGCCAGGTGACCTGTCCGTACTGCGACAAGGTGGTCGCTGCGCCGGTTGAATCGGCTTTGTGCCCGCCCGGCGAGGCGCGTCCAGCGGGCGAGCCGCCCCGGCCGCCGGCTTTGACCGAACCGACGCCCGTGGCAGGTGAGTTGGCAGCCAACCCGTGGGGGCGATGGAGCCTGATATGTGGTGTGGGGGCGATCATTGTCATGCTTGTATTGATGTGCGCGGGGATCATGCGTCTGCGGCCAGTGATGGAAGAGATGAAAAAGTCGGAATCGAGCCCGGAGTCGGTCCAGCGCGAAATGGAGCGTATCGTCAAGACCGAGATGGAAAACAGCCCGGCCATTCTCGTTGGCAGCGTCGTGTTGTTGGCGTTGGCGCTGGTGGGAACGGGCTTGTCGATTGTTGGGCTGACGCGGCCCAACGCACGAAAGGGACAGGCCACGGCCGGCCTGATTATCTGTGGCAGCTTTCTGTTATGTCAGTGTCTGGGTATGCTGATGCAGGGGATGCCGGCAGTGGGGGGGTAGCCGTCCGACGTATTGGACACTTGGGACGTGCGCGAGGGTGCGCATCCGGGCGACGACGGGCAGATAGACGGGACAGGAATTCACAGCCCTCCCGAAACCGTTCGCGCAGGGACCCCTACATGGGCCAGCCAACCACCATCCAGCACAGTATCACGTACTTCGCCGTCCGACGGATCCGAGGATCTGTCTACGACCCACTTGCTCCCAGAACTTCTGCCATACCCAAGCCGGAATCACCCCACTCAGGAAACCAGACCAATCTCGACGATGAAGTCTGCGCAAGCGGCCCTCCCCGGCCATCTTCATCGAAACGCGCCCTTCTGCCACGGCCTATTCTTGTCAAAGCCAGAATCTGCAAAATGGAGCGTTTCTCATTGCCCACAATGATCTACGAGTAAAAGATCGTTAACGGCGCGGCGTGCCACTCGTCTCATCGTGTGCCTCACCTTTGAAAGGGCGGGCCACCCGTCACCCGTCGATATTGGATGCGTGCGCCTCGTCCATGAATTTCGGTTATGCTTTTTTGCCTGGCAATCGAGCGAGGGTGAGATGTGCGTTAATTGGCCGGTCATCGAGGCCGCGGGAGATGAGGTGGCGTCGCGGCGTGCGGCCCAGCGCCTGTGGTCGATCATGCGCACGAGCCCGCCCGAGACGGGCCGAAGCGACATCTACCGACTCGTCGACGCGCACCTGCAACCCAAAGCCAGCGCCCGGCGAAGCCCGATCGTGGATGTGCTGCTGGGCGCCTCGCCGGTCGAGCACACCCCGCGTGCGCTGATCCGCCACGATGTGGACAGTTGGCGCGGCATGGAGCAATGGCAGCAGTGCGAAGAGAAGACGGGTCTTACCGGTGTGTATCTGCTCCGCGCGCCGGTGCCGGAAAGCGCGCGGCTGGACGACGGCTCGACGGCAAGCTACCCCACGGCCCCACCGGATTACGACGTGGAGGATGCAGCGGTGCGCGAGTGGGCGTCAGCCGCTCTGGCGCGCGGCTGCCAAGTCGGTCTGCACTACGGCTCGGCCAGGCCGCAAATCGTCCGCGCCGAGAGCCGACGGCTGCGGGACGCGCTGGGGCTGACCGGCCCGCTGCCGGCCAGCGCGCATTGGCTGCAGTCCAGTGGTCTGACGCTTTGCACGCTGGACGAGTTGGGGTTCGGCTGGGACTTTTCGTTGATGGACTTTCTCTCGTATGCGGTCGAGCCGATCCCGCCGGATCAACCGCGACATCCGGGCTTTCTCACCGGCACGACGCATCCCCATCTGCTTTGGGATTCGCAGCGTGAAGATTGGTTGAACCTGCTGGCCGTGCCCGGAGGATTGGAGGAGGTGTTCGTAGCTGGCGAGTGCCCTACCCCGCCGACGCTGGAAGATATCGACGCGTATATTGAGCACTTCCGCCGACATCACGGCGTGATCGTGCTGCTGTGGCACAGCCATCGCTTCGATTTGCTCGAACATCTCGAACGACTGGTGGATCGCTTACGAGGGCGCGACTTCACATTCGTGACGGCGGCGGATCTGAGCCTGCCGATCACACGTGCGCCCGACAGTGTCTTCGACCCGCGAGCCTGATACCTGGCAGGTGGCACGCCCGCTCCTATTATACGCTTGCGTGTGTCTCATAACCGAGCGTCGCTTGCTATAGCGCAAGCAACGAGGCGTTCGGACCGTTGTCGATCCGAACGCCTCGCGATCTCGCTTGCCGCAGACGCCTTGCCTATGGCTTGGTCGGCGCCCGGCGGCCGATGTTGTCCTTGACGACGATGTAGTCGGCCGTCGTCACGCGCCCGCCGCCGTTAAGGTCGCGGCGGTCGTCCGTAAAGACGCCGATCGATCCCTTCACGCAAGTGTAATCCGCAGTAGTCACCCGGCCGCTGTCATCGCAGTCACCGATCAGCGTGCAGACGTCATGGGTGAAGGCCACGACGTCGAACGACGCGTCCGGCGTGATGCGATACCAGGTCAGATCGGTCAGGACCGTACCGCTTTCGACGGCCTTGAGCGTGTCGTTGGCCACGTTGGTGGTCGCCAACGAGTAGCCGAAACTGCCACCCACGTCGGATCCGCCGCCGATCGGCACGATGCTCAGCGGCGTGCCGGCCGGCAGGGAGATCTCACCGTCGAACACCAGCTCGACCAGGTTGTTCTGCGTCTTGGGCAGTGTGCCGTCGAACGGGGGCTCGCACTCACCGGGCAGCAGGGCGGACTGGGCGGCCGCGATGCTGGCCAGCAGATCGGCGTGCAACTTGTAGTACTCCAGAATGCTCATGTTGTCGTACTCGTCGCCGCCGTAGGCGTCGTAGCCGCGGCCGGCGTTGTCGCCGTAGCGATCGCTCATCGCCCGGGCTGCCAGATTGCGGTTCCAGCCGGCCTTACCGGCCAGCATGTTGAGATACTCACACAACTGCTGTCCGTGTCGCATGCCCTTCATGCGGATGGTGGCGATGCGCCCGTCGAAGTACCCGTGACCGGGCACACTATCGCCCTCGGGCAGCACGGCCAGTTGGTCGGCGCTGTCCCAGTTGGTGTGATAGCTATCCCAGTAGGGCAGCCCGCCGTCGAGACCGTGGCTCCAGTGCTGGAGGATCTCGTCGCCGTGACTGGTCAGCGGTGACCCGGGGCTTGGACCACTGCCGTACCACCAGCGCATCTCCGGCATCTGCACGGTGTACTTGCGATACCGATCCTGGCGGTAGTTCCAGTCCTTGCCGTCGCCCTGGCAACGCAGGTTGCAGATGCCCTCGATCTGACCCCAGTTCTGGCACCAGCGGGTGCTGGTATCGATTCGCCACTGGAACCGGGTGTCGGGGGCGTTGGCGGCCTCCCAACCTTCCTTGCACAGGTCCATGAACCACGCGTCGGCGCGGAAGTCGTCGGCCACGGACTGCTCTTCCAACGTCCACAGCGCGATGCAGTTGCTGTAGTCGCGCTTGTTATTGAGGTAGAACTGGAACGCCGTGCCCCAGCCGTTGTCCTGGGCATATTGGGCGAACTCCTGCCACACGTTGCGAGAGCCAGTGGCGAACCCGGCAGGGAACGCCGCCATCACGTCTGGTGCTTCCAGGAAGAACAACTGGTCACCGGCGTCGCCGCCGTTATCGACCAGGTCGTTCCAGTAAGCAAAGCCCAGGCCGGCGGCGTCGTAGCCATAGGTGGCATCGGTGAGGCTGATCGGCCAGCCCTCGTGCCCGGTGGTGTAGAAGTTGGCGATCGGGGTGTTCTCGCCGGGTCCGTGGTAGGGGTACGTCGTGTGGTTCGGATCGAAGGCCGAGCCGTCGAAGAACTCGCCGTAGTTGCCGGCGAACGTGCTCCAGCTCGACACGGCGGTGGTCGGGCCCGATCCGGTCAGATCGGGTCTGCGGTCCGACGTCGTGTTGCCGCTCCAGCCGTAGGGCAGGGTGTTGGGCACCATGCGGTGCTTCTGGCAGAGCTGGAACACCTGATAGCGCGACGCGTCGCTGCTCCACTTGTTGCCGTAGCCGTTGAGGTCGAGGAAGAACGTCGGGAAGTCCGGAATCACCGCTGGATGCACGATCACCGCCAGGTTGATGGCGACCGGACTGGTTTGATTGCAGTCGAGCGTCAGCGTGCCGGTGTAGGTACCCGGCGCGGCGTCGCGCGGCACGTAGAGATCGCACCAGACGGTCTGGTTCGACCCGCTCGGGTTCGTGTTGCTGTCGGGAATGTTGAACGTGCCGGCGAACGGTGACTGAAGCGGAATTGCCGCCTCCGGGTACTGATACGACCCGCTGGTTACGTAGTCGAGCTTGAAGAACTCGACGTTGTTGGCGGCACCGATCGTGCCCGGGCCGGTCAGATCGCCGGCCGACACCGACACGCCGGTCAGACTGCTGACCAATCGCTGGATAATCAACTGAAAGCCGATGACCTCGTTGCGGCCCGGCCGCAGGGTCACGGTGTTGGTGCCCGAATCCCAGACCACGTTGGCCTTTTTGTAGTCGTCGGCCCCGCTGCTGCCGTAGCCGTCCTCGATGCGGTTACCCGTGGCCGGGTTGACCTTGGTCAGCTCCGAGCAGGCCCAGTAGTTCAGCACGTCGGGGACGGTGCGGATGGTCTTGCCGCTGGGATCAGGGGTGGGGAATCCGCCGTCGGCGAGTTGCGGCGTGGGCATGGTGGCCGGCAGCGTCAGCGACGTCATCACGGCGCTGCCCGCGTTGCCGAACTTGTCGTACGCCTGCACCCAGAAGTTGTAGCTGCTGCCCGGGGTCAGGTCCTCAATGAGCAACCTATCGGTCGTGCCGGCCTCGCCGGGGCGCGGGATGCGCCAGCGCTCGACCGGCGTGGCCGAGGCGAAATCGGCGCCCATCGAATAGCGCACCTCATAGCCGAAGGCCTTGCCGTCGTCCGGATCGGTAGGCGCGTCGAAGCTGAGCCCCACCTCACCGTTCCACTCGCCGACTTCGGCCACGAGGTTGCTCACGTCGCCGCTGGGCGTCGTGTCGTCGTAGCCGCCGGCCTTAATGTACAGCCGCGGCTGAACCGTCGCGTTCTGATTCGCCGAGTAGATGCTGGGGTTGCCCGAACTACCGGCGAAGCGCGGGTCGGTCACCGTGACGCCGTAATTGTCCAGAATCATCGCGTAGACGATCTGGGGATCGAGCTTCATGGCGACCCAGTTGTATCCGCTGGCGCTGTACTGCTTGAACGTGTCGTTGTGTTTGTAGCCGTAGCTGACCAGCGTGCCGAAGTTGCCGAAGCTGGCGGTCGAGAAGTCACTGCCGATAAACGACCACTCGGTGCTCGGGTAGGCCCGCCATCGCCAGCACGGATCGCCCGTCCCAGCCAGGCCACTGGCGTTGCCCTCGTCCCAGGGGACGTTGATAGTCGAGACCACCAGGGCGTTGACGATCGAGCCGCTGTACAGGCACAGATGCAGCTCAGCCTCTTCAATCGTCCGGCCGGCATACGGCGCCAGAGACGCGTCGGACCACTTGAGCATCGACGGGTCGTCATACCCCTTGATGCGAATGACCGACGACGCGCCGTAGCTGTAGAGCCACTCGGCCTGGCCGCTCGGCCCGTTGAAGAACGCCTGCCTCGCGTCCTCGGAGTTGCGCACGACGTCGACGTTCGGGTCGGCCGCGTCGAGCCAGGCATACGCCGGGCTGGCTACCGCGACCATCAACACAGACACCCACAGTGCACGAAGCATTACTCGGTCCTCCTGTTACCCCTCGCAAAGAAACGAATTCTAGACATTTCAAAACAGATCTGCCGATGCGGGTCCGCGCAGAAACAACCCCAAGGCATGATGCGAGGGGCGAGTCTGTTGGCGGACCCGAATGGGCGATTCAAGGCCTTGCCTCAATCCGAATGTCTTGTGTGACCGCGCTGCCTGAGTACGACAAGATCGAACATGTCTGCGCGCGGCTCACGACCAAATTGACGCTCCTGGACCACCTCGGCAGGGCCGCGGCAGGTCCCCTCCGTGCCCCCTGTTCACTATATAAGGATAGCCGCGATACTTGCTCGCTGCAACCCCAAGCAGCGAAGCGGGTACACCGAGCCAACCACCTAGGACGCTGCCGCCGAACGGTCCTTTAAAGCGGATTGGGCAAACTGGGCAGATAGCGGGAAGCCTCGGCGTACGTCAGATCGAGTTGGCGAGTTACGGTGAGCCCGTGAAGCTGGCGACGAACAGCGCAATGTCGTCGAGGTCGCAGTCGCCATCGCCATCAATGTCGGTTGAGTAATCCAGCGGCGGCTGGTTCGGGCCGGTCACAAGCGGCGTCAACTGTGCGAAATCATCGAGATCCACGTCCCCGTCGTCGTCCCTGTCTGACAGGCCCGCCGGCGACATGGCGTGCCCGACGGCCTGGGTCAGTGCGGTCATTGCGCGCGGCGCGGTCTCCGGCGTGATGGTCACCGGAAACGCATACCAACTCTGCACGCGCAACGCGTCAGCCAAGCCGCCACGGGCGCGGTACAGCTCGGTCATCGCCAGCGTGTCGTCGTAGAAGAGTTGGTCGGACGTATTGCCGCCTCGCTCGGAGTTGACGATGAGGTTGAACGCCAATCCGTAATCCTTGGCGACACTCTCCAGGTCGCGGACGCGCGCGAACCAGTCGACCGTTGACGGCTCCCAGGGCGGCGTTCGCGCGGGCGTCGAACGGATGCCCATGATGTAGTCATAGGGGATGTCGACGGTCAGGCCCGCAAACGCAAGCCCGCGCGGATCGGTGGTGATGGTCGCCATGACGGTCGTCAACACGTCGAAGTAGTCGCCGAAGTCCTGGCCATAGGGCGGATCGTTGCCGGTGTGCAGAATCTGCGTGCCGTCGACGCGGGTTCGATTGTGATAACTGGGCCCGCCGCGGTAACCCCAGTTGGCAAAGTTGCTCAACAGGTTGAACTGGATCGGGTGTTCGGGGTGGTCGGTTTCGATCCTTGTCTTGACCGCGTCGAGGTAGTTCATCAGTTGGTCGGCGGCCGTCTGAACGAAGGTGGGCGTGGCGGGGTTGTCTCGAGCGCCGGAGGGTTTGTCGTCGGCCATCGGTCGCACTCCTTTTGATGATCGACTCCGTCACTGCATCGTTGCCGAATTATGGCTTGCCCACGCGCCGGGAGCCATCCGAGGCACCGTTGGGCGCTCGCCTGATTCCGTCACTTCCCGAAGAGCCTCTCGGTTGACCTGCCCTGTCGCCGACCGCTATAATAGGGCCTGTTCCATCCGCTTTGCCAGGCTCGTGACCCTGGGAAGCGAGAGAGGACGACAGCCTTGAGATAGGCAATCCATGGGTAAGCGTAAGGCTTCCATATCCCCCATCGCAGATGGCAGCCGGCGCGTACCGGATTGTCCACAGGTGCCGCGGCGTATAGACACCCTGGGACGCTACTTCGATGTGTTCAACAGCGTGCTGGGGCGGAAGGATGTCTTCTGGTTTCGAGGGCAGGCAGATATCACCTAGCGGCTAGTGCCCTCGGCTCTTCGGTATCGCAAAGAGTCGGAGCGCAGCCGGGCACTCGGGCTGCTTTCCGACTTCAAGCGCTTTGTTGAACTTAAACTTGACCGGGTTCCCGCACCTGACGACGAGCTGAAGTGGATTCAGTTGGCACAGCATTATGGACTGCCGACTCGCCTGCTCGACTGGACGAAGAACGCCGCGATCGCGCTTTACTTCGCGTGCCTTTCGCCCGTTGATAAAGACGGCGCCGTGTACGTACTTAACCCCGTGGATCTCAATAGAGAAAAAGACCCGAAGAGGCCCCGGGTTTTCGATCCACACAGCGATGATACTGTAATACGCCCCTACTGGGCACTTGGTGCCAGTCGAACGTCCCGCAATATGAAGACGATCGCGATACATCCAATTTGGAATTCGGAAAGAATTATGCTTCAACAGGGCGTGTTCACGTTGCATGGATCACCGCGGTTTGTGCTTCAGGTCGGGCAAGCACCATCGCTGGTCCACGTCGGGATTGAGGCCGGCCGTAAGCAGCGACTCCTGGGCGAGCTGGAGCGAGTTGGCGTGAACGAGATGGCCATTTTCCCGGAGCCGGAGCACCTTTGTCGCTATTTGCGAGAGAGTGCCCAACTGCCAGCATAGAGGTGTCTGTGATGGCTTCGCATGTTCCCTTCGTTCATACCATTGAGGACTGTCGCCAACTGCGCGCCCACTATCTTGACTCAAAGATCATCCGTATTTCGCTCGAAGCGGCTGCGACGGTGGCCCGCCACCTACCTCGGGAAGAACGCGTGGGGCGGTGGCTGGACCCGGGGTTCGACGGGTATCACAAGACTGTTTCGGGGAAGAAAGGGTCGATACCAGACTACATCCGCACGTTCGATACAGACAACGTGATGGGAAACGCAGAACTACTAAGGCGCCCACAAATCGATGCTGTGCGGCCAGTGGTAGACAGAGCATTGGGTGCCTGCATGAAGCTAGCCCCATCCTGGCTTACTGTGCCGCAGTTGCCGGTTATCGACGACACCAGCAGGAACCAGTTGAATTGCACATTAGCGCGGGCGACTCATGACTGGAAGTCGCGGTGCGAGTTCCGCGGCCTGTTCGTACTCCCTCTCATTTTCACCCATAAGGACCAGTTGAAGGGGCGGACTCAGTGGGGTCCGAAGCTCGAAGTGGTTAAGAAATGCTACCACGAAGCCACAGCCAACGCCGTTTGGGTGGTTGATTCCACGCTTGACGACAAGGAATGGCATGACCCATTCCGCAAACGGTTTGACGCCCTGATCAGGTTTCATCAAGACCTTAAAGACAAACTGCCGCCGAAAACGACTGTGGTGGCCGGTCCATATTGGGGGATGAATCTGGTGCTTTGGGCGCGCGGTCTGTGCGACTATCCTGCCGTCAGCCTTGGGAGCGGCTACCGCTACTACCTGGCCGGGGGATTTCACCAGGCTGGCAAGGTACGTGTTGCTCTGCCGCCGTTGCGGCGATGTGCAATCACTGCTCAGCCACTACGTGCCTGGCTGGAGCGGGCACTCCAAGACTTGGACCCGGACGACCGAGCTTTCAAAGAATTCGCCAATCTGAGGGATCGGTTTGACTTGCTGATGAACCGCGACGCAGCGAGGGACCAAGTTGCTGGGTCTTACAAAGTATGGTTTGACAAGATCGCAAGTGTTCCCGCCGCTGGGCGAGCGCTCGCTCTGTATCAAGACCTGTCGTCTGCATACGTGCTCGGCAAGCATCTTAAGAGTCTGCCCAGGTCCGGACAGGCCACGCTTCGCCCAGAGAAGGTGGCGGAGCATCTCATGCTAAGCTGTCTCTAACGTAGCTGATCCAGAAGCGCTCAACACAATGGACCTGAGCGGGGCGAGTGCCGGAGAGTTGGGGCGCTCTTGCGGCGACCACCACGTCGCATTTCTTCTTTGAGACACCAAGAAGACCGATCCCTAGCCGCTCCAATAGATGGACTCTGGTGCTGTTGGCAATAGCGAGGGACAAGGTCATCGGGAGTCCCACATATGATTCGTCAGCGAACTCAACGTGGGCTGATGCTTGACGCAGCGCGTCGCGAAAACGTGATAACTTGAGTTCAAGTGCAACGATGGTTTCCTGGAGAGGTAGCCATCCATTCAGGCGTTGGTAGCGACCGAGACGATTCGTGCGAACGAATCTTCTGGCGACTAGACCCCTCAGTATGCGCGCCAGTTCGGATTCATCATCGGACCATCCCAGCTTGTGTCGCAGAGCGTCAAAGGTCACCGTTGCTCCCTCGTTCTCGTCTGGAATCTGCGATAAGACAAGCACATGGATGTACGGTCCGATTGCCTTAGTTTGGCCGAGGTCCTGCCTTGTGGCGACAGCGTCAGGTCGAAAAGAACACCCAACCAGATCACAAATGCCCCATGGGGTAGCGAACTCACTTCTCGTCATGAGCCCCCGCGAGCGGAGCCACCCTCGTGCGGGTCTCAGCATCTCACGCTCGTAACGGAATTCCACGATGTTCCCTTCATGGATGAGATTGGCCCAGGACTAGGCGAGGCGACGAGCGCTCACACAATACATAACGCCGCCCCGGTAGGGCCGAGCGATCCTGCCTATGCAGAGCGAGACTCTCAATGGTTGCCACCAGTCGCACGCAGTTTAAGATATCCGTTGCTACTATACCCGTTTCTGCAATGGCTCGTGGCCGCAGTCTACCCCTCGTCCCGACCTTTGTCACTAAGGTTTTTGGGGCCGGGTGGCCTGGCCAAGTACTCGCTCGTGCTCACTGCCCCCATGCCGACATGACATGATACGCTCCTTCAGGGGCATCGTCATGCGATCCCATCAGCGTGTTGCCCATGTCTGTGAATGGGTGTTGCCAACGTCGCCAGTGCATACAAGCCGCAAAGGGTGGTGTGGACATGGGGAAGACGCTGCTCTGGCGCAGGCGAGAAAGTCGCTTGAAAGCCCCGGTACATCCCTGCCAAGCCCGCAAGTCTCCTGATGACAAAAGCTTACATGATGCCGCCTTGGGCGGGCGGTCGCAGATCGGCAGGTGGCCGCACCGGCACGGGGCGGGGCGCCCGGCAGGCCACCCGACGAGTGGTAGCCGAATCATCGAGTCGGGCATCCCAGAAGGGATCGGCTACCCGACGCCCCGTTCACATGAGAGAAGATACTGTTCAAGAAAGCGCCGCGGCGGAGCACACGGCGTCAGTCCCCCGCTCTGGAGAGAAACGGGGGTACCGGCGCCCTTAGGGAAGTGGGGGCTACAGTCCTGCCTGGCGGATGACGTCCTGGATGACTGCGGCCGACTTGCGAAGGGCAGTCAATTCCGTCTGGTCGTAGTCGGGCACCAGCGCGTCGCCCACGCCGCGGGCGCTGGCCGTATTCCGCTTCCAGGTTGGCCGGCTCTGGTACCGCGCTCTGGCGCGGCGGAGCCACAAGGGCCGCGTCTCCTCGGAACGCACGCGACGGCTCATCGAGCAATGGCTGCCTCCGGCTCGTATATGTCATCCCTATCCCCTGCGTCGCATGAGCGTCATCACCTGAGGCAGGAGCCCAGTGCGGTAGTCCCGCTCGCCGCGATCTGTGGAGGGGGTCATGGGCAACCATGATTCCTACTCCGACTACCGGCCAATCACCAAATGCTAACTGCGTCGGCATTCGGACGCCAGGACCGTGCATTCATTCTGCAGGGCCTGGCTGGATTCGGGCCGCCCCGGTGGTTACGCTGTGGTTGCGGGCCGGCGTGTCGCGAAGACCGCACAAGCACGGCGAAAGGAGCAGGATGATATGAATCTGGTTCTGATCGTCCTGGACAGTCTCCGGCAGGACCACGTTGCCTGTTACGGCAAGCCCGCGTGGTACGACGATCCGATCCAAACGCCAAACCTGGACGCATTCGCGGGCGAGGCGGTGCGGTTCGACAACGCGTATCCGGAGGCCCTGCCCACCGTCCCGGTGCGGACGGCGCTGGTGACCGGGCAGCGGACCCTGCAAGGGCGTCCCTGGCAGCCGCTTACACCCGAGGACGTAACGGCGGCGGAGATCTTCGCCGAATTGGGCTACGTCAACGCGATGATCACCGACGTGTATCACCTGGCCAAACCGGGCATGAACTTTGCCCGCGGCTTCCACAGCTTCAAGTTTATCCGTGGTCAGGAGAGCGACGCCTTCGAAACCACGCCGCACGGCAGGAACGTGGACGATTTCATCCACCCAGCCATGAAGGGCACGACCAAGGAGACGGTGGTCGATCAGTATCTGCGTAACGTGGCTGCATGGAGAAGTGACGAAGACTGCTTTCCGGCCCAGGTGTTCAAGGAGGCGGCGCGCTTCGTCGAAGGTGTCGGCGACCGGCCGTTCTTCATGTGGGTCGACAGCTTCGACCCGCATGAGCCGTGGTATCCGCTGCCGCCGTTCGACAAGCTATACGCCGACCCACACTACAAGGGCCCGCATCTGATCGACGCGCTGTACTCGACGGTGGATTACATGTCAGCCGACGAGCTGGCGTTCATACGCGCGATGTACGCCGGTGAGGCCACGATGACCGACAAGTGGTTCGGGTTCTTTATCGACGTGCTGCGGACCAGGAAGCTGCTGGACAACACCCTCGTGCTGGTGCTGGCCGATCACGGTCACCCCTTGGGCGACCACGGCAAGATCATGAAGCATCCGGACAATCTCTACGGCGAGCTGCTTCGCATTCCCTTCCTGCTTCGCCTGCCGGGCGCCGAGCACGCGGGCAAGCAACTCGACGCCCTCGCGCAGACCGACGACGTGCTGCCGACGTTTCTGGACTACGTCGACTGCGGGCCCGAAGCGATCGCCATGCACGGCAAGAGTCTGCGGCCGCTGGTTGAGGGGCGGGCCGAGTCGGTTCGAGACTGGGTGGTCACCGGCTACCATCAATCGCCTTACCGGTGCGTGCGTGACAGGCAGTGGAGCTATTTCTATCGCCCGGAAGGCTCTGAGTTATACAATCTGGCGAACGATCCGACAGAGCAGTGCAACGTCATCGATCAACACGCCGACGTCGCCGAGCGGATGCATCGCAGGATGGGCGTATTCAGCTTCACCAAGCAGGGCAAGGCGCCCGGCAGGAACGTCCAGGAACGGTACGAGTGGTCGGGCACGCCGGTAGCGTTGGATCGCAACCCGGCTGTCGCGCGCCGGTAAGGGTGAGTTGAGCGGAGCAAGCTTTATGCGCCGAGTACGTGCCGACAGGTTGGGCCTTATGGTCGGCGTGGTGATCGCGGTCTTTGGCGGGTGCGGGCCGGCCGTGCTCAGCGTCAGCGATGCGATCGTCTCACCCGGCGAGCCGGTGCGGCTTACAGCTTTTGTGTATCGCGACACGATCCGAGGGGTGGGACGAGACATTGAGGGCGTTCAGGTGCGATTTCGTGTGGACGGCAGCCCTGCCAGGTCGGCCCGAACCGACGACGACGGATGGACCTCGGTGCAATGGGCGCTGCCGTCCGGCGGCGCCTCGCGCTTCGAAGCAACGGCACTCGTCGATGGCCGCACGACCCAGGCGGGTGGCGCGATTTACACCTGGGACAAGGAACGCATCATTCTGGCGGTGGACGTGGATGGAACGCTCGCCCAGACGGACTACGACGACCTGATTCTGGGTCGGCGCGACGCTGGGTCACAGCCGCTGCCGGACGCACAGCAGACGCTCGACCAATTATCTGCGGATTTCCATATCTTGTATCTGACAGCCCGGCCGCAGTACTACGTCGAAAAGACGCGGCGCTGGCTGAAAGACTGCGGTTTCCCTACCGGACCCGTTTTCACCGCGCCGCGGCTTCGCGACACCATCCGACATACAAGGTTCAAGCGCCGTATGCTTGCCACCCTTCGCAAGGACTGGCCAAACCTTCTGATCGGCATCGGTAACAAAGCGGCCGATGCGGAGGCCTACGGGGCAAGCGGCATGCTCAGTCTGATCGTGCGTCGCGTGCCGGACAAGGACCTCGGCCCACACGCCATCATGCTGGCCGACTGGCCCGCCGTCTCGCGTTTCTTCGACGCCAACGCGGAAGTGCTGCACGATCCACGCGAACTCACCCGAGCGACACGCGGGGAAATCATGCTCTTGCGGCCCGTGGTTGCCTGGCAGGAAAAGGACTGACGCCGCGCTGCCGATCCGCAGAACGATCCCGGGTTCCGATCGACGTTCGCTGTAACCTCTTGCTTGTGTCTTCGTGCGGGCTTGCGGGTCAGCCGGTCCGCTTGTCGACCACGAAGACCAACTCGCCCTCCATCGGCACGTGGGTAACCTGCCAGGGGTAGCCGTCGACCATGTCGGTGAAGCTGTGGGTATAGAACTCGGGCATGTGCTTGCTGCGGCCGGCCAGGCTGTGCACGGGAAACGAAGCCACGACGTAATCTACCTTCAGGTTCTCGATGAGCTTGACGGCGATGCCTTTCTGCCGCCGTTCGAGGCAAGGCACCATCTTCATCAAAAACGCCAGATCGCCTGTCTCCTGTGGCGGGGTGCAGATGACGTCCTGGAGTCTGGCGCTGCCGTTCACGCCGATCGCAGCCAGAAAGCCGTTCAGGCTCGCGACCATCTTGGCGCTGATTTCATAGGCGATGTAAGCCACGTCGGCAGGAATACCCATCCAGGGAATGCCTAGCGGGTGCACGCCGCACGCCACGTCGAGAACGATCCGCGGCGTGCCGGTGACGGCGAAGACATCCCGATAGAAACGATCCAGCAACCCGATTCGCTCCCGCGTCGAGGCATGGTCTTGCATCAGTTGCAGGCAGATGGCCCGCAAGCGTGACGCGTCGCCCGCCTCGTGTGCGATGCGCACATCGTCGAGCCGCTCGGCGATCACGTTTCGACCGAGGTAGGCCGCCTGAATGCGATGCAGCTTGGTGCGGGCGGCCTTGGCCGCGTCGCGTCGGCGCTTGTACTTCGGCAGGGCCTGTTCGACCACGTCGCGAATGGTCTGGTCGCAGATGTCGCTGTATTTGCGGGTGGCCTTGATCTGCCGTAAGAGTTCATCGACCGGGTCGTTACGGTTGCTGTCGGTCATGGCGAGAGAGTCCCGCCTTCGTTGTCGCCGCCCAGGGCCGCCGTCAGACGACGATAGAAGCGCAGGTTGTGCATCGTCGCCAGACGCTGGGCCAGCGAGTCGCCGCTGCGAAACAAGTGGTGTAGATAGCCCCGACTGTAGCGCCGGCAGCACTCGCAGTCGCAGCCCGGTTCGAGCGGGGCCGAATCGTGACGGTGCCGTTCATCCAGCATGTAGAGGCAGTGATAGAAGTCCCCACCGGCCGATGCGAGGCGCTTGGGCGGGCCATTGAACACGTACAACCTTTGGTGACGCGCGTCCCGCGTCGGCAGCACGCAGTCGAACAGGTGGTAGCCCAGTTCGAACGCCCGCACCACGTTTTCCGGCTTGCCGATACCCAGCGCAAATCGCGGGCGGTCGCCGGGTGTCAGTTCGGCCACCTGGGCCACCGATTCGTCGAGTTTGCCTTCCTGGTCGACGGGCCAGCCGCCATACGCGTAGCCGTCGAAGCCGATGGCCAGCAGCCGCTCGGCGCACTCCCGCCGCAATGAAGGGTCACGTCCGCCTTGCACCACCGCCAAAAGGAGCGGCCTGTCTGACTGCGGCAGCTCTTTCTCTTCGATTAGCCGATCATACGTTTCGCGGCACTTGGCCGCCCACGCCACGGTCTGTTCGACGCTGAGACGCTGCTTCTCGGCCGGCGCGTCAGGATGCGTGCAGTGGTCGAGGCAGAAAAGAATGTCGCCCCCAAGGCGGAACTGCGTCTGAATGCACTTGGCGGGCGTCAGGACAATCTTCTCGCCGCCCTTTTCGCTGCGGTATACGAATCCCTTGTTCGACACCGACCCCAGCTTGGCCGAGCTGTCCAGCAGCGAGTACGCCTGGAAACCGCCCGAGTCCGACGCCAGGGGCCCCGGCCACCCCATGAACCGATGCATTCCCCCATGTCGTATGATCGCCGCCACGCCGGGCTTGCCCAACAGGTGAAACACATTGACCATCACACCTTGGACGCCGCACGCTTCCAGATCGCCGGCGCCGCACGATCGAACCACACCCCGCGTCGCGTCGGGAAAGAACGCGGGCAGTTGCAGGAGCCCATGGGATGTGGCCAACTCATTAAGCATCAATCTGAAACGCCGAGTGAGCGGGTTACGTCGGCCGCAAACGGCGGTAGACGTTGACCTCCCAGTAGTCGCTGACGTACGAGCCGGGAGGCGCAGCCTCGTCGATGCGCGCCAGCTCGTCGTCGCTGAACCGGATATCGATCGCCGACAGCGCGCTGTGCAGGTGTTCCATTGTGCGGACGCCCACGATCGGCGCGGTGATGCCCGGTTGCCGGAGCACCCAGGCCAGACTGTACTCGGCCGGCGTCACGCCCTTCTCGGCGGCCAGCTTGGCAACGCGCTGCGTGCGCTCGACGGCTTCCGGCGTAAGCCGTACATCCGGAACGCCGCCGTGTGCGGCCCGGCTGGCTTCGGGAGGAGAGGCGCCTCGCCTGTACTGGCCCGAGAGAATGCCCGTGGCCATCGGCGCCCACGGGATGATGCCCACGCCGTGCCGCATGCAGGTCCAGATCAGTTCGTCCTCGATGCGGCGGTCGAGCAGGTTGTACGGCGGCTGCTCAGAGAGAAACTTGCTCCATCCGTACCGCTCGGCCAACATCAGCGCCTCGACCAGGACGGCCGGGGCATACTTGGACGTGCCCGTGTACACGACCTTACCCTGACGGACCAGGTCGTCCAAAGCCCGCAGCGTCTCCTCCAGCGCCGTGTCCAGATCCATCTGGTGCATCTGGTACAAGTCGATGTGGTCGGTCTTGAGCCGCCGCAGGCTGCCCTCGCACTGCTGCATGATGTGATAGCGGTTCGACCCGGAGCTGTTCGGGCCCTTGCCCATACGCGAGGTGCACTTGGTGGCCAGGAACGCCTCGTCGCGCCGCCCCCCTTCCGCCAGCGCCTCACCCACGATCCGCTCGCTGAGCCCCTGGCTGTAGATGTTGGCGGTGTCCAGGAAGTTGATGCCTTGCTCGACGGCCTCGTGGATGATCCGGACCGACTCGTCCCGGGGTGTACGGCTGCCAAAGTTCATACATCCCAGGCACAGGCACGAGACCTTCACGCTGCTGCGACCGAATCGACGGTATTCCATGTCGAGCCCTCTCGGGTGTCCTATAGCCTGGCCAAAGACATCCGCCGGCCAATCACCGCTGCATCCAGGCGGCGGCCCGAAAGCCGCAGACCGCGATTCTACGGCCCGCCACCTCGGTGGCAACCGCTCTGTCCGGCAGGGGCGAGGCCCTGTGCTATGATGATGTAGTCGAGCGACGGGCGCCTGCCCGCAAGAGACCAGCCATGACGACGCCGCGCAATCGCTACCTCCTGGCCGACGACAAGGACCTGCTGGCCGAGTGCCAGGTGCATTTCTATCGCGCCAGTGGGCCGGGCGGACAGAAGCGCAACAAGACCAGTTCGGCCGTGAGGCTGCGACACGATCCGACCGGCTTGACCGTCGTAGCCACCGAAAGTCGAAGCCAGCACGAGAACCGTGCGCGCGCCCTGCGGCGGTTGAGGCTGGCGATGGCTTTGCATCTCCGGCAGGCGCCGGCGCGAGCCGAACATGCCCTGCCATCCGAACTGACCGAATTGGGCAGTGCCCAGCAGTGGCTCGTTCTCAATGGCCGCAACCCACGTTACCCCCTGGCCGTCGCCGCCGTGCTCGATGCCCTGGCCGACAGCGGCGGCCGCGTCTCGCTGGTGGCCGAGACGTTCGGCGTGTCCACCTCCAAGCTGGTGGACTTCCTCCGCCGCGACCCGAAGGTTTGGACCCAGGCCAACAGCATGCGCGACCAAGCCGGCCACCCTCCCCTTCGCTGAACCCCAGGCCGCCGCGCCCTGAAGACCATGCTGCACGCCGAGCGCTGAGTCGCCGTCTTTTGCGGCGCCCTTTTGGCGGTGGGCTTGCGGCCCCTTTGGCTCGTTGTTAGATTACAGGCCATCGCTTACGACGGATCTGTCTTTTGAACAGGGAGGTGCTAGCGTGTCGAATGGACTGTGTAGGTACGCAGGGGTACTGGCCCCCGCGTTGAGCCTGTTGCTGTGTGGTTGCGGCGGCTCGTCCAAGGCAAAGACTATCGTGCAGGTTCGGTATAAGGTAGCCCCGACCAAGACGCTGCCCGCCGGCATGAAGACCTTGGCCGTCCTGCCGGCCGAAACCACCCAGGAGGCCGATGCCAAGTGGTCGAACCTGGCGTCGAATATGGTCTATGGCCTGCTGACCGAGGCCAACGAAAAGTTCGACCAGGGCCTGAAGTTCACCGAGCGCACGGACATAAAGAAGGTGTTTGACGAGAAAGACCTGACGCTGTCCGGCATCGCCGACGGGTCGATGGCCACCGCCGCCGCCAAGCTGTTGGCGGCCGAGGGGCTTGTTTGCAGCAAGATCGCCGTGCGCGTCGAAACACACAAGGGCAAGGCCAAGACCATCAAGCTCGGCGGGCTTCATGGGCTCCACGGAATGCCGGACCTGCGATCGGAAGAAGCTGAGAAGGTCAAGCGCAATATCATGGTTCAGTGCACCTTCAAGCTGATCGACGCGGCGACCGGTCGTGCGTGGGCCACGTACGTGGGCGACACACTCAACCGCGAAGACGAGGGCAAGCCCAGCGCATTCTACGGGTCAGACAGAACCGAGGCCGATTTGACCCCCGCCGACCAGATCGTCGGGCAGCTTGTCGAGAAAGAAGTGCGGCGATTCGTCAGTCAGATCGTGCCGTGTGAAATGACCGTCGACGTGCCGCTGACATCCAGTTCGTCCGAGGCCTGTGCGCTCGGCGTGAAGCTGGTAGCCGCGGGCGAGTACGAGTCGGCTCTGGCGTCCTTTCAGCAAGCGATCCAGGAAGACCCCAAGGATCACCGTGCGGCATTCGGCGCGGGGGTGGCGTGTGAAAAGATGGGCAAGTACGACCAAGCCCTGATGCACTACAAACAGGCCCTGTTGATCGATCCTGACGAACAGTACATCAACGCCAAGAGGCGGGTGGAAAGCTGCAAAGACCGTATCTGGCAAGGCTGAACCCCGTGAAAGGGTTGCCTCGCCGTTATTGCAGATCGTCCGCACAGTCACTGGCGCAGTCGACTGCCGCGGAAACGAAAAGGAGACGATGCAATGTCCCATGTGCGCAGAATCGTAAGTCTGGCTGTTGTGACGGCGATCGGATTGCCGGTGGCTGCTTGGGCACAGGCTGCGGTGACCGACGCTCAGAATAAACTGCTGGCCAAACGCGCCGCCGAGGCCGACGCCTACCGCAAGCTCGCCGAAGCCGTACGAGGCCTTCAGATCAACTCGAGCACGTACGTACGCGACTTCGTGGCCGAGTCGGACGAGATCCGAACGTCCGTCGATGCCATGATTCGCGGCGTGCGGCTGGGCGATCCGACGTGGTATGAGGACGGCTCGTGCGAGGTGCCGGCCGAGGTGACGGTTGCTCAGGTGATCACCACGTTGCGGGAGGTGCATACGCGCCATTACAAGGGCGATGCCATCAAGGGCACCGACTTTGAGAACATGCGGCAGACCATCAAGAAAGACATCATCAAGGCGGTCGGCATGGGCGCCCCCCGTCCGGACCTGCCACCCGACCTGCCCGAAGGCGTGGCCGAGCAGCTTGGCGGACCGCCCGTTCCGCCGCGCCCGCCCATTCCCGAGCTTTGGATCAAGCTGGGCCCCCAGGCGAGGCTGATGGCACTGCGGGCCGCCCGTGTGGACGCGATGCGCCGCCTTGTCGAGCGGATCATGGGCCTGCGCATCACCTCCGATACGCTGGTGAGGGATTTTGTCGCCGAGAGCGACACGATTCGCACCGAGGCGCAGGGATATCTTGTCGGGGCGACCGAGGTGCGCAGCTACCTGCATCACGACGAGCCCATCGCCGAAGTGACGATGATGGTACCCGTCGAGTCGGTCATCACCACCGTCAAGCAACTCTACACCCGGCATTACAAGGGCGATCGAGTCAAGGGTGTGGACTTCGAGCAGGTCATTCGCAAGTCGATCACGCGCGACTTCGAGGCCACCGGCATGGGCGTGGCTCCGCCGCAGTATATGCAGCGGTATGAGGAGATCGCCGAGGTCCAACTGCCCGACTGGTCAGCCCAGTTGATCCGGTCGACCGGCGAAGGGACTGACCCGGCGTTCGAGACGGCCCAGGGACGCCTCAAGGCTGCCCGGGCCGCCGAACTCGACGCCAAACGCAGGCTCGCCGAGCAGGTCTACGGACTTCAGGTGGACAGCCAGACCACCGTCAGAGATTTCGTCACGGAACATGACCGCATCAGCACGCAGGTCGATGCGGTGCTGATTGGCTCCTACATCGAGGATACCGAGTTCGGCGAGAGCGTGGCCCGCGTGACCGTGGCGCTGCCGGCCGCCCAGGTCTGGAGCATCGTCTACAAGGAAACGCAGATCCGTATCCGCTAATCGCGGCGGGCCGGAGCGAGTTGGCAGCCGGCCCCGTAGGGAGGTCACCCGATGATTCGACGCATAGTGAGCGTGCTGTTGTCTGTGGCGTTGCCCTTTGCCCTGGCCGGGCTGACGGTCGGCTGCGAGGAGGACGACGTCAAAGTTGTCAGGCAGAGAGAAACGGTCCACCAGTCGCATCCGGAGCCGGTGGCTCCGGGCGAACCAATCGTCGAGTAGCGGGCGAGCGGCCCGCGGGCGGCTGAGCCCGGGTCGCGTCGCTTGGGAGGAAAGCTATGCTCGTTCAGCTCGTTGTGGGCTGCGCTCTGCTGGCGGCCGCGCCGCCGGCACAGGCGAATGACGTCCGCACCGTAACCGTCAAAAACGTCGAGGGCCTCGACTGCGACGACGCAGTCAAGCGCGCCCTGCGCCAGGCCATCGAGCAGGCCGGCAAGGTCGACGTCTTCTCCAAGAGCGAGACCGAGAACTTCCAGCTCATGAAGGACACCGTCCTGGCCCGCGCCGTCGGCAAGGTGACCGACTACAAAGTGCTGTCCAAACAGGAGGGCGTCGGGGGGACTTGCGTGGTCAGCCTCGAGGCCAAGGTCAGCAAGGAGCTGCTCGACGCCACCTGGGGCGAGGTGGAGATCCTCCTTCAGCAGATGGGTCGGCCCAAGATCATGGTGTTCTTCGCCGAGCGCATCTTCGACCTGAAGACCTCCGAGGGGCGGCGGAACGGAATCCTCGATACCGACAGTCAGTTTCAGGTCATGATCGAGCAGAAACTCGCTGACGTCGGCTTCGAGCTGGTGGCCAAGGAGCAGGTCGAAGCCATCAAGCAGACTAAGGCCGCCGAAGCCGCCGCCAAGGACGACGTGGGTGTGATGCAGGCCATCGCGGCCGATTACGGCGCGCATCTGTTCATCGCCGGTAAGGCCAACACCACCGGCCCGCAGGACAAGGAGGCGTTCGGCACCATGCTGCACATGTGGGAGACCGACGTGACGCTGCGGGCCTACTGGACCGAGACGGCGGGATTGCTGTTCGCCGCCGGCACGCCCGAGGGTTGGCGCCGCGGCGGCTCGCGGGTGGACGGGCGCCCAGGCGCCAAACAGGCGCTTCAGAACACAGCCAAGAACATGGCCGAGCTCTGCGTGGCAAAACTCCTGGAAACCTGGACGCGTCAGGCCGTCGGCGGTGGTGAGATCATCCTCGAAGTCCACAACTGCGAGTTCAAACAGGCGCTGGCCGTCCAAAAGCAGATCGAGAAGATCGCGGACGTTCAGGAAGTCCGGCGCGACTTCAAGAAACCTCTGGCCAAGCTCCGCATCAAGGCCAAGATCTCGGCCGAAAAGCTTGTCGAGCTGGTGGCCGAAATGGAGTTTGAGGACTTCGTGCTGGAGATCGAGGACCAGAAGCTCAACACCATCACCTGCAAGATCGGGGCACCGTAGGACGAGCGGAGCAACCGATTGTCTGCACGCTGCCGGGCCTCGCCACAAATGCGCGGGGTCCGGCAGCGTCGCGCGCAGGCCGAGCCGGGCCCCACGGTGCTTGTCGACGCGCGCCGTACGCGGTAAGGTGTCGCCGACAAGGCACAGCTCCGTGTGCAGGATGGGTACGTCTGGATGGGGTTGTGCGCACGTTGTTTGTAGGAGAGTCGTTGAAATGTCCAAACCTGTGGCAGGCGCCCAACTCTACACCGTTCGCGACTTCTGCAAGACCATGCCCGAGGTAGCCGCTTCGCTGAAGAAGGTCGCCGACATCGGCTACACGGCCATCCAGATCTCCGGCTTCGGTCCGGTCGACCCCAAAGACGTAGCCAAGGCCGTCAACGACAACGGCCTGACCGTCGCGTCGACCCACACCGGCTGGAATCAGTTTCTCGAAGACCTCGACGCGGTTATCGCCGAGCACAAGCTGTGGAGCTGCGTGCACCTGGCGATCGGCGGCTTGCCGCGCGACTACCACACGCCCGACGGAATCAAACGGTTTCGTGACGAACTGGCGCCCATCGCCGCACGGCTGGCAAAAGAGGGCATGGACTTCTCCTATCACAACCACAACCACGAACTGGTCCGCTTCGGCGGCAAGACCTGGCTGGACATGCTCTACGAGCAGATCGGCCCGGAACTGCTCAAGGCCGAGATCGACACCTACTGGATTCAGGCCGGCGGCGCCGACCCGACCGCGTGGGTCCGCAAGTGCGCCGGACGCATGCCGCTGCTGCACGTGAAAGACATGGCCATCTCCCCCGAGCGCGAGCAGCGCTTCGCCGAGATCGGGGAGGGCAACCTGAATTGGCCGGCGATCCTCGACGCAGCCGAAGAGGCCGACGTCGAGTTCTGCCTCGTCGAGCAGGATCGCTGTTACGAACGAGATCCGTTCGAGTCGTTGGCCATAAGCTACCGCAACCTCAAGGCCATGGGCGTGCGTTAACCGCCGCGAGACGTCGCCCGTGTGTGCACGCGCACACTGCCCTGGACTTGAGGCGGTTAGCGCAAAAGGACCAAGCCGATGGATCAGGACCGCGTCCGCATCTGGCCCAAGACTCGCACCCACTGGCAGTACAAAAGCAAGCCAGTGCTGTTTTTGGGCGGGTCGGATGAGGACAATCTGTTCAACCACCCCAATCTCTGGGCCAATCTCGATACGCTCAAACAGATCGGCGGCAACTACGTCCGTATGACCCTCTCCAGCCGCGACCCGGGCAACGTCTGGCCCTACGAGAAGGTCGCCGGCAAGTACGACCTCAACCAGTTCAACGCCGAATGGTGGGACCGCTTGCGGCAGTGCATCGAAATGGCCCAGCAGCGCGACATCATCGTGCAGATCGAGTTCTGGGCGACGTTCGACTTCTACCGCGACTGCTGGCTGGAAAATCCGTTCAACCCCGCGCTCAACAGCAATTATACCACCGACAACACCAAGCTCCTACCCGAGTGGCCGCACCATCCAGCCCGGCAGCCGCAGCCGTTCTTCCATTCTGTGCCCGAGTTGAACAACGACATCGTGCTGCTGAACTATCAGAAAAAGTTCGTCCGCAACGTGCTCGAGGTGACCTTGCCGTTCGACAACGTGCTCTACTGCCTGGACAACGAGACGGCCACCCCGCCGCAGTGGGCGTGGTACTGGGCTGGGTTCATCCGCAAGGAGGCAGCCGATCGCGGTACCCACATCGAGCTGACCGAGATGTGGGACAGCCACGACATCACGCACGAGCAGCACAAGGCTACCTTCGATCGACCTGATCTGTTCAGCTTCGCCGACGTATCGCAGAACAACTGGCAGGACGGGCGAACGCACTACGACAACCTGATGACCGTTCGGCGCTACCTTACCGAGCGCAAGGCGGGCCCATGCCCAATGAATAACGTCAAGGTTTACGCCCGACTGCACGCGGGTGGCGAGAACTACGACGTCGGGCTTGACCGCTGGTGGCAAAACGTCTTTGCCGGCTGCGCCAGCACGCGGTTTCACCGGCCGCCCAGCGGCTCGGGGCTCGATCAAGTCGCCCAGCAGGCCATCCACGCCGCACGGGTATTGACCGACGCATTCAACGTGTTCGCCTGTCGTCCCAGGCCCGATCTGCTCGCACACGCCGAACCCGATGAGATCTACTGCCTGGCCGAGCCCGCGGTCGCCTACGCAGTCTACTTCGGCAAAGGTGGATCGGCCGCGGTCCGCACGACCGGACGGACGGCGTGGCGGGTGCGTTGGCTCGATCCGCGAACGGGCCAATTCGGTCGGTCTGACACCATGGAGGCCGACGGCGGCCTGGTCAAGCTGGCCGCGCCCGACGAGCGGCCTTGGACGGTGCTCGTCGATCAGCGGTAACACAACCATGTAACGCGGACACCGCGGGCTGCGCAGCAAAGGTCAACAGCAAATGGATCAGGCTGACAAGATCATCGATCGCTTCGCCGACCAATCGATCCTTGTGGTGGGCGATCTGATGCTCGATCGGTACGTCTGGGGCAACGTCGAGCAGATCAGCCCCGAGGCGCCGGTGCAGGTGCTCGCGGTCGATCACCAAAGCGCGGTTCCGGGTGGGTCGGGTAATACGGCACACAATATCGTGGCGCTGGGCGCGCGGACGGCCGTGGTCGGCCTGATCGGCGACGACGAAGCCGGCGCCCAGCTTCGCGAGCATCTGGCGGCTGAGGGCGTCGAGCTGCACGCGCTTGCCAATGGTCGACCCACCACGGTCAAGACGCGCCTGGTCGCCCGCAATCAGCAGCTCATGCGGATCGACAACGAACAGACCACACCGCTGTCGGACGATACCGAGCGCAAGCTGCTGGCGATGGTCGACGGGTTGGCCGATCGGTTCGACGCGGTCATCGTATCCGACTACGCAAAGGGCGCGGTCACGCCGCGGCTCATGCAGCAGGTCGCCACGCGCTTCAAGATCGCGACGGTCGACCCCGTGCCGGGCCACATCGATCTGTATCGCGACCTGACGCTGCTGACGCCCAATCACGTCGAGGCCAGTCGGGCCACCGGCATCGCCGAGCGCGACGAGGCCAGCCTGGTCCGCATCGGTGCTGCCCTGGTCGAGCGAACGCGAAGCAATATCCTCGTCACCCGCGGCGAGAAGGGAATGGCCTTGTTCCCCGTCGGCGGTGAGCCCGTGTTTGTGCACACCGACGCCCAGGAGGTGATCGACGTGGTGGGTGCCGGCGATACGGTGATCGCCGCGTCCACGCTGTCGCTGGCGGCCGGGGCCGACCTGGTGTTGGCCGTTCGCTTGGCAAACCTGGCAGCCGGCATCGTGGTGGCTAAGGTAGGCACCGCCGTCGCCACGCAAGACGAGCTGCGCAGCCGCCTGGCCGTGCTCAACGAGGGAGCCGCCTGATGCGCCGCGCGGTGTTTCTCGATCGCGACGGCACGATCACCGAAGAGGGTGACTGGTCAACCAAGGCCCAGCCGCCCCGCGTGGTTCCCGGTGCGCCCGAGGCGCTCAGGCGTCTTCAGGACGCGGGGTTTCTGCTGTTTGTCGTGACCAACCAAAGCGGCATCGCCCGCGGCTATTACACCGACCACGACGTGGAACTCTTCCACCAGCGTCTGCGCGACGAGTTCGCCCAAGCCGGGGTGCAGTTCACCGAGATCGTCTACTGCCCCCATGCCCCCGACGCCGGCTGCGACTGCCGCAAACCTCACACGCGCTACATTCGCGAACTGGCCGATAAGTACGACATCGACCTGTCGCAGAGCTGGGTGATTGGCGATCAGACCAGCGACATCGCCATGGGCCGCCTCAACGACTGCAGGACCATCCTCGTCCAGACCGGCTTCGCCGGCGAGGACGACAAGATCGAGGCGACGCCAGACTCGGCCGCCCCGAACATCACGCAAGCCATCTGCCTCGTGCTGGCAGCAGCTAGCGCATAGGGCAGGCTTTGCCTGCCGGCGTTTGGCGATACTTTTCCCTGGTAATGAGCTTTACGTTATCGACGGAGGCGGGTCGACGGTCCCAGCTACCAGTCGGGGTGAATAGGCAGCAGGGCCGCAAGCGCATGAACAGGGCCGCCCTAAGTGGACGGCCCTTGAATCGCTCGCGAATCTACTGGTGGCTCGCGCTATCGACGGCGCGTGCTCCTGTATCCGGCGAATCGAGTAAGCAGCAGCATGCCGATCGCCAAGCCCAACGGTGCAACCGGTCCGGCCGCCCCGCAGCACGCTGGGCCCTCGCACGCATCTCCGACGCCGTCGCCGTCGGCGTCGGCCTGATCCGAGTTGACCACGTCTGGACAATTGTCGTCGCTGTCGAAGACCCCGTCCCGGTCGGCATCGGCCAAGCCGGCCAACCAGTTCCGCAGCATCGCCAGACCCGCGTCGCCGTCGGCCTCAGTAGTGTCCCAGTCGTACCCGTACGCATTGCCGTTCCACATGCCCACAGAACCGCCCGGAGCAACCACGTCGGTAAAGGCGATCTTGTCGTAAGGCGTGCCATCCAGAGAACCCAGTGAAACCGCGCCGCGAGCGCCGTCGGCGGTAAGATCGTCGTGGTCATCTTCTTCTGGGGCGAAATTCCTACCACGGTAATCGCCAAAAGGCCCGTTGAGGATGAAGTGATCTACGTTGGCGGCGGTCCACGTCGGCTCGCTACTACTGTCGTCGCCGAAGGTACTCGACCGTACGACGTCAGCCATCCGCGGATCATCCGGGTGGCCCAGCACGTCGCCGCCGGTGACGATCAGGTTGCCGCCGGCCTGGATGTAGCTTTCCAGAGCGGTCTCCTCATCCGCAGGGATCTCGCGCCCGGTGTGGTCATTTCCGGATCCGTAGAAGATCACGACATCAAAGTCTGCCAGGAAGTTGGCGTCGTCTGTGTAGACCGGGTTGTTTCCCGCATCCGTGTTATCCAGGTGAGTGACGGTGTGGTCCGCCAGCTCCGTCACCAGAAAGTCCAGATCGCCGTCAAAGGAATCGTCGGCGATCAGCACATCCAAGGCGCTGGCCGTGGGCGCACCGAGGGCCAGCACGAGCGCAGCACCGATCACCACACAGACACAACTTGCCGCTTTCATTACGAATCCTCCCGCGCGACCCGCGCTTAACGAAACCTGCCCCCAACTCTCCGACCTGGATAGAACACGCGTATCCTATCCCGCGCCGAGCCCGCCCGCAACCTGCCCACTCGCGGCCGTTGATGGCCCGCCGAGACGGCCCATCGGGTGTGGCCCGACGCAGGTGGGCCGGGTCGTGGTGCTGCCGGAGTCCCGCGAAACGGGGGGCGGTGGTAGGGTCCCACACACCAGTCAAACCTGTTTGTGTATTCCGATATGGAGTCCCCGTAACTTCCAAGCGACGGGGGCGGGTTGAGGGTCCCACACATGGGTCGGGCACTACTTAGCACTTCGGGTAGCGGGCGGCCTCCTTTTGAAAACCTAAAAGTCTTACCGATGCCGAAGTGCCCCCCCCTGACGGTTACGCATTCACCGGCTGACCTTTCCGCGTCCACCCGTTTCGACCAGTCTACGTAGCGCGCGCAAACAACCTAACCAGCCCGCTCAGAGGGTCCGCTGCACCGGACGATTACTCAGCCTTCAATGTTACTCAGAAGGCTCCAATTCCTTGAACCGATTACCCACTAGATCATCGCTAATTTCGGAGAAGTTGTTTGCCAGCGTCTGCAACAACGGAACCGCTTCGCCCTCGGGCACCATTTCTGCGAACGCGTGAACCAATCGACAGGTTGTGTTATTGGCCCAACGGATGCCCTCACTGCAGCTGAGTTTGTGTACCCAAGCATAGTCGGCGCTAGGCTTACCAGTAGCCAATACTATTCGCCGCTCCTGCAGATGTGCGATGTAGCCGGGTGTTTGTCCCACCATCCTATAGTGCACCAAGTCGTTTCTAATGCGGATCAAAATGGACATATCCTGATAAGGCTGTCCGCCTCTATCGAAAGTACAGGAGAAGAGAAGTTGTGGAATAATGACCAGTTTATGCTTCAACTCCAGCTTTTCAACCCAGTCCTGATCGAGCATGGCTAACGGCGATTGAGCCGGCTTGGCAAACGTCGCAGTGCCGAAGACCGTCTCGTTAATAAAGGCCTCAACCGCTGCAACTGCACAGATGTATGCAGGGGCAGCGTGCTGAGTAAAGACGTTGCATCCCTCGCGCACAACTCCACCTTCTTTGACTTGATCTAGTGCGTGCCAATAGAGCCACCGAACGTGATCGACGAAGTCACCGGACAATGTAACGCTGACCACCACCCATCTCCCTTTATGAATCCTGGCTAACGACGGCTTATACAGCTTCTCAATAGCACCTATGGCCGACAGATTCGCCGCATAACACGCCATCTCGATCCCGGTTTCAACGCTCACAGAGAATCACGGCTTGGCCGGCGCGAGGTTGCTCGTGTGGTTGTTGGCGATGGCGTAGGTAGCCACGCCTACACGGCGCGGACCAGCCGCACCATAGCGGGGCTGGGCTCAACCGACGATGTGCGTAAGTGCTCCAGTAGCAAGGAGGACGGAATAAACAGAATGGACAACGCAGGTTCGTCGCCGGAGGAAGCCTCACCGGCCAGCACCGGGCATTTCTCTGTTCTTCTTGTCTTGCTTCTTTTTTCGTTTGTCCTTCGGACTAAGTTTTCCCTTTTTCTGCTGTTCCTTTTTGCCTTTATCTCTTTTTCCCTTATCACCCATATCCGTTTCTCCTTGCTTGAACCGACATTTCCCAAATGGCGTCTGCTCAGCAACGTCACCGAGCCTCCTCATCGTTATCGTACCCAGAGACCCGTTGCCACGTCCAGCTTCGGCCGAGGCTCCAGCCCCCTGACGCCTACGCATCCCATGCCGGGTCCAAAGCCTGCATGGGTCGGACGGTTTAGGCGACGACTTGCCCCCGGGCGGCCCCGAACCCGTTTAGAGGTGGTTGTCGCAGTAACTCGAGCGCCTCGGCCCTGCCGCGAACCCTGGCGGGCCTTGTGAGGCCCACCACCGACGTGTCCAGGGGCGGGTTGAGCGTCCCACGCGGAAGTCGAGGCGAATGAGCAGCAACGTCCCAGCGCAAACACAGGGCCGCCCAAAGTAGACGGCCCGGCGACTGCTTCACCCGCGCTGCTCTGGCCCCCGATAGCGCCCGGTCACGGCTTTGCCGGCGCGCGCTGGCCCATATGGTCCTTCACGACAGTGTAATCCGCCGTCGTGATTCGACCGCTACCGTTGAGGTCATAGCGGGCGTCGGTATACTCGCCCATGTGGAGTTTGACTTCACTGTAGTCAGCGGTTGTCACGCGGCCGCTGTTGTTGCCGTCACCAATCAGCGTGCACAGATCGAACGCAAACGACTCGACCCCGAACGCTGCCGTCGGTGTGACGTGATACCACGTCTGATCGGTCAGGATCGGGCCCTCCTCGACGGCCTTAAGCGTCACACCATCCGGCTCGACGTTGTAGGCAAACGCGTCGCCCTCCTCCAAACCTCCGCCGAAGATGCTCAGCGCCGGCTGGCCGACCGGCAGCGTGACGTCCTCGTCGAACGTCACCAGAATCACGTTATTCTGCGACTTGCAGAGCGTGCCGTCAGCGGGCGGATCGCTGCTCACCATCGCCGGCAGCGGGGTCGGCTCGGAGACGACGGTCAGCGTTCCCCAGCCTTCGTCGAGGACGTCCTGGCCCATCTCGTTGGTGATGCGGATCCGAAGCCCGAGGTCGTGCGTGCCCTCGCCCAGGCCCATGCCGGCCAGGTCGTCGTAGCCCAGCACCACGGTCGCGCCGACGGCGTCATCGAACAGGGCGTCCCCGTCGAGGTCCCACTCGTACCGGTTGATGGTGTAGTCGCCATAGGTGCCCGTCCCGGCATACGACCCCTGCCCGTCGATGACGATGCTGTCGCCGGGACCGATCTGGTAGGACCCCGGCTCGGCCCGCGGCTCGTACAGTTGGGCGTAGGCCCAAGCCCAGGCGAATCGGTCGGTGTAGTCCTGCCAGGCTGTTTCCATGGCTGGCGCGTGGGCGCCGTAGTCGCGGGCGGCGGAGTTTTCCGGCAGGTACTCGCCGTTCAACTGCGGGTCGCCCACCACGCGGCCGGTCTCCGGCGCCGGCAGGGTGGGCGTCGCCGACCAGAAGTTGTCGGCGAAGGTGAAGCTGGCTGGATCGGTGTTGGGGCCCGCCCCGGCGTACGACGAGCCGACGTAGTCAACCAGGTTGTTCGAAAAGGTGTTCTCGCCCGTGGGCGGCGTTGGGTCGCCTTCGTTGAGGATACGAATCACCCCGCCAGCGTTGAGGTTCTGAACCGTGTTGTAGCGGAACTCGTCGTAACGGGCGGTGGTGTATACGACCGATTGCGGGCTCGGGCCGACCACCACGTTGCCCATGGCGATCTGGTCGTAGTTGTACAGCCCGTTGCCGCCGAACTGGAAGTTCCGTTCGCCGACGTTGCTGAAGTAGGTCTTGTAGAAGCCGATGTTGTGGGCGCCGTTCTTGGCATGGCTGCCCGAGTTGCCGCCCGTAGAGGTGCAGCGCATGATCAGGCAGTCGGTCGAGCCCATGAAGTCGAAGCCGGTGTCGCCGTTCACGTCGGCCGTGCAGTTGTAGAACAGCGTGTTGGATGTGTAGTCCGACTTCCAGTTGTCGGTGTTGCCCGACGTCGACGGCATGGTCACCGTGCAGTTCTTCATGATGATGTGGTGGCTGGCAGGACCCCCGGCCGACTGGAGGTGGATTCCTTCCTCGGTCGCGTTCCGTACCACCAGCCCGTCGAACAGGATATAGGAGCAGCTGGCGATCTGAAGGCACTCGGAATTGCTGCCGGCGTCGAACACCGGGCGGTTCATGGGGTCCTCGGCGATGACCTGGATCAGGTTATCGGGCGTCCCGTGCTTGTCGGGCAGCCAGTAACGCCCGTAGGTTCCTGGTGCCACGATGACCCGGTCGCCCGGCTGGGCGGCTGCAAACTGGCTTTGGAAGTTGCCGGGGTTGGCGTAACGGTCCACGGCCTGTGCGGCCTGTGTCAGCGCAAGACACAACAATAGCGCGAATCCCAAACGTTGCATTATCCGCTCCTTTCCTGTCGCTCGCTACGGAGCACAGAACCCTCCGGTCCCCCTGCTGGCGGCAATACCTGCCTCTATCAACTCAAGGAATTCGGGCAGAAGACGCGGGAAACCGGGAAGAGTCAGGAAAACGGTTTAGCCGGGGGATTTCCCGGATAGCCTCCAGCCCACGACGATCGCGGGCCTTTTCACCGACATTTCCCATTTGCCCGGCGACTATGCCGAACTCCTCAAGCCCCAGTATAACAGCCCCCCCCGAGCAACCCAAGCGGTTCGTGCTTGACCCCTCGACGAACGCCACGAAACCCGGGCAAGAGTGCCAATCAAGGCGCCCGACGTGCCACGCGTCCCCCTCGTTGTGCTGCTAGAGTCCCAAAACGACGGGGGCGGTGGTAGGGTCCCAGAGAGCCAGTCGAGGCCGACAGGCAGCAGTGCTGAAGATCGGGTAGCCGGGTCGGTTACCCTGACCCGGCTCCCACACCACCGTACGTACGGTTCCGTATACGGCGGTTCACGAGGAACACGCAAGACGTCGATGCTCTTCCATCAGGCTGATGAGACCCAGTCCGCGCAGTGCGCGGATCAGGTTCTCACGGGACACGACCTGATCAATCAGCATCGGAGCCTCCGCCCCGGCTTGTCCGTCACGTGCCGTGCGTGCTTGACGCGCATGACCGGTATCCTCGGCGATTCCGTCGCCTACCTTCCCGGCCCGCTCGGGCCTCTCAGCCCTCTTGCCTGCGCCTGCTTCACGCATCGAACGTTACGATTCCGGTTCGACTCCTCGTGTTCGGCCCTTCACCGCCGTGTCCAGCGGCTACTATGGCCTCGGCTGACTTCTGCCCATCCCTCGCCGCGCCTCGCGACGCCGGTTAGCCTCGTCGGCAGATGGACAGACCTCCCAGGGTAAGGCGTTTGGCTTTCGCTCCATATACCCGCCGCATCTACGCCCGTTCGAGTCCGGATGACATCGGGCTTTGCGTCCTCTGGCCCGCTCGCCCCTCGACGGACGCCTCGTATGCGGTTCGTGTTCCTCGGGCCGGAGCTTTGCTTACAGCTTCCTTCAGACCCCGCCTCGCGGCGACGCCCTTGCTGTTCGGCCAGGGGTTCCTGCCATCAAGGTCCCCAGAGGACTTGCACCTCCAAGTCAAACGCCACGCCTGGCACACCAGCAAAAAGGGCGTTTCCGTCGTTCACGGTCACGCCCTTGCACTCAACCCGATTGAAGATAAAGAACAGGCGGCGCCGAGGTGGGCAGCTATGACCTTCGTTACTCGACGGTGGCCATCACCGAGGGCAACTGGGCCAGCGCCGTCCAGGTCACCGGCGAGCCCACGCCGTCGGTTCCCGGGGTGACCGAGACCTTCATGGTAACCGGCCTCGACCCGCAGACGACGTACTATTTTGCCCTCAAGTCGGTGGACCTGGCCGAGCCGCCCAACGTGTCCGATCTGTCCAATGTGGTCAGCGGCGAGACGTTGCCGCCGGTGCCGGCGGTAACGGTCCACAACCCCTGGATCGTCAACGATCGCGTGGCCGACTGTCGCACCGAAACCACGATGGGCAATACGTTCATCAACTCCTATCAGCCGGACGGCGTTACATTCCCGACCACCAACGAAGAAAAAGCGATCAACTGCTACGACAACATCAAGCGGCGGTTCTATCACTGGGGCGCGTTCCCGCCGGACTATCGCAATACACTGAAGAACGTCAACGTCTTCGGCTGGGCGCTGTACGGCCCCAGCCCGGTGGGCGCCAGCTTCATCGACCTGGTGGCCGACGAGGATCAGGCCAACGACACGGAGCGTAGCCACACCACCGAGCAGGTAGGCTACATCGTGTTGGCGGACTGATGGGCGGCCGGTCAGTTGAGCTGAAGTGAAGTAAACCGAGGCCGTCGGGAGCGACTCGCCCCCGGCAGCCTCGCTGGTTTCGGTTGGCGCGCCCCGCCCGGCTCCCAGTTACTGAGGCTGGACCTGGACAGGCGATAGAGGACGATCGCGTCGCTACGGCAGACCCCCTGTAGCGATGCCGTCGATTCGTGGTGCGTCGGGCCGCCGGCTACACCAGACGAAGACAGGACCGAAGGGACGTCGGTTCAGACGCTGGCCCAAAGGTTACGGTTGGGGCGTGGCCCAAACGGCGCTTCTGAACTTCGCTCCGCCCTTCACATCGATCGCCGCGGGCAACACGGGCAAGCGATCACCCGGTGGCAGAGCAGCAGAGGCACCTCTGTTGTGTAAGTTCTCTTCCAAAAGGATGTTAGGCAGGGGGCGCCTTGGCGCCCGGGTCGTGGGTGGCTCCCCGGTGGCTACGTGGGGCCAAGGCGGGCGACCCGCGTGAAGCCAGCTTGCGGTTTCTGCTTGACTGCCGGTCTGCCCGGGGTTATGTAAACACAGTCGCTCTTCGTATGCCGCTTGTATGCGTTCGGGCGCTGGAGCCCATCAAAAACGCCACGGAAGCGGGTCTTCTTTTTGTTGCCGTACGTTTTTACTGGTGTTTCGGTGCCGGCACGACATGTCACGGCCGGGATCCGTGATGACGTCATTATTACCTATACGGATGCCGAAGCAGAAAGTAAAAACACGTGTCACACAGGGGCCTCGGAGGAGCATCCAGCACTGTTCACCGACTCTCGTGAGATGGGCCATGTGGCGCCCGTCATCCGTCTCCTAGGCGACCAGCATTCGAGCGAACACGGCGTCTTGAGGGCGGACCGCCGGCCCTGTCGAGCGTGGCGGGCGAGATGCTCTTTGCGTTCGGTCTGTCCGTATGTGGACGTTACGAGTGATCGAGTGCCGGCAGGGGACGGACCGAACCTCTAAGTTTTGAAACAGCCCTTAAGTGGGTAGGCAGTCGTCATGACGATCTGAAACAGGAGGGTTTATGGCTTATGGAAAGTCCGTGAATCCGAATGGTCGGCAAAACGCCCATGATGTGAGCGGAGTGATAGGTACAACTAACGTTCGCCAACGCAAAGGAGACTACGTGATGAGAGGCATGCTTGTGGTTTGTCTACTGGTAGCGGTCGCCGTGCCGGCCCAGGCGGTCATCGTGCAACACGTGACCGACCATAGCTCCGGTTGGCGCGGTGGGACCAACATTTCACCGAACTATGCCTGGCTGACGAACTGGCCCAACTCCAACGCCGACGGGACGTTGGGCGAGTTCAGCCACACCGACCTGCAGACGGCGATCAGCAACACCCTGGCCACCTACGGGGGCTGGGACGCCAAGGTGATCGTCTCGCAGGTGAGCTGGATCAGCGATCCGATTCCTGGAGACCTGGACCCGGTTGTGGTCGCGGTCGACATCGACCAGGACACGCTGGTGTGGGGCAGCTCGAACGTGGTGAACGCCGGCAGCGGCAGCTGGATGTACGACGGCAGCACCTACGCCAACTTCGTGGCGGCCGTCAACGCCGGCGCGGCCAATGGCGATTCGGTCATCGTCGACAGCGCCAGTTGGGAGGCCATTTGGGATACGAGCCTGCCTGCGGCGTGCTGGAACATCGTGGTCGATGTCCCCGAGTCGCTGATCCGGTCGTACTTGGACAACCCCAGTTCCGACGGATTCTTTGTCGGGGCCCAGAAGACCGACGGCTATGTAAACGTTTTCTACGGCGACCAATGGGGCCAGCAGGCGAACATCCGCGTGTCGATCGATCAGCCGCCCCAGACGGCGCCGTGGATTACGCTGGATAAGTATTCGATCGACCTGAACGTTTCACTGACCGACCCGGTGGCGCCGCCGCAGACCGTCACGGTCACCAACGCCGGCACCGGCTCGTTGAGCTGGACCGCCAGCGAGAACCCGAATGTGACGTGGATGAGCCTCCAGAACGCCTCGGGCGGTCACGGCGACTCGTTCAACGTGCTGATCGACGTGACGGGGCTCTCGCCGGGCGACTACAGCAGCTCGGTGGAGGTAACCGACAACAGCGCGAACAACAGCCCGCAGGTGGTTGCGGTCAACGTCACCGTGCTGCCGACAACCGAGCCGGTGATCGAACTGGTGCCCGACACGCTCGACCTGAGCCTGGCGCCGATCGATCCGGCCCCGGCGCCGATCCCGGTGACCGTCAACAACGTCGGGCTGGGCACATTGAGTTGGACAGCGGCCGAGAACCCCGACGAGACTTGGATGAGCCTGACCAGTGCGAGCGGCAGCGACGGCGATGCGTTCAACGTGGTTATCGACCACAGTGGTCTGTCACGTGGGATGCACACCGGCTACGTCGACGTGACCGACTTGGGCGCGACCAATTCGCCACAGACGCTGACGGTCAACCTCGAGATCCGCGATCAGGACGCCAACATCACGACGGCCAACAGCTACGACGATGCTTGGGAGAGCGGCCCGAGCGGGTGGGTCGACTATTGCCAGAGCCTCTACACTGCCTGGTCGGGCACCACCGGGTTTGTGGTGCACCTGGGCGACTCGATCACCTATGCCAACCCCTTTGGCCAATGGGCTCGTTACGGCTCGGGCAAGACGGCTGAGGACATCGCCGTCTGCAACTGGATGCACTCGGACGTCTGGGGCGACGGCACGAACAACAGCGCCAACGGCTGGTACCTGGCGGCATACGACCAGCCCGGCGGGCGGAGCTTCACGGCTGAGAGCGGCATCCGCGCCGATCAGTACCTGGTGGGCGCCGCCGATCTGCCCAGCATGGACGAGATGTACACCCCGGGATTCACCAACCCCGACGGCAAGCAGTACAACGACGCCGTGATGGGTGTGCTCATGCTGGGCACCAACGACGCCAGCAGCAACCGTACGCCAGCGGCCATGATCGCCGACCTGGAAGCCATCGTGGACAAAATGCTGGCGCAGAACATCATCGTCTGTCTGTCGACGCTTCCGCCCAAGCGGAACGATCAGACCGACGTGCAGAACTACAACGTCGAGATCCGCAACCTGGCGCAGACCAAGAAGCTCCCGCTGATCGATTTCTACGAGGAGTGTCTGCGTCGTCGGCCCGGCACGAGCTGGGACGGCACGCTGATCAGCAGCGACGGGGTACACCCCAGCACATCGGGCGGGGGCTTCACTTCCAGCAGCGATCCGTACGCCAGCAACGGTGCGGCGCTGAGCGAGGTGGGTTACCTGCTGCGGTGCTGGCTGAGCGTGCAGAAGATCAGGGAGATCAAGGAGAAGGTGATCGACGCGGGTCCGCCGGACACCACGCCGCCGGCTGACATTACCGATTTGGCGGCCAGCAACCCGCAGGCCTATAGCGTCGATCTGACCTGGACGGCACCGGGCGATGACGGAACTACCGGTACGGCCAGCAGTTACGACGTGCGGTATTCGACCGCTACGATCAGCGAGGCCAATTGGGGCAGTGCCACACAGGCCAGCGGCGAGCCGTCGCCGTCGTCGGCCGGCTCGCCCGAGAGCATGACCGTCAGCGGGCTGAGTTCGGAGACCACCTACTTCTTCGCGATCAAGACCCGCGACGAGGTGCCCAACGAGTCGGGCCTGTCCAATGTGGTGAGTGAGACGACGACTGAGGGTCAGGCGCAGACGTGGAACGTCACGACCATCGGCGAGTTGGAAACCGCCACGCGGAACTACAACGCCGGCGATGAGATCCTGATCGCCGCCGGCACGTACGTGCTGGATTCCTACCTGAACCTGAACAACGGGCAGGTGCTGATCCACGGCGCGACGGGCAATCCGAGCAACGTGATCCTGCAGGGGCCCGGCATCAACGCCGACGTGGATCCCAAGAACGGCCTGCTGGTCGGCTCGGATGACGTGACGATCGAAGACCTGATGATTACCGGCGTCTTCTGGAACGGCATCCAGATCCGTGGTGAGATCGATACGGATCGCACGGTAATCCGCAACCTGCGTCTGATCGACTGCGGCGAGCGATACATCAAATGCTCGACCAACGGGAGCGATGCGAACAGCATCGCCGAAGACGTGCTGATCGAGGACGTCTACATGGAGCAGACGCAGGATCTGACCGCGCATCCGGACAACGACTACATCGGCGGCATCGACGCGATGGGAATCCACAATTGGACCGTCCATAACTGCGTCGCGGTGAATATCCACGGTGCGACAGGCGGCGGCCGGGGCGGGGTCTTCTGGTGGCAGGGAGTGACCAACCCGACGGTGGAGCAGAACCTGTTGTTGAACTGCGACCGAGGCATCGCGATGGGCAACGCCTCGCCGCCCACCCACGCCTATGCGGGCAACAACCACGTCAACGGCGGCATCGTCCGCAACAATTTCATCGTCCGCGGCGTGGGCATCGGCCTGGAACTCAGCTACGTGGCGAACCTGAAGGTCTACCACAACACCGTCTACAGCGACGATGCCAGCTACTGGCGGACGGTGCAGATCTACGACAATGCCGGGCAGACGACTAGTCTGGAGGTGGCGTACAACCTCATCCGCGGCCAGATCGATGAAAGCTCGACGGGCGACTACACGCTGACGGGCAACATCACTGGCTCGAACGTCTGGCCGAGCTGGTTCGTCGATCCGCTCAACGGCGATCTGCACCTGACCAACCAGGCGACCCCGGCGCTGGACGCCGCGCCGTCGCTGGCGGAGGTGACCGACGACTACGACGGCGAGGCCCGCAGTGCGACGCCCGATCTGGGTGCCGACGAGACGGCTCTGTCGCCGCCGGTGGTGCAGTTCGACGTGACCGGTTCGTCGGGCGACGAGTCGGCCACGACGGTGTACGTGACGGCTTCGATGGACCGGACGCATGGGTACACGACGACGGTGGACTACGCGGTGACCGGCGGGACGGCCGTCAGCCCCGACGACTTCACGGTCGCCGGGACGCAGTTGACGTTCGATCCGGGTATAACCAGCCAGGATATCGTCATCACGGTGGTGGACGACGGTCTGGTGGAGTCGGATGAGACGATCGAGGTGACGCTGAGCAATCCGAGTAACGCCACGCTCGGCGCCAACACGGTTCGTACCTACACGATTCAGGACAACGACACGGGTATGCCGTTGGTGGCGTTCGATCTGACGGCCTCCAGTGGTGACGAGTCGGTCACGCCGGTCAACCTGAGTGTCTCGCTCAGTGCGTCGTCGGCTCAGACGGTGACGGTGGACTTTGCGGTGACGGGCGGCACGGCTGTGAATCCCGACGACTTCACGATCGCGGCCTCGCCGCTGACGTTCAATCCGGGCGTCACGCAGCAGAACATTGTCATCACCGTGGTGGACGACGGGTTGGTCGAAGCTGATGAGACCATTGAGGTGACGCTGAGCAATCCGAGCAATGCCACGCTCGGCGCCAACACCGTTCACACCTACACGATTCTCGACAACGACGTGGCGGGCGGTACGGGTCTGACCGGCGCCTACTACGACAACATCGACTTTACGGCCTTTGCCCTCAGCCGTGTGGACGCGACCGTGAACTTCAACTGGGGCAGCGGCTCACCGGATCCATCGATGGGCGCGGACACGTTCTCGGTCCGCTGGATCGGTCAGGTCCAGCCGCTGTACTCGGAGACCTACACGTTCTACACGAACACCGACGACGGCGTGCGGCTGTGGGTGGACGGTCAGTTGATCGTCGACCACTGGGTTGACCAAGGCCCGACGGAGTGGAGCGGAACGATCGCCCTGTCGGCGGGTGTCAAGTACGACATCGAGATGGAATACTACGAGAACGGTGGCGGGGCGGTGGCCGAGCTGCGCTGGTCGAGCGCGAGTCAGGCCAAGGAGATCATCCCGCAAGGGCAGTTGTATCCGGGCGAGTTGCCTCCGCCAACGGTGCAGTTCGACCTGACCAGTTCGTCGGGTGACGAGTCGGTGACGCCGGCGAGCCTGAGCGTCTCGCTCAGTGCGGCGTCGGCTCAGACGGTCACGGTCGATTACGCCGTAACCGGTGGGACGGCCACCGGCGGCGGGGTGGACTACACGCTGGCGGCCGGCACGCTGACGTTCGACCCGAACGACGTCAGCAAGACCATCGACATGGCCATCGTCGAAGATGGGCTGGACGAACTGGATGAAACCGTGGAGGTGACGCTGAGCAATCCGGCGGGCGCCACGCTGGGCGCCAACACGGTCCACACGTACACCATTCTGGACAACGATGCTGCTCCGAGTGTGGCGTTCGACCTGGTCGGCACCAGCGGTGACGAGTCGTTGACACCAACCTCTCTTGCGGTCTCACTTAGTGGCGCTTCGGGTCGGACCGTCACCGTGGATTACGCGGTGACCGGCGGGACGGCCACCGGCGGCGGGGTGGACTACACGTTGGTGGCCGGCATGCTGACGTTCAACGTGGGCGTCACGCAGCAGGACATCGTCATCACGGTGGTGGACGATGCGTTGGTCGAGTCGGATGAGACCGTCGAGGTCGCGCTGAGCAACCCGAGCAATGCCACGCTGGGCGCCAACACGGTGCACACCTACACGATTCTGGACAACGACGTGTATCCGACGGTCGAGTTCGATCTGGTCAGTTCCAGCG
>Ga0307378_10000427_pt1 | contig 73974 bp, 69 predicted proteins | sample UN1MG_FD_202238 | JGI IMG/M metagenome (GOLD analysis project Ga0307378, IMG submission 202238) | Soil microbial communities from Risofladan, Vaasa, Finland - UN-1 | ecosystem: Environmental > Terrestrial > Soil > Coastal area > Acid sulfate soil | place: Finland: Risofladan, Vaasa | collected... | reverse complement strand
GCGGCACGATTGAAGTGGCCGACCTCGAAAACATTCGCTTCCTTCTCGGAGTTCCTTTGAAAGGCCGCGGTCAGAGTTTCCGGGTCGATTACGAGGATGATGAGTACTATTACGACGAAGACGAAGAGTACTACGACGAGGAATACGCCGATGAAGAAGAGGAGGAGGAGCCGCCGCCAAATGAGTAGGAAGTCAGGCAAGAAGTTGCTTCGCTCACTAATTTCGGGCGGCGAGGCGGGGTTCTCCCTGTCCGAGTTGATCGTCGTGGTGATCGTCATCGGCATTCTCGCCTCCGCCGTCCTGCCGATGACAAAGGTCTCGCTTCAGAGAGCCAAGGAGATCGAGCTGCATCGCGCCCTGCGCGAGATTCGCCGCGCCATCGACCTGCATAAGAAAATGGCCGATGAGAAGAAGATCGAGGTCGAGGCCACCGAAACCGGCTACCCGGAGACCCTGGAATTGCTCACCGAGGGCGTAAAGCTGGTTGGTAAGGACCGCAAATTCAAGTTCCTCCGCCGGATCCCCCGCGACCCGATGACCGGCCGCCGCGAGTGGGGCTTGCGGGGCAGTCAGGACGAGCCTGATTCCGAGATCTGGGACGGCGAGGATGTCTTCGACGTCTTCAGTCTCAGCGAAGGAACCGCGCTGGACAGAACCAAATACAAGGAATGGTGATGCGTAGGGAAAACGATAGCGGATTCACGTTGCTGGAGCTGGTTACGGTTCTGGCGATCATAGGTATCCTCGCCACCATTGCGCTGCCAAACTACTACAACGCCGTGATACGCGCTCGCGAGGCAGTGCTGAAAGATAACCTCTTCTTCATGCGCGACGCCATCGACCAGTTCTACCTGGATAAGGGTAACTATCCCCAGTCGCTGCAACAGCTTGTCGAGGAGAAGTACCTTCGCGCGATCCCCACCGACCCCACGAGCGGTTTGAAGAACTGGCGCACGATCATGGAGAGCTTCGATCCGGAGGAGGATCCCGAATACGAGCCCGGCATCTACGACGTCAAGAGCCGCAGCCGGGAGCGCTCCACTGAGAGAACACGTTACAGCAGCTGGTGAGGACAGGGGCGATGTTCCGCAACGAAGACGGCTTCACTCTGGTCAGCCTTTTGGCGCTCATCACCATCATGGGCATCGCGATGGCGACAATCGCGCCGACGTGGCGCTACATCGTCATCCGCGACCGGGAAGAAGAGCTTATTTTCCGCGGCGAGCAGTACCAGATGGCCATCTCTCTATACCAGAAGAAGTTCAACGCTTTGCCGACCAAACTTGAGGACCTTTTCAAGCAGCGTTGTATTCGGCGCCTGTTCAAGGACCCGATGACCGGCCGCGATTTCGAGCTGATTTACTCGGCCGCCGGCGGCAACGTCAGGGCCAGCCGACTCTCCGCCAACGATCAACGCCGCCTGGCCCAGAGGGACATGCCCGGCAGCTCCAGCCTGCCGATAATCGGCGTCGTCAGCACCAGCAAGGATAAAGCCATTCGCATGTGGAAAGACAAGGAGTTCTACAACGAATGGGAGTTCATAGCGGGCGAGCAGGATGAGGGGCAGACGCAACAGCCCGGCGAAGAAGGCAGCCCCGACGACACCGGCGACGAAGGTGATGAGGAAATGGAAATAGGCGGCTGATCTCCCAACATTGTAGACCGTAGCGGGAATCGAGCAGCATTTTCCAAAGCACAAAAAAAGGGGCCGCAGCCCCTTTGGTTGGTGTTCTAAATCGTCTCAGCGAATGATCACTTCCGCGCGCTGACCGACTGCTTTCTTGGCGCTCACATCGTCAATGCGCACGTTAAGAGTATAGTTGCCGGGAGGGATGGCGCTGATATCGAGCGTGGATACAATTACGGCGGCGTTTGAGCCGGATACCGGGAAGACGTTGAAGTCGCGCTCGAGAGCATCGAAGCTCGTTCCATCCGAGGTGCGGAATCTGTAGGTCGCCGCAAGCTGCGGTACGCCTCCTTCTCCCTGTTCCATGCCGATAACCCTGATAATCACGCCGACTCTCTCATTGCGCTTCAGCTCTGAAGAAACGCCTGGAATTATGCCCTCCCTGGCGATCGGCGCCAGCGGATCGGCGACCTCCTGCTGCGGCACATTGTATTGCTTCTTGAGCGACTTGACTCGCGCGCCGGAGGCTGTGGCGAAATCCCCTTCGGGAGCGCGGAAAACGATTGTGCTGGAGTAGAATCCGTCGCCCGTTTCAGGCATCCGGGCGATCATGAACTGGTAGGCGCGCTTGCCAGTGCGGTTGTCGCGAATGACTACCCTGATCAGGTTCTCTCCTTGCTCCAGATTAACCGGCTCGGCATGACGGAATATGCCGTTGGCAGGCAGCGAGGAGAATTCGATGATCTTATGGACGGCATCGATAAGCTGGTTCTCCCTGTTATTAACATAACAGAGAACCTCAAATGTGGGGGCGTCGCCGGGCTCTATCGGGGTTTCAATCATGACTGTTCCGACGGCGCTGCCATCACTGCGCGGGAAAACATTAACGCCGAACAATGCATCCATGTCAGAAGAAGGAGTGTTGCGATTGAAGCCTTCCTCGAGATTTACCAACCGCTCGTCGCTGTTCAGTTTTCCAAAAGGTTTGGGAGCGAAATAACCGTCGCGGTGGCGCAGTTTGATTCCCGGACGTGAGGTCGTAACCCTGACCTCACGGAAGCGGCCGTCATGTTCCTCATCGACATAGAATCCCAGCACGTAGTAATGGCTGATGTCCTCGTCCACCCTGAGTAGGAGCGACTCGATGTCATTGCTGCCGCGGTAAAAGACTCCGCCGGTGTCTCCAGCCATCGCGGCAAGTGTGTTGTGCCTGCCGCGCCGACGATTGATATCGAAGTAAGCTGAGCCGCTGTGACCGGGCGCGTCGATGCCGCGCACGTCAACGGTAAAGACAGTCGCGTTGGCGTTGTTGAAGCTGTCGTGAGTGTCCTTGAGATATTGCGGGATTGAATAGAGGGCTATGCGTTCGTCGAAACCCTCGCTCATCATCACGAAAGTCTTCCGGCCCCGGAAAGAGCTGAGGTAGAGAGCCATCTTCTGCAACGCCTGCAGGTAGATGCGGATGTTAAGGGAATTTTCTCCTCTGAAGCTGGCGGAGCCGCTCGGTCCGGAGCTGAAGCCGAACTTCACCTCGCGGATCGCTGCAATCATCATGTCGCGGTCTTTAGTGAAAGGCATGAAAATCTTCAGCGCCATGTCGTAGCCCGCCACCATCACCTCGTCGCCAGGGCTAAGGCTCCTGGCGATAAATTCCTCGGCAGCCGCTTTGGCATTCTTCAGCCCGCGGAAACTGCAATAGGCTTGGTCGAAGAACAATACGATTCTGCGTGTGGGCATCGCCGCGCTGGGAACGCCCGTCGCTGCAACCTCATCGGCGGCAGGTGCCGAAATCGCACCGGGGTAGTAGGCATCGAAGGTCCTGATTTCCACTTCCTTGCCGTTCACGTAAACGGTGAAATCATCCTTCTCAAGATCGAACACATACTTCCCCGCGGAATCCACGGCCGTCACGTCAATCAGGCGTAATCTGACAGTCACGTCCTGCTCGAATTGCGGAATATCCGGAGCATCGCTAAGTTGCTTGACCTTGCGTGCTTCCTGCGCAAACACTCCGTTTGATACGAGCAGCACTGCGGCAACCGCGATTAGAATTTTGATCCTATCTCTCATTTATTTTTCTCCCGGCTACAAATCATTTTCACTTCCCTAATATGACTCTTGTCCACCCTTATATCAGTAACTGCTCTTACAGGGCTGGCGCCTATTTCGCTGCCAGCAGCCCATAACGCAGGCCTCCGGCGCTTACCATGGTCTCCATCGCTTCCGATTCCCTCATGAATTGCCGGAAGATTGTGGCCCCCGCCTCGATGATGTCCACCCGCGACGGCTCCATTCCCTTCAAATTTCTCAACTCTTCCAGTGTGAGCGATCGAAATCCGTCGATCAGCCCGTCAAGATCCCCGACAGTTAGAAGGCACCCGGAAACCGCTCCGGCATCGAATTGTTCCAAACCCAACTTCACTGCCGCGAGCGTGGTGATTGTCCCTCCAACCCCAACCATCACGCGCCCGCGCGCGGCTGCAGCCGGGCCTCGAACCGCAGCCTTCAATCCCTCCATTGCTTCTTCGATGGCTCCGGGGCTCCTGCCATAGCGCTCGGCAAGTTTCACCGCCCCGATCGGAACGCTCATCGCCTCGCAGGGACAACCACCCACGCCGATAATGCATTCACTGCTGCCGCCGCCGACGTCGAGCACGACGACAGGGTCGTCTTCTCCGATGCCCAAGCCCGAGACCGAGCCAAGGTAGCTCAACTCCGCCTCCTCAAGACCACTAAGGACACGGATTTCCAAGGCGAGATTCTCCCTGACGCCGTTGACAAAGTCCTCACCGTTGGAGGCCTCTCTTACGGCAGCTGTCGCCGCGGCGACAATGTCCCCGCGCTCTACACCTTCCTCGTCGCAGACTGCAAGAGCTCCGGCAAGGTCCGCCTCGGCGCGTTGCATGGCTAAAGAGTGGAGCCGCCCGCTGCCCGCAAGCCCCTCACCCAGCCGCGGAGCAAAGATATCTTCGCGGATTGGCAGAATGCCGCCGTCGTCACCGGTTTCAGCAATCAATAGAAGTATCGATTGAGAACCAATGTCAATCGCCGCCTTGAGCATCCGGATCACCAGCCATAAGGGGATTCACCGTTTTAGCACAAACTAAGTAACTTCGCGAGAACTCCCGTGCGAAAGCTCCAACGCCCGTGCAATCGGTTCGCTGTAGAATATTCTCCAACGCTTGTAGGATATTCTACTATCCCTATCGGAATGTCTCTGATCCTTTACTTCCCACCAACCGAGTAATTTCCGTAATCTGTTGATTTATTTACGTTTATTAATGCGGTAAGCCCAGAATAGGTTGTGGCCCAGCCCTTGCTGGATAACCTATCGAACGAGGAAATTAGCCCGAGAAAAGCCTGGCGGATAGTAATTAATAACGAGGAAAAAGGAGTTCAACAATGAGGAAATGTACGACCGGCAAGCTAATCGTGGTTAGCCTGACTTCCCTCTTGCTCGCGATCTCTACTGTTGCCGCTACCGACGCGGTGGTCAGCGGTAACTGACAGAAAAGTGGGGTGTTACAACTTCTCAACAGTGTGTAAAAGGCCGGGAATATTACCCTCCCGGCTTTTTTTTCGCTGAATGTGATACTCAGCAACAAGTCAACTCAAACAGACTATGGCCTTCACCGCTTTACCGGATAAAATAGAATGCAAGGGAGAGACATCATGAAGAGACGTGTTGTTTTGGTCGCAAGTCTGGTTCTGTTGCTAGCCGCATTCATCGCCGCAAACAGCTTGACAGGTGCGAGCAGCACCCTCCCCGATCCTTCATCAGCGCCGTTGGTGTCGTTTGTTACCGACGACTTCGCCGGTTCGGGCATCTGCGCTGTCTGCCACAGCTTGCTTAAAGATACCGCAGGCAATGACGTCTCAAACGACTCTCACTGGCGCTCGACGATGATGGCCAACAGCGCAAAGGATCCGCTCTGGCTGGCAAAGGTCAGCTCGGAAATCGCGCGCAATCCCCAACTCGAGTCGGTAATCGAGGGCAAGTGTGCTACATGTCATATGCCGATGGCGAGCACGCAGGCACGCGCCGATGGCGGAGCTGTGGGGATCCTCGCAGAAGGCTTCCGCAACGCAGCTCATCCGCTACACAAAGCCGCGATGGACGGCGTCTCCTGCACTCTCTGCCATCAAATAAACAAGAAGGGCCTCGGGAAAGAACGCAGCTTTAGCGGCGGCTACGTTATCGATACGAAGACGAGCAAGCCCAACAAGGTCATAAACGGCCCTTTCAAACAACCGTTCCAGAATCTCATGCAATCGTTTACCGGATTCCTGCCGGTCTACGGCAAGCAGACTCTACGTTCCGAGCTGTGTGCCACCTGTCATACGCTGTTCACCCCCTATGTCAACGCAGAAGGCGAAGTCCTCGGCGATTTCCCTGAACAGACGCCCTACCTCGAGTGGGAGCACAGCAAATACTCGGCGAGGGGTGATGGTCGCAGGACCTGCCAGCAGTGCCATATGCCGGAAGCGGACGGACCGGTTATCATTTCCAACCGCCCCCAGGGGATGGGCATGGGAGGAGTGCTGAAACCTCGCGAGCCCTTCGCGCAGCACCACTTCGTCGGCGGAAACGCCTTCATGCTCGGCCTGATGAAAGCCAACGCCGACAAGCTCTGGTTGACAGCTCAATCACAACACCTTGACGCCACGATCACCAGGACGATGAACCAGATACAGAGCAGAGCTGTGAACCTATCAGTTGCCGAGGCCGGCTTGGTGGACGGCATACTAACTATCCGCCTGAAGCTCGAGACTCTCACCGGTCACAAGTTCCCGACGGGCTTCCCTTCGCGCCGCGCCTGGATCGAGTTCACCGTGAAGGACGGCGGCGGCAAAGAGATTTTCAGATCCGGCAAGTCGCGCAAGAACGGTAAGATCAACGGTAACGACGCCGATCGCAAGGCTTCGACTTTCGAGCCGCATTACGACGTGATAACGAGCCCCGGCCAGGTTCAGATCTACGAGGCGATTATGGAAAACAGCGACGGTGCGGTCACCTACACTCTCCTGCGCGGCGCGGGCTACGCCAAGGACAATCGACTTCTACCCGCGGGCTTCGACAAAGCGAAAGCCGGGGACGAGATCGCCGTGCACGGCAACGCAGAGAATGATGGAGACTTCACCGGCGGTTCTGACACGCTCACCTACCGGGTCGACGTGAGCGGGCACAGCGGGCCGTTCGATATAACCGCAAATCTGCTTTATCAGTCAGTCTCGTACCGTTTCGTCAAGGACCTCCGTTCCGACAGGACGGCCGAGATCAAGGCCTTCACGAGTTATTACGACAAGCGGGATAACAGTTCAACACTGGTGAAAAGCACCAGTCAAACGGTCCAGTAGAATCAGGAAAGCCCTTGTTTCTTAAGCCGGTAGAGTAGTATGTGGCGGGGAATGCCCAACAGGTCGGCGGCTTTGGTGTGATTGCCGCGAGCTCGCCGACCGAGGCAAGCTTCTCGCTTGGGCGGAGCCGGGACTGCATTTTCTTTAGACGCTTCAGGTTGAGTCGCATCCTGTAATAATAATAGCTGATTGCGGCTCCGCTGATACCTCCGACGGTTAACGGGATGACATTGCGTTAACGAAAAAGGCGAGATCACCCTCTGATCCTGGCCGAAGCGGCCGCCGTAGCCCTCTCCCGAGCCTCCACCGAGCCCCACGCCATACCTGCCGCCAACGCGCTAGAACGTTTGATGGAAAATCGTTAAAAACTCAGCGCCATGGCGCCGACGATAAACCCAATAATTATCGCGGCAGAAACCCTATGATTCATTGGAACTCTCCTGCCCGGAAGGTAAGAAATATCATTTGCAGTCCAAAGTTATTCCTCCATTCAGCGGTTTGCTTTAATCAGATAACTGACTATCCTGATAGTTAGATTTGAATCACCAGGGAGTTATCCTGCTCGATTATTCGAACACCCGGTGGCCGGAATGCCAAAGCCCTTAGCAACCTTCAAGGAAATCGTCTCTGCCGCGGCTAAGTGCCGCCGTTGCAAAGCGATGGCCAACCGCTCCGCTGTGCTCGGCCATAATAACGGGCCGGTCCCTTCAGAAGTGATGTTCATCGCGGAGGCACCCGGCAGACTCGGCGCCGATCGAACCGGAATTCCATTGTGCGGCGACCGCACCGGGGAGAATTTCGAAACACTGCTCAGGAAGGCTTGCCTGAGGCGTGAAGACGTCTTTATCACCAACGCGGTGCTGTGCAATCCGCGTGACGAAGGTGGGCGAAACCGAAAACCTTCAAGCCGGGAACTGTTTAATTGCGCTCGTTTTCTGACGGCTCAACTCGAAATTGTTTCCCCGAAAATCGTTGCGACACTCGGCGCGACAGCCCTCGAAGCGCTGAGAAAGCTCCAGCCCCACGATCTCAACCTCGCAGCTCACGCGGGCCGGCCGCATGCGTGGCGCGGTGTGATTCTCGTGCCGCTATACCATCCTTCTCCCCTGGCCCAAGCGCACAGGCCGCTCGTTTGTCAAAAAACCGATTTTCTGAGTTTGGCCGAACTCGTCTTTTCCATTTCTTGACAGCCGCAAGAGCCAATCCTATATTCTCTGCGGCGGTGTAGCTCAGAGGTTAGAGCATGCGGCTCATATCCGCAGTGTCGTGGGTTCAAATCCCTCCACCGCCACCATGAGTCCTATTATGCTTCCCACAACAGTACTGAATACAATCGAGAAAGCGACGCTGGTATCGCCGGGTGACTGTGTCCTGGTGGCGTTTTCCGGGGGACCCGACTCAACTGCTCTCCTGCACGTGCTTCACGAGTTACGTGATGATTTGGAAATCGACCTCGTCGCGGCGCACCTGAATCACCTGCTTCGCGGTTTGGAAAGCGACGGAGACGAAGCCTGGTGCGCCGAATTCGCGGGCTCGCTCGGTATCGATTTCCATTCGCGCAGGCTCGACGTGCGGGCCGAGAATCAACGCCGAAATGGCAACCTTGAGGAGACTGCGCGGGAACTGCGTTACGACTTCCTGGAGCGGACGGCCGATGAGTTCGGTGCTCAGAGCATTGCCGTGGGGCACACCGCCGACGACCAGGCGGAGACCGTTTTGCTGCGCCTGCTTCGCGGCGCCGGCAGCGGGGGGCTGAGGGGTATGAGACTACGGCGTGGCAGGATCATTCGCCCTCTGCTGGAGGCCGGCGGCGGTGATGTGCTGGATTATCTCGCCTCGAAAAACCTCGGACACAGGTCCGATTCCAGTAACCGCGAGGAGAAGTTGACCCGCGTCTTCCTGCGCAGGCGTGTAGTCCCGCTGCTGCGAGAGCTTAATCCATCGCTGGAGAAAACTATTTCCACCAGCGCTGCGATTTTGAGCGAGGAGGACGATTTCCTCAATGAGGTGGCCGACGGAGTGATCAGGGACATCGAGCTCGAGCACCCCGGCGGGTTGGCAATCGATGCGGAATCATTCGCCTCCCTACATCCAGCCCTCCAACGCCGAGTGCTGCGGCGTATACTCGCCCGCGGGCGCGGCGATCTGCGCAGCATCGAGTACCGCTCCATCGAAGCGATGCGCCGTTGCGCTCTCAGTGACGGGCCGGGAGTCGATCTCGACAACCTAGCATTCGTCAAGCACGATCATTTGCTGATTCTCAGGCCGAAGGACGAGCGCACCGGCGAACCGCCTGCCGAGTTCCGTTACACGGCCGCCGCAGGGCAAACGATCAGGGTGAAAGAAGTTGACAAATCCTTCGCCCTGAGAAATATTGAGGCATCCGACGGCGTTGAAACTAAAAAACTTAGCGGCCCGGGGCGGGTCCTACTCGATGCAGATGCCGCCGGCGAAACACTTGAGGTGCGTAACTGGCTTCCAGGTGACCGCTACAGGCCGCTCGGCTCACCGGGTCGCCAAAAGCTGCAGGACATATTTATCAATTCCGGAATCCCGCGCAGGGAGCGCATCTCCAGCGTCGTCTTTCTTGCTGGAGGCCGGATCTGCTGGGTAAGCGGGCTGCGAGTGAGCGAGGACTTCAAAGTGATTCCTGAGACTTCACGCATCCTCGTGATCGAAGAGGTGAAGGATGGCTAAGCTGAGCAACGAAATATTATTGAGCGAAAAGGAAATAAAGGCTCGCGTTGAGGAGCTGGCGAAGCAAATCAGTAAGGACTTCGCGGGTAACCAGCTGACCATCGTTGGCATCCTCAAGGGCAGCTTCATCTTTGTTGCCGACCTGATGCGGCACCTCTCCGGTCCGGTAACTTGCGATTTCATCCGCGTCAAGATGACCGATAACCAGCACGAAATCCCGCGCGAGCTGAGTTACACCACCCCATTCGAGCCCGAGGGCAAGCATATACTTGTGGTCGAAGACATCCTCGACACCGGCATCACCCTCGACTACATGCTCAACCAGTTGAAGGCCCGCAAACCGGCCAGCCTGAAAGTTTGCGTTCTGCTGGATAAAACTGAAGCCAGAAAGATTGAGATACATGCCGACTACACAGGTTTCCAGATACCCAACAAATACGTGGTTGGCTACGGACTGGATTATGGAGAGAGATACCGCGAGCTTCCTTACATCACCTGGGTTGAGTAATCCCGATCCCCTACAGGCAGGAGGTATGCGATGAGTTCCAGGATGAAGACACTCGCGCTCTGGCTGGTGATCATCCTGGTGGTCGCCCTCCTCTATCGGATTTTCATCAGCAGCGAGGAGCCGCGAGAGAAGCTCGACTACACAGAATTCATGAGGCGGGTGCAGGATGGTTTGATCAGCTCGGTTAAAATCGCCGGCACCCGCGCCGAAGGCGAATACACCACCGTCACCGGCGAAGAGGGCTACCGATATTTCGTCGCTACCGTTCCGTACAACGACGATGAGCTCTACCCCATTCTGCGTTCGAACAAAGTCAAGACCACGATTGATGACGCCAACCAGGACGGCTGGTTGCAAATCCTCATCGGCTGGGCCCCGATGATCCTGCTCATCGGCATCTGGATCTTTTTCATGCGCCAGATGCAGGGCGGCGGCAATCGCGCCGTCAGCTTCGGCAAAAGCCGCGCCAAGATGCAGGCCCAGACCGGCAAGAAGGTGACGTTCAAGGATGTCGCCGGGATCGAGGAAGCCAAGGAAGAGCTTGCCGAGATCATCGACTTTCTCAAGGATCCGCAGCGCTTCCAACGCCTCGGCGGCCGCATCCCGAAGGGCGTACTGCTGGTCGGACCGCCCGGCACCGGCAAGACACTGCTGGCGCGAGCGATATCGGGCGAGGCCAACGTGCCGTTCTTCTCGATAAGCGGCAGCGATTTCGTCGAGATGTTTGTCGGTGTCGGCGCCAGCCGCGTGCGCGACCTCTTCGAACAAGGTAAGAAAAACGCTCCCTGCCTGATCTTCATCGACGAGATGGATGCCGTCGGCCGCCATCGCGGCGCCGGACTCGGCGGCGGGCACGACGAGCGCGAGCAAACTCTAAACGCCCTGCTGGTCGAAATGGACGGCTTCGCGAGCAACGAAGGCATCATTGTCATCGCCGCGACCAACCGACCCGATGTCCTCGATCCCGCGCTCCTGCGCCCAGGGCGTTTCGACAGGCAGGTGGTTGTCGACCGCCCGGACGTCGGCGGCCGCGCCGCCATCCTCAGGGTCCATACTCGCAACCTCCCGCTGGCAAAGGATGTCGACCTCGATATCATCGCCCGCAGCACTCCCGGATTCACCGGAGCGGACCTTGAAAATCTCGCCAACGAAGCAGCCATTTACGCCGCCCGGCAGCTCAAAAACACTGTCGAGATGTCCGACTTCGAGGAAGCCAAGGACAAGGTGCTGATGGGTGCCGAGCGCCGCTCATTGATCCTCAGCGACGAGGAGAAGCGCAACACCGCTTACCACGAGGCAGGTCATGCGATGGTGGCGCTCACCCTCAAACACACCGATCCGGTTCACAAGGTAACGATCATTCCGCGCGGCCGGGCTCTCGGGGTGACGCAGACAATTCCGGTCGACGACAAGCATACTTACACCAAGGCATTCCTCGAGGACCAGCTGGCCTATGCGATGGGCGGCCGCGCGGCCGAGGAGGTGTTCCTCAAGCATTTCACAACAGGCGCCGGCAACGACATCGACAGGGCTACCGCCATCGCGCGCAAGATGGTTTGCGAGTGGGGCATGAGTGATAAGATGGGACCTCTCAGCTTCGGCAAGCAGGAGGAGCACATCTTTCTCGGCCGCGAGATCGCCCAAGCTCACGACATGAGCCAGAAAACCTGGGAGATCATCGATACCGAGATCAAAGACTTCGTGATGCGCAACTACGAGCGCGCGAAAAAAGTAATCGTCGAGTGCAAAGACAAGGTCGAACTTATCGCGCAATCTCTACTGGAGATGGAGGTTCTGGACGGCAAGGAGATAGATATGCTGCTCGCCGGCGAGAAGCTACCCGAGCGCGCACCCAGGGAGAGCCGGCGCGAACCGGAGCGCGACAAGAAGGATGATGCCGTAGGAGAGTCGTTCGCCGGGCCCGAACCAGAGCCCTCGCCTACGGGGGGCTGAGGAGGCATGGCGCCTGCCCCCAGCGTTCTCCGCATCGGCTCCAGGAGCTTTGATCTGGCTGAGAAAGTCCTGATTCTCGGCATTCTCAATGTCACTCCAGACTCATTTTCTGACGGCGGCCTGCACCTGGATCCCGAAGCCGCGATCCGCCATGCTCTGCGTATGGAAGCGGAGGGAGCGGATATTATCGATGTCGGTGGGGAGTCGACCCGACCGTTCTCGCAGCCGGTCACCGAAGAGGAAGAGTTGGAGCGGGTAATTCCCGTGATCGAAGGGATAAGACGCCACTCCGACATCCCGATTTCAATTGATACGGTAAAGTCGGCTGTTGCTCGTGCGGCGGTCGCCGCGGGAGCCGATATGCTGAATGATGTGAGTGGGCTGACGCGCGACCCTGATGTGCTAAATGTCTTGCAGGACAACAATTTACCTGTTATTATCATGCACAGCAAAGGCACTCCGGCGGAGATGCAGATCGATCCAAGCTACGACGATCTGATGGGAGAAATCAGCGGCTTCCTTTTCGGACAGGCAAAGCGGGCAATTGCAGCGGGGGCGCCGGCAGGCAGTGTCTTCATCGATCCGGGAATCGGCTTCGGGAAAACTGCGGAGCATAACCTCACGATATTGAAAAGGCTCGACATCCTAGTCGAATCCGGTTACCCGGTTGCTGTGGGACCGTCGCGCAAGTCGTTCATCGGCAAGCTGTTGGGGCTGGACGCCGGCGAGAGGCTGGAAGCGACGCTGGCGGCCGCCGCGATCGCCGTGCTCAACGGTGCATCGATCGTGAGATTGCATGACGTGCGAGAAGGACGCAGGGCAATAGACCTGGCACACAAGATTCGGGAAGCGGAAGGATGATCGAAACGATCCTCCAGTGGTTGGACGCATTGAACCTGACGCGGTTCAAGCCGAAGGATTTCCTCGACATCGTACTCGTCGCCGTCGGCGTCTACTACCTGCTGATCGTCATCCGCGGCACTCGAGCGATGCGGATCGCTATCGGCATCATCTTCCTCGTCCTGCTCAGCTACCTCTCTAACGAGTTCAAACTGGAAACCGTGCAGTGGCTGCTAAGCAATTTCTTCACCTATCTGGTAATCGCCATAATCATCCTCTTTCAGGCGGAGATCCGCAAAACACTCGCCCAATTCGGCAAGAATCCTTTCCGCAAGCGCAGCTCAAGCGACGAGGATTTCCGCACCCTCGAGGAGGTTTGCCTGGCCGCCTCACTGCTGGCCAGCAAGCGCCACGGCGCGATAATCGTCATGGAAAAAGCGCAGGGCCTGAAGAACTACGTCGAGGGCGGCAGGCAGATCGATGCCGAGGTGAATTACGACCTGCTGATCGCGATATTCAACCCCGGCAGCCCGCTGCACGACGGAGCAGTGATCATTCAGGACAACCACATTGCAGCAGCGGCCTGCTTCCTGCCGCTGACATCCAATCCCCAGCTCAGCACCACTTTCGGCACGCGCCACCGGGCGGCTGTCGGCCTAACCGAAGAGACGGACGCCGTCGCGGTGATCGTCAGCGAGGAGCGCGGCGCCATCTCTGTAGCGCAGAACGGCCGCATCACCAAGCCGATGGAAGGCAAGGCTTTGATGAAGCTGCTTAGCTACATTTTCATCCGGAATCGCGACATCCCGCCTCGAGACATCGCGCGGCGGACCAAAGACCTCAAGCAGTACGATTTCAGCAGCCTGGAGGCCAAGTAACGAATGAGCTTTCAGAGCCAGATGAAAGAGTTTCTGACACGGGCCAGGAGGGCTGCGATCAATAACCTCTGGTTGAAGCTGATTTCATTACTGATGGCCTTCACTCTGTGGTTCATCGTCACCGGCGGCGCGAAAATGGAGGAAACGATCCAGGTGCGCCACGGTCTCGAGCGCTTCGTCCCCGACGGCTGGGCGATCGCTGCGACGATGGATCGCGAGCTCGAGCTGCGCGTGCGCGGCCGCGATGACAATGTGATTCGGTTGCTCGATCCCGGTGAGGTTAACCGCCTGGTCACCATTAACATCGATCCCGGCCTGATTCAGCCCAAGAAGGGAGTTCAGCGAATTGAACTCACGGCGAACAATGTCAGCCTTCCGTCGGGCGTTGAGGTGCTGGAGGTCAGGCCATCGACGGTGCTGATGCAGATCGACAGCGTCGTCTCCCAGGTTAAGCCGGTACGGGTCGCCGTAGTCGGCCAGCCGAGGGAGGGTTTCCGGCTGCTCGGGGAGCCGGTCGTCGATCCTGCTGTGGTAACCGTCACCGGCGCGCAACAGATCGTGGAATCGGTTCGGGAGATCGTGGCGGAGGTATCGCTCGACGACCGCGGCAAAGACGACGGAGTAGCCGCCGTCACGCTTCAACGGATCCCGCTGCTAAGCTACAGCGAAAATGCCGTGGAAATAGCACTGGACATCGTTGAGATCAGCGACACGCGGTCGTTTACAATTGACGCATCGAACTTCGACTTCAGGGATGGAGCAGAAAGTTTCGCAGTCGACGTCGATCCGATGCAGATCGTGCTCAGCATCGATGGACCTTTCTCCTGGATCAACGCCCTACAGCCCGAGGAGATCAGGATCGTCATCAGCAGGCAACTTGTCGAAAACCTTGACCGGCGCACGCCGATAAGCTTCAGTCCCGACCTGGTTGTATTCACCAGTCCCGTGCGGACTGAACTCGTGCAAATCAGAGCAAATCCCAGCGACTTCTTCGTGGTCGTGTCATCAAGATAACAGGGGGAAAGAGCGGTGACCAAACTCTGTGTCAACGTGGATCATATCGCCACCATCCGCCAGGCGCGTGGCGGCGACGAACCCGATCCGGTGTTCGCCGCGGCGATCGCCGAAACCGCCGGCGCTCAGGGAATCGTGATCCACATCAGGGGCGATAGGCGCCACATCCAGGACCGCGACCTGGAAATCTTGCGCCGAACGATAAAGACACACATGAACGTCGAGATGGCGGCAACCGATGAGATGATGGAAATCGCCGAGCGGATCGGCCCCGACCAGGTCACACTCGTGCCGGAGCGCCCGGGAGAGGTAACGACAGAGGGCGGCCTCGACGCGGCAAGCATGATCGGCGAGCTGAAGGCCGCAACCTCCAGGCTGCAGCAGGCAGGCATCCTTGTCAGCCTGTTCATCGATCCCGATCCGAAGCAAATCGAGGCGGCGGCAGCGATCGGCGCGGATATGATTGAGATCAACACCGACGCATACAGTCTTGCGCGCACGGAGGAACAGCACATCAAAACTCTTGCAGCCATTTTGGCTGCAGCTGAGAAGGCTGCCGGCCAGGGCATGCGGGTCGCCGCCGGACACGGCCTGAACTATCAAAATGTCAGCGAGATAGCAGCCATCGAGATAATCGAGGAGCTGAATATCGGGCACAACATCATAGCCCGCGCCGCGCTTGTCGGCCTGGAGATGGCAGTCCGCGACATGGTAGCCCTCACAAGCTGAGAAGCTTCAGAACAATCCTGCCCCTTGGCGCGTCTAAACTATTGGATCATACATTAGGGTGATGAAATGAGCGGAGAAGGCAACAGCGAGGTGAAGCATCTATACCGCTCGCGTAAGGACCGCATCCTCGGCGGCGTTTGCGGTGGACTCGCGGAATATCTTGAAGTCGATCCGACGATTGTCCGCCTCTTGTGGGTGATCTCCGTCTTCGTTTTCGGATTCGGCGTCCTGCTCTACATCATCGCCCTGTTTCTCGTCCCCAACAATCCCAAGCAAACTGCCCCCGAAGCCGCACAGGCGGCGCCTGAACAGCCACAGCAGCAGGCCAAACCCAAAGCAGACTGGAATCTCGCTGTAGGCATCGTGCTGCTTGTGCTGGGCGTAATCTTCCTCTTGGGAGAGTTCGACTTCTTCGATTACCGCTGGTTCCGCTTTCACTTTTTTCCCTTCCGTCTTTTCTGGCCGCTACTGATCATCGGTGCCGGCATTTTCTTCGTCGTCAGCGGAACAACGGTACGCGACACGTTCAACGGCGTTCGCGAGAAGGCTGCGGCATCCAAACTTCGAAAGAGCCGCACCGACAAAATGATCTTCGGCGTCTGCGGCGGACTCGGCAAGGCCTTCGACGTAGATCCGACAGTGATTCGAGTGCTCTGGGCGATCGGCACGCTCCTCAGCGGCGGGATTATCTTCCTGGCCTATATCGTCCTCGCCGTGATCATGCCTTTCGAGGACGAGCAGGTGAAATCGGAGCCGGCAGACGGCGGCGATTCAACACGCCATTCCACCGTCTGAAAGCGGTATTGCACCGAAAGCTCGAGAGGCTGTTTCATTCCCGACATTCCCGGAGGAAGTTGCGTTTCCCACTGTTGTATTGACACGTCGAGCAGCTATCCGGTAGAAAGGTGTGATAAATACTGTCAGTAAAACTCTATCGCAAGGAGCCATCTCGTGCCGGACAGCTCTGACATCATCGTAATCGGCGGCGGCCCTGTCGGCCTCTATGCGCTCTACTATGCCGGCCAGCGGTCGATGAAGGCGAAGGTAATTGAAGCGCTCCCCGAGCTCGGCGGCCAGCTATGGGCATTGTACCCCGACAATGACGTCTACGACGTCGCAGGGGTGCCTAAACTCAAGGCGAGCACCTTGGTCGAAAATCTCAAGAAGCAGGCGTTGCAATACAAACCGGAGGTCGTCTCCGGCGAGCGCGTGATCGGCATCCACAAGCACAAAGACCACTTCGAGGTTGTCACCGACAAGGGCGGCCAGCACACGGCGAAAACGATCCTTCTCGCTCCCGGACCTGGGGCCTTCATTCCCGGCGCTATCTTCGACCAAAAGGTCAAGGAACAGAAGAAGCGGGGCCTCTTCATTGAGCTGGATAAAGCCACCGAGCTGGCCGACAAGCGCGTGCTGATCTGCGGCGGCAAACGTGAAGCGGTCGGCTGGGCGATTGATGCCGCTACCGTCGCCGACGCCGTCACGGTGATCAACTGGGCCGACATCTTCACCGCCGACGAGGCTCGCGTCGACACGATGTTCACCCGGCATGTCGACGTGATGACCCCCTATGAATTGCTCGAGATCCACGGCGTCGAGAAGGTGGAGGCGGCGACGATCATCCACAGCGAAACGCGAGAGAAAGTGAGGCTTAAAGTAGATGCCGTGCTGATGGCGCGCGGCCAACTCACCAATCTCGAGCCGGTCCGCTCCTGGGGCGTCGAATTGAAGGACAACGGCGTCGTGGTCGAGCGTACGATGCAGACCTCCATCCCCGGGCTCTTCGCCGCGGGCGACATCGTCCACTATCAGGGTAAGGTCAAAACCATCGTCGCGGGCGCCGGGGAGGCGGCCATTGCCGTCAACAACGCCAAGGCATTCATCGACCCGAGCGCCTCGCCACAGCCGCGCTACACCGCCGAAGGTTAAGTCAAACTCAACGCATGAAAAAGGCTCCCCTTAATAGGGAGCCTTTATGTCAATTTTCTATTTCTAATCAGAGATCTTCACGCTTGACCGGATAGGCACACTGCGAGCGCAGGCGTGCCATCTCTTCGTCGATAATTTCATGCAGCCGTGCGACTAGTTCCTCACCCGGCTCAATCATCTCCTTGGTACCGTCCTTGCGCCACTGCAACTCCACCTCGCCGCCTGCTATGCCCCTGGAGCCGACGATTACGCGGTAAGGTATGCCCAACAGGTCTGCATCTTTGAATTTGAAGCCGGCGCTGGCGCTGCGGTCGTCGTAGAGAACCTCTATGCTGGCATTAAGCAGTTGCCGGTAGATCTCTTCCGAGACCTCGACGACCCTTTCGTCGTTGGGATTGGCACTGAGCAGATGGACTTGGTAGGGAGCGATGCTTAACGGCCAGACGATGCCGTTGTCGTCGCAGTCCTGCTCGATTGCCGAGGCGGCGATGCGCTCGACGCCGATGCCGTACGAGCCCATCACTATCGGCCGCTCCTTGCCGTCCTCGTCGAGAAAGCGCGCGCCCATCGCGTCGGCGTACTTGGTGCCGAGCTTGAAGATGTGGCCGACCTCGATGCAGTCGAGCACCTTTAACGGCTCCCCGCAGGTGGGGCAGGGATCGCCGTCGATGACCAGACGAAAGTCGCCGTAGAGGTCGATCTCCGCATCGCGCTCGAGGTCGATGCCCTTGTAGTGGAAGTCGTTCTCGTTGGCGCCGGAGACCATGCCTTTCGTTCCCCTCAGCAGATCGTCGGCAAAAATCCTCATACCCTTAAGGTTGACCGGTCCGACCGAGCCCGGCATCGCCCCGGTGTACTGTTGCACCTCTTCGGGATGGGCGGGGCGGAAATCAGCGCCGAATATCGAAAGCAGTTTTTCCTCGTTCACTTCGTAGTCGCCGCGCACCAGCACGAGGGCGGGCTTGCCGTCGCTGTCAATGTAAACGCGCGACTTGGCGGTCCGCTCCGCCGGAATGCCCAGCTCGCGGCCGAGGTCCTCGATCGTGCGCATGTTTGGTGTGGGAATCTTCTCGAGCGGCTCATCGTCGAAAATCTTCGGTTCAGGCTTGGAGGAGGCCACTTCGACATTGGCCGCATAGCCGCAAGCCTCGCAGCGAGCGACGCGGTCCTCGCCGCTGATGCTGGGCACCATGAACTCCTCGCTCGCGCTGCCGCCCATCAGGCCGCTGCTGGCGCCGACGACGAAATAGTGCAGGCCGCTGCGGCTGAAGATGTTCATGTACGCCTGGCGGTGGAGGTTGTAGCCGTAGTCGAGGCCTTCGTCGTCGCAGTCCAGAGTGTAGCTGTCCTTCATGATGAACTGGCAGGTGCGCAGCACGCCGCCGCGCGGGCGCTCTTCGTCGCGGAACTTGAGCTGGATGTGGTACCAGATCTGCGGCAGGTCGCGGTAGGAGCGGATGAAATCGCGGGCGTTGAAGCAGATGACCTCCTCGTGCGTCGGCGCCAGGCAAAGCTTCTTGCCCTTGCGGTCGGTGAGCCGCATCAGCACGTCGCCGAAGTCGCTTGCGCGCCCGGTCTCCTCCCAGACATCGAGGGGGTTGAGCGCCGGCATGAACATCTCCTGAGCGCCGATGGCGTCCATCTCCTCGCGGATGATATACATGACTTTGTTCATCGTGCGCCAGCCGAACGGCAGGTGGGTATAGACGCCTGCCATCAGCTGGCGGGCCATGCCCGAGCGCAGCATCAGGACGTGGCTGGCTGCGGTGGCCTCCGCGGGGGTCTCCTTCAGAGTGGGAACGAATGCTCTGCTAAGTCTCACTTAAAAACCTCTCCGGATATCAATATCTACAGGTTGCGCGTAGTCTAGCGGCAGCGCCGCTTGCGCGCAACAAGCTACGCAATTGTTTACGGATAATTGAAGCGCGAATTTCCTGCAGTCAAAGAAAATTCAGGGATATATGCAGCTGATGCCGCGGCAACGGTTTTCTCAGCTTTTACCCCTGAGCCGGTGCCACAGTCGACTGAGGGGGCCGTTTTGGGGAAAGCTGTCTTCTGCAGGAGCCTTATTGTTATCGTAGCCGAACTGCACAAGGCCTGCGACGGCCGAGAACTCGGGCTTGGCGATAGCGTCGACGATGCCGCCAAAGCCGGTGGGTACCGCCACGCGCACCGGCATTTCAAAAACCTGCTCGGCGAGGTCGACGGCGCCGCGGAGTTGGGCGGTACCGCCGGTGAGGACGATGCCGGCATTGAGCCGGTGCAGGGCGCCTTTGCGGCGCAGTTCCTCCCTCACCAGTTTGAAGATGTCCTCCTCGATGCGGGCGTTGATGATCTCGATCAGCGTATCGCGGTCGACCACCCTGCTCTTGCCCTCGCCGATGGAGGAGATCTCGATCGAGCCCTTCTCTGTCGTGGCTGAGCTCAGGGCGGCGCCGTGTTCGATCTTTATCCGTTCGGCATCGGGAATCGGGGTGCGCAAGCCGACGGCGATGTCGTTGGTTATGTGGTCGCCGCCGATCGGCAGGACGGCGGTATGCCATAGCGACCCATCGAGATGCACGGCCACGTCGGTGGTTCCGCCCCCGATGTCCAGCAGCGCGACTCCCAGCTCCTTCTCGTCGTCGCTCAGCGTCGAAAGGCTGGCTGCCAGCTGCAGCAGCACGGTATCAACGACCTCGAGTCCGGCATTCTGCGCGCAGGTGACGACGTTGCGAATCGATGTCGAGGAGCCGGTTACTATATGCACGCCGACTTCGAGACGCCTGCCGGAAAGCCCGAGCGGGTCGTGCACGCCGTGGTCGTCGTCGATGACGAATTCCTGCGGCAGCAGGTGGATTACCTCGCGGTCGCTTGGGATAGCCACGGCGCGAGAGGCACTTATCACACTGGCGATGTCGTCCCTAGTGATCTTCGGGTGGTTTTCCGGAAGCGATATCGAACCGCGGCTGTTGAAGCTCTTGATGTGTCCGCCGCTGATCCCTACGTAAGCGCGTTCTACGCCGACACCCGCCATCAGCTCCGCTTCCTCCACGGTGGCGCTAATCGCTTTCTCGACCGCCTCCAGGTTGATGATCGCACCCTTGCGCATCCCGGAACTGACTGCGGTGCCGAAGCCGAGAAGGGTTAGTTCGCCGTCGCGCTCATCGGCAATCAGGACGCAGACTTTGCTGGTGCCGATGTCGAGTCCGACGATTTGGCTGCTGCCGGTGCGCCTAGCCACCTTGCCCCCCAGTCGCGGATTTAATAACCAGACGACGATCAAACCGCAAGTCGATATAGTCTATCTTATTGTAAAGCCTATGGATCGACGCTTCAACGCTGAAATACTTTTCCAGGCTGTCCACCAGATCTCCTCGCCCGCCATCGAAAAAGAAATCGCAGTCGATGGAATTAAGGCGCAGTTTCATCTTTTTCAGCGGAGCAACGTATATTTCCGACAGCACCTCGAACCAGTCGGGCCGCCTCAGCTTGAGATCGCCCAGCATGTCGGTGGCGAGCCGCAGGCGATTAGTCCGCTCCTCCGGCTCGAGACCGTCGACGGCGCCGATCAGGGGCAGGCCGATGAACGGATGTTCCGGTCGGAAGCGGTCGATCAGAATGCCCGAACCGTCGGTAAGGAATATCTCGCCCTGTAGAATCACAAGGGCAGTTGGATGCCTCTCGTCAACGGTGATCTGCAGCGTGTCGGGCAGCACCTTGCGCACACGGGCCTCACGAACCCACGGATGTGCTTCTACCGCCGCCCGCACTTGCTGCAAATCGACAAGCAGCACATTGCCGGCCGTCAACTGCCGAACCGTCTCCGCAATCTCCGCGTGCGATGCGAACTCCGCACCCTCTATCAGAATCTCGCTGACCTTAAAGCTCTCGGGATTTGTGAGGAATTGGTAAGCAGCCAATGTCATTCCGAATGCCGCGCCGATCAGGATCAACGCCAGTGCGGAGACCAACAGGAATCGGCGCTTACGCCTGGCCTTGCTGCGCTCGACCCCGTGCCCCGGACGGAGAAAATGCGGATCGCGGCTCACACCGTCTTCGAACCTCCCGTTGCTTCTTCTTCGAGCATTGCCAGCGTTTTGCGGGCAATCTTCCAGACATCACCAGCTCCGAGAGTGACCAGAATATCGCCGGGCTGAAGGCGCTCCATCAGGTAAGCCGGGACATCGGCGAGGTTATCGATGAAGAGGACGTCGCCGTGCCCGTAGCCCTTGATCCCCTCGGCCATCTGTTCGGCGTCGACCCCCTCGATAGGCTGCTCACCGGCCGCATAGATATCGGTGACAACGAGCACGTCAGACTCGTTAAAAGAAGTCCAGAACTCTTTCATCAAGGCTTCGACGCGCGTATAGCGGTGCGGCTGGAAGACACAGACGATACGGCGGTTCCACGCTTCCTTGATCGTACCGAGCGTGGCGATGATTTCGGTCGGATGGTGTCCGTAGTCGTCGAGCACCATCACACCGCCGGCTTCTCCGATTAGCTGCAGGCGGCGGTCGGCGTTTTCGAACCGGGCCAGCGATTCAAGCATTTTGCTCACCGGAATCTGCAACTCGAGCCCGACGGCGATCGTGGCCAGCGCGTTGAGAATATGGTGGCGCCCCGGAGTGCGTAGCTCTGCGCGGCCCAGCTTGTCCTCCTTCCAGTAGACATCGAAGGCGGAGTGGAAGCCCTTGATCGCCGGCGAGCGGGCCTGCAAGTTTGCCTGCGCCGAGAAGCCGTAAGTGGTAAAGCGGCGCTCGAGGCGTGGCAGGATCGCCTGCACCGCCGGATCGTCGCAGCAAAGAATGCCCACGCCGTAGAACGGTACCTTGTTGACGAACCGAATAAACGCGTCCTGGATATCGGCGAGGTTTTCGTAGGTATCCAGGTGCTCGGCGTCAATGTTGGTCACGACCGCCAATGTCGGCAGCAGCTTGAGGAAGGAGCGGTCGCTCTCGTCAGCCTCCGCGACGAGATACTCTCCCTGCCCCAGCTTGGCGTTGGAATCGATCGAGTCGAGCCGCCCGCCGATGACGATCGTCGGGTCCAGTCCGGCATCGGTTAGCAGCGCTGCGGCCATCGAGGTTGTGGTGGTCTTGCCGTGAGAGCCCGACACTGCGACGCTGTACTTCATCCGCATCAGCTCAGCCAACATCTCCGCTCGGGGGATGACAGGAATCTTTCTATTCCTTGCCGCAACAACTTCGGGATTGTCGACGGTAACAGCCGAAGAGTAGACGAGCACCTGGGCGTCTTCGACGTTGGCGCCGTCGTGGCCGATGGCCACAGTCGCTCCCAGACTGCGCAGCCGCTCCACAATCGGGCTGTTTTCGAGATCTGAGCCGGTGATGGAATAGCCGAGATTGAGCAGCACTTCGGCGATGCCGCTCATCCCGATCCCGCCGATTCCCACGAAGTGAATCCTGTCGATATTTCCGCGCATCAGTAACCTTTCCCTGCAAGTGCGATTAACTCAGCCGCTATCCTCTCCGCAGCGTCGGGGTGATCAAGTTTCCCCAGAGCCTCACCCATCAGCGGTAGTTCATGGCGGCGATCATACCAACCGAGAATCTCCTTCACCAAGCGTTTGCCGTCACTTTCGTTCTGGCGCAGCAGCATCCCGCCGCCGGCACCGACCAGTGTCATCGCGTTAAATTCCTGATGGTTGTCGGCGGCCGAAGGCAGAGGTACCAGGATCGCCGGCCTGCGCGCCGCGACCAACTCAGCCACAGTGGTCGCGCCCGCGCGGCAGATAACTAACTCGGCATTGCTATAAGCGGAAGCCATGTCTGCGATGAAAGGCTCGACGCGGGCTTCCACTCTCGCATTCGCGTACTCGTCGCGGACCCGCTCATAGTCCAGTTTTCCGGCCTGATGGGTGATCATCAGACCGCAATCCGCCTGTTTCAGAAAAGGCAGCGCATCGATGACCAGGCTGTTGAGGCCGACCGCGCCCTGGCTGCCGCCGATGATCAATAGACGCAAAGGGCCGCTCCCCGCCTTGATGGGCTCTCCTCTCACTTCGCCGCGCACAGGATTTCCCGTGACGATCGTCGGACATGTCATCCGCTGGGAGGTCTCCTCGAATGCAATGAAGCTAAGTTTCGCGCGACGGGCCAGTTTGCGGTTAGTGAAACCGGGAAGCGAATTAACCTCCAGGAGAGCCAGCGGGACCCTCAGCATCGAAGCCGCCAGCCCGACGGGGCCCGAGGCGTATCCTCCGCCGCCGAGCACCACGTGCGGTCCGAATCCGGCAATGGTGAACGCCGAAGCAATGATGGCCCAAGGGAGTTGCACCAGGGTTACTGCCCTGCTGAGCACCGATTTGCCCTTGAGCCCGCCGATCTTGAGGTAGTTGATCCGGTAGCCGGAGTCAGGCACAAGGCGGCTTTCAATGCCCCGTTTTGTGCCGATGAACAGTATCTCGCTGCCGGGCGCCGCCTCTTCGACAGCTCGAGCCACCGCCAGCATCGGGAACACGTGACCACCCGTGCCGCCGCCTGCAATGATTAGTCTTATTTTCGGGGCCACCTGCCTATTCCTTCTTACAGTATTGCGACACGTTCAGCAGCAGCCCGAGCGCGCCCATGGTCATGATCAAGGAAGTGCCTCCTGCGGAGATCAGCGGCAGTGGAATACCCTTCGTCGGCAAAAGCGTTGACGCCACGCTGATGTTGATCAGCGCCTGCCCGACTACCATCGTCGTGATTCCCGCCGCAAGCAGGAAGCCGAAGAGATCGCGTGCAGTGAAGGCAATCCGCAGGCCCCTTGAGAACAACGCGAGATAGAGGGCAAGAATCATCAGCGATCCCATCAGCCCCCATTCCTCGCCGATTACCGAGAAGATGAAATCGGAGTGCGACGCGGGCAGGTAAAAGAGTTTCTGGCGGCTCTCCATATAACCAACGCCAGCAAGGCCTCCCGAGCCGAGCGCGATCTCCGACTGGATTGCCTGGAAGCCCGAGCCGAGCGGATCAGCCGTGGGATCGAGGAACGCCTGGATGCGCTGCAGTCGGTATGGGCTGATGCCGATGTAGAGTCCCACTCCGAAACCGGCGATCACCAGCAACACAATCAGCTTACGCATGCCGATGCCGCCCGCGAACAGCACCGCCAGCGAGACCAGCGCGACTACGGCTGCTGTGCCGAGATCAGGTTGGATACCGATGAGAAAGGCGATGGGTGTGACGAAGACCGCCAGTGTCAGGAAGAGAAATCCCCACGAGGTCAGCATGCCGCGCCAGCGTGCGGCGATGGCTGCCAAAGCGATCACCAACGCCACCTTTGCCAACTCGCTGGGCTGGAACGAGACGAAAGGCAGCGTGAACCAGCGGTTTGTTTTGTTGACCGCCGGCATGAACAAAACCAGCACGAGCAGAAAGACAGAAATCAGGAGCACCGTCATGTAAATTCGCGGCTGGGCAAGGATCTTGTAATCGAAGACCATCATCATGCGCATCAAGGCAAAGCCGATCACGGCCGCAACGATCTGTTTGATCAGGAAATAGAAAGGTGAGAGGCCCTGGTCGAGGGTCGTCGCAGAAGAAGCGCTGAAAACCACCGCCAATCCCGCGACAATCAACGCCACGGTTAGCAGGAAGAGCGCCCTGTCGGGCTGCCAGTGCCTGACCTCAGGTCCTACCATTCATAAGTCCCCTGACGATTGCTTTGAAATGTCGGCCTCGCTGCTCGAAGTTGTCGTACATGTCGAAGCTGGTGCAGGCTGGAGCGAGCAGCACCACGTCTCCGGCATCCGCCGCTTTCAGCCCGGCCTCGACCGCCTCCTCCATCGAGCTGCAGGTTTGTGCAGGCGCGGCCCCTTCGAGCGCCATCCCGATCTTGGGAGCGGCTTCGCCGATCAGGATCAACTGTTTGACGTTTTGCTCCACCAGCGGGCGCAGCGCGGTAAAATCGCCGGCTTTGTCACGCCCACCCATTATCACTATCACCGGCGAATCGAAGCTCTGCAGCGCTACGGCAGCCGAGTCGACATTAGTAGCTTTGGAATCATTGATGAACAGCACGCCGCCGATCTCGCCTGCGGGCTCCAGGCGGTGCTCAAGCGGCTCGAACTTGCGCAGACCGTCCGCCACTGCCTCAGGAGCGGCGCCCAGCACAAAGGCGATGGAAGCAGCAGCCATCGCATTGCCCAGGTTGTGCGGGCCTCGGATGCCGATCTCGGCCGCCCGAAGGATCGGCATGGCCTGCCCTCCCCGCATCAGCACCACCGTATCGTCCTGCAGGCCTACCCCCTCTATCAGAGGAATCGTCCGGCTGAACATGTAAGGCACAGCTTGCGTTGCCGCAGCAATCTCATCAGCGTGCGGCTCGTCGGCGTCGATCACCACAAAATCGCCCGGTTCCTGATTTTTCAACAGGCGCAGTTTGGCGCGCTTGTAATCCTCCATGCCTTCGTAGCGGTCAAGGTGGTCGGGCGTGATGTTGAGAACGCTGGCCACCTGCGGCTGGAACGTCTCGATTGTCTCGAGCTGGAAACTGCTCAGCTCGACAACCAGTATCCGCTCCGGCGAGGTATCGGCCACCCGCTCGATCAGGGGAGAGCCTATATTGCCGCACGCCACGGCATCGAAACCGGCTTCGCGCAGCAGGAAAGCAGTCAGTGCGGTCGTGGTGCTCTTGCCGTTGCTGCCGGTGATCCCGACGATCTTGTCGCTGAGGAAGCGGCTGGCCAGCTCGACCTCGGCGATCACCGGAATTCCCCTCTCGCGCGCCAGCCTGAGTGGTTCGATGGCGGCTGGAACACCGGGGCTGAGAATAATCAGGTCCGCGTCCAGGAAGGCTTCGACCGGATGGCCGCCGAGGTGCCAGGTGATCGGCAAGCCAGCGAGCCCTTCCATGTATTTCTCGAGTCGGCCTTTGTCCTTGGCGTCGGTCACCGAGACGAGCGCCCCGCGCTCAACAAGGAAGCGCGCAGTTGCAGCACCGCTCATGCCCAGCCCGACAACCAGTATTTTCTTGTTCTCTAATTCCATTAGCGTATCTTGAGAGAGCTCAGCCCGATCATGGCGAAGATCACTGCCAGGATCAGGAATCTTGTTATCACCTTCGGCTCGCTCCACCCCTTCAATTCGAAATGATGGTGCAACGGCGCCATTCGGAAGATCCGTTTGCCACCCGTTGCCTTGAAATACAAGACCTGGAGGATCACGCTGGCCGCCTCGATGACGAACAGTCCGCCGACGATCGCCAGCAGCAATTCCTGTTTGACTATGATAGCTAGTGTGCCGATCGCGCCGCCGAGCGCCAGCGAACCTACGTCGCCCATGAAAACCGAGGCCGGGTAGCAGTTCCACCACATGAATCCGAGGCAGGCGCCGACGAGCGCGCCGCCGAAAATCGTGGTTTCGTCAACGCCTTTGATGAACGGGATAAGCAGGTAGGTGGCAATGGCGATGTTGCCGGCCAGATACGCAAGCACCGTGTAGGTGGCCCCTGCAATGCCGGTCGCGCCGATCGCCAGCCCATCGAGCCCATCGGTAAGGTTGACGGCGTTGGAAGCCCCGATGATCACTATCATCGCAAACGGAACAAACAACCAGCCCAGTTCGAAGAAGTTCTCCTCGACCACCTGCTGCCGCTCCTCACCCTCGCCCTCCCAGTGCACATCCATCTGCTTGGTAAAGGGCACGGTCAGCGCTGTGGTGAATTCCCCCCGTTCGCCGGCAAATGGACCGGAGTCGGCAATCCAGAAGAGCACTCCCGCGACAGCCAGGGCGATCAGCAACTGCAGCGCAAGCTTCTGGCGCGCGCCGAGCCCTTTGTTCTTGCCGCGCTTGATCTTCAGTAAATCGTCGGCGAATCCGACCGCGCCAAAGGCGGCCGTTGCGCCGATCAAAACCCAAACATACGGCACAGTAAGATTGGCCCAGAGCAGTGTCGGCACCAGCACGGCAGCAAGGATCAGCAGGCCCCCCATTGTCGGAGTCCCAGCCTTCGACTGGTGCGAGGCCGGGCCCTCCTCACGGATGTTCTGCCCGATCTGCAACGCCTGCAGGCGTCTCACCAGCCATGGACCCAGAGCGAAGCAGATTATCATGCCCGAAAAGATCGCCAGGGCGGTTCTGAAATTCACGAAGGTGAATACGCGCAGCGGACCAAGGCTGTCCTGCAACACTGTCATCAGGTGGTAAATCATCTCCCTTTGCTTCCTTCCCCGGAACCCTGCGCGGCAGGATGGCGGCGCGTCAGCTCTTCCACAATTGTCTCCATTTTGACTCCCCGTGATCCCTTGATCAGAATCAGGTCTCCCGGACGTATTTGCCCATCGAGCACTTCGATTACGGCTTCTTTATTATCAGCAATCTTTATTGCAGCAGGATCCATTCCAGCCTCGAGCGCGGATGCGGCCATGTGCCGAGCGAGCGGGCCGACCACGATCAGACGGTCCAAGTCCATCCCGGCGATCATACGGCCAGCTTTGACATGCTCCTCCTCTTCGCCGGGACCAAGCTCGAGCATGTCGCCGAGAACAGCGATGCGCCGCTGGTAGCCATTGCTGCGTTTTATCGTTTCCAGTGTCAGACGCAACGCCTGGGGGTTGGAATTGTAGGTGTCGTCATAAAGCGTCCAGCCGTCGGCGAAGCGGACAAGTTGAGTGCGCGCGGGCGACATGTCGAGGTTGTTCAAGCCCCCCATTACATCTTCCGGGGTAAATCCGAGTGCGGTGCAGGTAGCGAACGCAGCAAGCACGTTCTGCAGATTGTGCATACCGGGCAATGGAGCGGCTATTGAGATTGTCCGCCCCTCGAGCCTTAGCTCGAAGGAGAGGCCGTTGATGCCGCGATCCTCGATCCCGGCCGCCGTCAGATCGGCACTGTTCTCGATGCCGAATGTGACTGTGCATAGACCGCTCCGGTGGGTAATACGCATCACCTCCGGGTCGTCGGCGTTGGCGACCACCACCCCGTCGGGCGGCACTCCCTCAAGTATCTCCGCTTTCGCCTCGGCAATTTCGCGCACCGATTTGAAATTCATCAGGTGCACGCCGTGGATGTTGGTAAAGACGGCCACCTCCGGTCTGCCGATGCGAGTGACGCCGCTCAGCTCGCCCGCGAGACTCATTCCCATCTCGCAAACGTAGATGTCGAGCCCTACCGGGCGTCGAAGCAACCCGAGCGGCAGGCCCCAGATGTTGTTGAGGTTGCCCTTGTTTTTGCCGGTTTTCAGGCGGCTGCCCAACAGCGCGGCGGTGATATCCTTGGTGGTCGTTTTGCCGCAACTTCCCGTGATGCCGACCAGCCGCAGGCCTTCCTCATTCCGGGAATGCGATGCCAGAGAGTGCATCACCTCGAGTGGATCGCCGCAGCGTAATAGTCCGCCGTTTACCTTTCCAGGAAAGCGGTAATCGTGCCTTACGACAGCCGCAGACGCACCCTTGGCCAGTGAATCGGGAGCGAATTTGTGGCCGTCATGATTTTCGCCGACGATCGAAAAATAGATATCGCCGCGTTGAACTGTGCGCGAATCGATCGACCAGCCTTCGACGCCGGTCTCCAGACTGAGGCCGTCGGCCTTAGCGCCGGTGATTTTGCATATCTCTCCTATCGTGTATCTCATAGCTCGGCCAATGCTTTCAAAACCTCTTCCCTATCGTCGAAATGGAGTCTCTTGTCGCCGATGATCTGGTAATCCTCGTGCCCCTTACCGGAGATCAGCACCAGATCGCCCGCTCGCGCCATCCCAACCGCCGCCTTGATGGCCTCAGCGCGGTCGGGAATCATCTTGTACTCCGCCCTGCGCTGAACCACTTCCGCGATCCCCGCCTCGACTTCGCGAATGATGGCCATCGGATCCTCTGAGCGCGGGTTGTCGGATGTGAGGATGGCAATGTCTGCGAGGGTTATCGCATGCCTGCCCATCAGGGGGCGCTTGCCGCGGTCGCGGTCGCCTCCGCATCCGAAGAGCACAATCACGCGGCCCCCGTCTGGCGCTAATTCTCCCGCTGTCAGTAGCAGTCGCCGCAGCGCGTCGTCGGTATGAGCGTAATCTACAATCACCTCGAAAGGCCTGTCCGACGGCAATCTTTCCAAGCGGCCACGGACTGTCTTCATCCCGGCGATTGCCGCTGCAATGTCCTCACCATCGAATCCAAGCGCGTGCGCCGTGGCGAATGCGGCCAGCAGGTTTTCGCCGTTCGGTCTGCCTATCAGTTGACTGCGAAGCTCGAATTCACCTTGTTCCGTGCAAACGGTGAAGGAGGTTCCATCCAGGCCGAGACGCAGATTCTTCCCACAGACCTGGGCATCGTGTGAAAAACCAAATGACACGGCGTGAAGACCGGTTTCGGCGAGCAACCTCCGTCCCCACTCGTCATCCGCATTGATCGCCGCCACGGGCGAATATCCGTCGCGCTTGCAAAAGATTTTCCGCTTGGCACGGTAATAATTCTCCATGTCGCCGTGGTAATCGAGATGATCGCGGCTGAGATTGGTAAACGTGACGGAATCGAAAGCAATGCCCTCGACTCGCTTGCGGTCGATGGCGTGGCTGCTGGCTTCCATTGCCGCAGAGCGGCAACCGGCATCGCGCATCTCTCTGAGCATCCTGAAGATATCGGGGGCCTCCGGAGTTGTCAGCGGGGCGGCGACCTCCTCCCTGCCGGTGTGATAACTGATCGTCCCGAGGCGACCGGACGGGCCATTTAGATTGCCGAGAACTGTCTGCAGCAGGTGAGCGACGCTCGTCTTGCCGTTGGTACCGGTTATGCACGCGAGTTTCAACTCCTCGTCCGGCGCGCCGAACCAGCGCTTGGACACAACCGCCAGAGCCGCGCGCGCGTCAGGCACTTCAATCCAGACGGCGTTTAACCCGTCAGGTTTAGCACGTTCTGAAAGAACCGCCGCCGCGCCGGCCTCGACCGCCGCGCCGATGAAGCGGTTACCGTCAACTTTCTCTCCGACGAGCGCGGCGAACAGGCTGCCCGGCCCGACCCGCCGTGAGTCGAACTCCAGGCCGGTCACCTCAACTGCGCCGTCGCCTTCTAGCGACGCGCCCTCAACACCTGCTATCAGTTCGTTCAGCCTCATCGACCTTCATTGCGAGCAAAACCCGTACCGCCGCAGCGGATTACGGTTTGCCCTCCTATCGGCTCGCCGGCATCCGGACTCTGGCTTAAAACTCTACCGCCGCCTGCGCCTTCCACCACCGGGACAATTCCCAGCTCGGCCAGCCTCTCAATCGCTTCCCGCAGGCTCATACCTCGCAGGTCGGGCATAACCAGCGCCGCCTCCGGCTGACTGAGGATCCGCTTGGAAAGGCCGGAGCCGTGAGAATCGTCCGGCGGACCGTCCAGGCTGCGGTCAGGAACATCAAGATGGGAATCAACAAAGCGCTGATCGACCCGCGGCAGCTCGAAATGTTCAGCGAGTTTCCCGCCTATCCTCCTGAATAGCGGCGCGGCGACATCCCCTCCGTAGTACTTACCCTGAGGGCGGTCCAGCAGGCAAAGCATGGTTATCCGCGGTTTATCAAAGGGGAAATAACCGACGAAGGAAGAAACATATGCTCCGGGGATGTATCCGCCGCGCGGTGCCGAGATCTCCGCAGTACCGGTCTTTCCGGCGACGAGGATACCAGGAATCTCGGCAAGAGTACCGGTGCCGTCGACAACCACTACCCGAGTCAATTCGCGTAGAAGCTCCAGTGTCCGGCCATTAAGTATCTCGCGCTTGCTGGAGGAGGCTCTGTAAACTTCGCGTCCTTCGGAATCCGTGATCTTCTCAACAACATACGGTTTTACCCAATAACCTCCGTTGGCCACGGCGGCTGCCATCAACATGATCTGCACGGAATTGCCGCTAACCTCCTGGCCGATCGAGATCGAACCGATGGAACCCTTCGTCCATTTACCGGTCGGGCGCAGCAAGCCAGCGTTTTCCGCGGGTAGGTCAATGCCTGTTGGAGAGCCGAAACCGAACTCCACGGCCATGCGATAGAGCCGCTCATCCCCTACCTTGATTCCAACGTTTATGGTGCCGACATTCGATGACTTGCCGATCACGTCGCGAAAGGGGAGTTCATCGTAGACGTGGTGGTCGTGGATCAATCGCTTGCCGAGCTGGATAACTCCGTTGCCGCAGTCGATGACGTCATCCATGGCCACTGCGCCCATTTCGATAGCCGCAGCCGAAGTGACGATCTTAAAAGTCGAACCAGGCTCGCATGCGTCGACAACAGCCCTGTTCTTGCGGGCGAAGGGGCTGGCGTCGCCGTAGCGGTTCGGGTCGAAGTCCGGGTAATTGGCCATCGCCAGGATCTCGCCGCTATGGTGGTCCATCACCACCACTGTCCCGCTCCTCGAACCGCTTTCCTCGACCACGGTCCTTAGCTCCCTCTCCACGATGAATTGGGCAGCCGAGTCAATCGTGAGCGTGACGTCGAGGCCGCCGGTCGGCGTCTTGACCACCTTGACGGCGCTGAATATATAGCCGCGTTTGGCTCCGCGGATCCCGAGCATAAGCCCTGGTTTACCGCGAAGGTAGGAGTCGTACTGATACTCGAGTCCGGCGAGGCCGTCGTTGTCGATCCCGGCGAAACCGAGCACGTGGCTGGCCAGTGAGCCGGCCGGGTAAAAGCGCTTGCTTTCGATGACGAAATGGATGCCCTTGATCCCCAGAGCTTCGATTCGATCCTTCAACTCGGTTCCGATTTTCCGCCTCAGCCAGACGAAGCCGCTACGGCGCGTCAGCATCCGCTCGACGTCGGGTGCGGATCTGCTCAGCAGCGGCGCAACAGCCTGCGCCGCCGCCTCAGGATCCTCGACCTCGTCGGTCATCGCGTAGACTGAAGGCGTATCCACATTGATGGCGAGCGTTCTCCCTCGGCGATCGTAGATCGTGCCGCGTTTTGGGGTCAGGACAATCCTGTGCTGGTACTGCCGCTCCGCACGCTCTTTAAGCTCAGCGGACCTGACGATCTGAAAAGTCACAAGCCGGCTGCCGATAAGCCCAGCCCAAGCGAATACTACGAGTGCGATCAGAATCAGGCGGACGCGGTGATTCATTGCGTCGCCTCCCCGCCGTCCTGATCCCTGACATGTATTGTCAGGTTTTGTTCGAGCCGGATCATGCCCAGCTCTTCAACAGCCAGCCGGGAAATGCGTGACGGTGCTTTCTGTTGAGACAACTCGAGCATCAGTTGCTTGCGCTTTTCGAGGACTTCCTCCCTGTGAGCTTGAAGCTGGTTGGTGAGGACCAGGATTTCCCGCTGCTTCCAGCGTACCCAGCCGCTGAAGATCATCCCCAGCACCACGGCGCAACCGAGGATGAACACAAATGTCAGGCGGCGGGCCGAGCGGACACTGCGTTTGCGGCGCACGGGGCGGTTGTCAATCGACTTTCGTGGCATGTATTTCAGCTGGCGCAATTAATCTTCCCCATCGCACAGGCGCTCCGCCGCCCTTAGGCGCGCACTGCGGCTGCGCGGATTGCGCTCGGTTTCGCTCTCCGACGGCCGCACGGGACGCCTTGTCAGAATCCGCATTAGAGGCAGCTTCGGTTCTTCCGGCGGGAGGTATCTCCCGCCACCCGACGCTCCGGACAAATTCCTCAATGTCCTCTTCACGATCCTGTCCTCAAGCGAGTGAAACGAGATTATCACCAGCCTTGCACCGGGTTTGAGCAAACGCGATGTCGCTGAGATGAACTCATCCAATCCGTTCAATTCGTCATTCACGGCAATCCGCAACGCCTGGAAAGTGCGCGTTGCAGGATCGATCCTCGCTGTCCTTCTCTCCCGCGCTGAAAACGCAGACCTGATCACCCGCGCCAGTTCATCCGTGTTCTCGATCGGCGAGTTCTCCCTTGTTTCCACTATCGCCCGAGCTATGCGCCGTGATCGACGTTCTTCTCCGTAGCGCCATATCAAATCGGCGATTTCATCACCAGAGAGGCTGTTGACGATATCCGCGGCGGTCTGCCCGTCGCGCCTGTCCATCCGCATGTCGAGCGATCCTGGATGCTTGAAAGAGAATCCGGCCTCGGGATCGTCGAGTTGCAGCGAAGAGACACCCAGGTCGGCCACCGCTCCGTCAAGCTCGATTCCCTCCAGGATAGCCGGCGCCCTGCGGAAATCCTCGTGGTGGAAGCTCACCCGGTCGCCGAATTCGGCAAGATTTCTCCGGGCGGTTTCAATAGCCCGGCCGTCGCGGTCGAAGGCAATCACACGGCTGTCGGGAGGCGCCGCCTCGAGCAGCAAGCGGCAGTGGCCACCCGCGCCGACCGTGGCATCGAGATACACGCAACCGGACTTCGGGCAAAGATGCTTGAGCACTTCCTCCGCCAGGACCGGAATGTGAGTCGAGACCGCTGATTTCTCCGCTTTCAATTCGACCGATCCATTGCTACGCCCCGGATGCACTTCCGGATTAAAGATAGAATTTCTGCCGTCAATACTGCCGAATAATACCATAACGAGAGGGCAATCGTCAAGGCTCGAATCGGCACAAAGACTTTAATATCAATATTTTACGGCACGCCATCGAAAATAATCCCCTTGCCGGCCGATATTAGCACAGGCGGCAAATCTTGCCCGGTGGCGCGAAGGAGCCGAATCGGTCACGATTTCACCAACCAGTTTGGTTGCAACGAGTTACGCCGATCAGCCTTCCTGCCAAACAAATGGCACGATCCATGCAAATAATCATACCGGATAGTTTTTTAGACCGGTGGAGAGAGAGATGATTACCGACGTTACCAACATCATGCCTGCAACCTACACCGAGGGAACCGGCTCGTCGCAGTCGCTGGGTCAGACCGAATTCCTGCAGTTGCTGGTGATGCAGCTTCAAAACCAGGACCCGATGGATCCGGTGAAAAACGCGGATTTCGTGGCCCAGCTGGCCACCTTCAGCTCGCTCGAGCAGTTGGTGAACATCAACAGCACCTTGACCGAGCTGGGCATGCTGGAGAGCTCGATCAACAACAGCCAGGCTGTTAATCTGATCGGCAAACAGATTACCGTTTTGGGTGACTCGATTGCTTTGAGCGGGGGCAACGCGTCGCGCGCCAGCTTCGTGCTCAACGAAGCAGCCGAATCCGTGACGGTAAAGATAAATGACAGCAGCGGCACGGCGGTGCGGACCATTGAGCTCGGGGGGAAAGAAGCGGGGCAGCACGAAGTCTTCTGGGACGGCCTCAACGACGCGGGAGAGGCGGTATCCGATGGCAACTACACCTTCTCAGTGACAGCAAAGGGCGAGGAGGATGCTACGCTGACGCTCACCCTTTTTGCGAACGTTCTTGTGGAAGGAATAACCTTCAGTGACGGGTACGTTTATCTGATTTCCGGCGACCAAAAGTACCTGCTTTCAGACGTCGCTGAAGTGCGCATGGGACAATAATCGCCTGGGACCGTTTTATCCCCGGCCCGGCTTCGATGAGCCGAGCCCTCTTTTCCCTACGGCAATGCACTTCAGCAAAAGACAGCTCTGCCCGCTGAGCACTAAAAGCTGAAACGTGTGTATTACTTGCTAGGGGTTGGGCGATAGCGCCGCATCTCGTCGAAGCTGAACTCCCAGCGCTCACGCGAACCGCCGTTCTCACCGACATCCTTACGTGTCGCGATCGACACGCCCCAGATCACATAGATTCTGCCATCGACTTGCAGCCAGCAGTCACGCCTGGCTTCGGCGTCGGCTTCGAGGCTGGACTGCTTGTACCAGCGGTCAAGCGCGATCGCATCGATACCCTTCTCGCCGGCGAGGCGATCGGCCGAGAAGGTATGGTTCTCGCCGTCGAGACCTGCGACAGAGATGAAGTAGATGTCGGGCAGGTCGAACGTCCTGAGCAGTACCTTCTGCTTCTGCTGTTCGTTACTCATGATGTCACCGTTTATCTCCACAACGCCAATGCGACGCGATTACAATCATTTAACGAGCAACATTCATGCCAAATTCCCCTTTCGATTATTCGCCTTTAAGCTTTGACGGTACAGCTTGTTAGCAGGAATGTGATCGCCAGTACATTTGTAGCCGATGTTAGACGATTGTCCAGCATGCTGGACGATGGTTGTGGGGCTTTACTGCAGTGTGCTAGCATCTGCGGCGTGACACTGATAGTAAAAGTCTTGGCGTTGCTGATCGCCCTGTTCCCGACGCTGGACGGCGATGATAATGCCTACCAGCATTACCTGCGCGCGAACTACTACCTGCGCACCGCCCGCCCCCAGCAGGCGGTTACGGAATTGCGCAAGGTGGTCGAGGCCGATCCCGATGCTGCGGCGCCGCGGGTGACTCTTGGACGCGTATTGCTTGGCCTGAACCGTCCCGACGAGGCGCTCGCCGAGCTAGAAAAAGCCGAACAGCTCTCTCCCGAGGACCCTGCCATCCCCCGCCTGATAGGGCGCGTCTCGCTGCAGATAGCCGCCGCCGGCGGCGGGGAGACCTTCGCCGGCAGGGCTGAGCAGGCGTTCAAGCGAGCGCTGGAGTTGGACTCCGAGGAGCAGGAAAGCCTCTTCTTCCTGGCGATGCTCTATGAACAGACCGGGAGGTTGGACGAGGCTATCACGGCGAAGCAGCGATTGTTAGAACTGAGCCCCTCGCTACGCGACGTCTGGCTCAGTCTCGCTAACAGCTTGAGAGAAAAGGGGGCGCGGGAGGAGGAATTGAACGCGCTCGAGCATGCCATTGGTTTGGATGACGGCAGCCCTGAACTGCTGCGGCGCGCCGGTGAGACTGCCGAATTTCTCAGGGAGTTCGTCAAAGCCAACAACTACTTCGATCGCTCGGTCGACCTGATCTCCGAGCAGTTGCTGGATAATCCCGGCGATCCAATACTTTTACTGCAGCGCGCAAACATCTACTTGTGGAATACCGGGCAATATGATCGCACTGTTGAAGACTGCAACTTGGTGATCGCCTCGAACGATAGCGGCGTAGCCAGCCGTGCCCAACTTATTGAAGCGTTAATTGCCAAAGCATCCGCGCTGCAACTGATGGCCGATTACGAGCCGGCCGCCGAAATCTTCGAGCAATACGAGGAGATCGTCCTGGGTCAGCTCACGCGGTCGTTCGAGGATATGGTCTTCTCGTACGCACAGACCGGGCGGGTCGACAAGGCTTTGAACCTATTACAGCAGCTGGGATCGAGCGGGCGCTATCCCGGTCAGTCGAATTATTTCGCCAGATTAAGGGCCCAGATTCTCGACAACGGCGGGCGCCAGGCGCAAGCTGCAGAGATACTGGAAAACCTGATCAGCACCCAACCGACGGATTCTCAGAACTATCTCCTTCTTTGCCAATTCAAGGTTAACAGCAACGAATTCGAGGCAGCAGAGGCGGTCCTTGACAGGGGTGAAGCAAGTGCCGGAGAGCAGCGCGGATTTGTTTTCATGCGCGGCGTCGTTGCGGAGAGGCGCGGCGATTTCGCCGGTGCCGCGGAAGCTTTCCGTGAATTGGTGGAGGCCGATCCCAAAGATCACCTAGCTTTGAACTACCTCGGCTACATGATGGCCGACAGGAAGATCAACCTCCTCCAGGCAAAGGAACTGATCGAGCGCGCGCTGGAAGTGCAGCCGCACAACGGCAGCTACCTCGACAGCCTCGGCTGGGCTTTTTTCAAGCTCGGGGACTCGGTAAAAGCGGAAGAGTATCTCAAAGCATCGATGCGCACGCAGTACCGCTCGGCAGAGGTCCGCGAGCACCTTGGCCGTCTTTACCTCGCGCTCGATCGGCAAGAGGATGCCCTTGCGGAATTTCGTGCGGCCCTGGAACTCGGACTGCATAGATTAAAGCCGACCGACGAGGTGGAAGAACTGATTGCGGAACTCGAACGAAAGCTCTCCAAGGACGGCAACGACGTCAGGCAATAAGATGAAAAGGGTTCTGTTTCTCGCGACAGTTGCGGTTATTGCTCTTGGGCTGTTCACATCGTGCGCCGAACGGCGGCCCGAAGGTTACCGCCCCCCCATGGCCAAAGACCCCTGGGCGGCGTATGAGGCAAACTGGTCAGGATTCAGCTTGATCAGCGGCGCCTACCGCGTTCGCTTTCAGTACAGCGACGGCCAAGCGGTAAAACTCACAGCCAACATGGTTGTCGAGAGGGGCGACCGCACCAGAATCGATCTCAGCAGCGACCGTGGCGCCGAAGCAATTGTGATTCTCAAACCGGAGATAATCAACCTGGTCAACCTGCGCGACCGCTATTATCTGGACGAGGCCAACACATCGGAAAACGCAGACAGGATGGTGGGACTTTACCTGCCGCCCACCGAGGTTTCCGCCCTGCTCTCCGGCATCGGGATCCGGCCGGAGAGCTACGACCAGCTTTTCACTGATCCGGCGGACGGCGGGGGGATGATGGTCAGCGGCTTCCACGCGAGTGCCGACCTGCGGCTCAACGCCTACGTGGATGCTTACGGACGGCTGCGCAGCCTTCGGTTCGTCGACTCGATCACGGATGAACCGGTTATAGCAGCGCGCTACCTCGGTTTCAGGCTCGACGGGAGAACCGGCGCGGTCTGGCCGGGTATTGTGGAAATTGATCTGTTGAGGCACGGCGAATCGGTCCGCTTCACGGCCTCCGATGTAGATCTCAATCCCGATGGACTCGATCTGAAGTTCATCTTCACGACCCGGGCCCATCGCGACCGCTTGCGGCTCGATGATGTCCCCCCTGGACCTCCCCTCCTTTACCGATCAGCCAAGGAATATGTTAGATAGCCTTACCGTCCGCTGTTTCGCCAAGATTAATCTCTTTCTGCGCGTCCTGGGGCGGCGTGAAGACGGTTTCCATGAGATTGAAACGCTTTTCCAGTGCATCGATCTCCACGACACCCTAACTATCAGCAGGCGCGATGAGCAGGGTGGCATGAAACTCATCTGCGACGACCCGCAACTGCCCTGCGATGAATCCAACCTCGCGCTCCGGGCGGCCCGGGAGTTCGCGCAGCGCTCGGGGATCAAGCTCGGATTAGAGATCAGACTAGAAAAGAAAATCCCCGTCGCCGCCGGCCTGGGCGGCGGGAGCAGCGATGCCGCCGCCTCATTGCGCGCACTCAACCAGATGACCTGTGAGCCGCTTTCGGAGGCTGAGCTTTTAGAAGCGGCTGCAGAGCTTGGATCCGACGTTCCGTATTTCCTTCTGGGCGGGACCGCCCTCGGCAAGGGCCGCGGTGAGGAACTTACAAGCCTGGACGACACACCAGTGATGAATCTGGTTCTGCTCGTACCGAATTTATCAATCAGTGCGGCGTCCGCTTACGAGCAATTTGATTTGACATTTGGGGCGCAAATCAGCGATAGTACGCACCGCTTGTCGCTCGGGGAATCCAATTCGTCCGGGATGTCGTGGCAAAACGATTTGGAGAGGGGCGTCTTCCGAGCCCACCCGAAGTTGGCAAACCTCAAGGATGGGTTACTTGAGGCCGGAGCGGCCGAGGCCGTGATGAGCGGCAGCGGGCCGGTGATCGCAGGAAGATTCGATCGACCGTCCGCCGCCGAGCAGGCAGCCGACTTGTTCCGGGCAAGAGGAGTCGGGGTTATCCGATGCTGCTCTTTGACGAAAAGGGATTTCCGCAGAATGTTCATCCTCGCGCGAAAACGGGAGGCATGACGCTCCGGTAAGCCCCTGATGCGCAGCCAGGGCAAGATGGAGAGAGGGGGTAGAGATATGGAGATCACCGAGATTCGCGTTTTCCCGGTTGATGAGGAAAAGTTAAAAGCATTCGTATCCGTGGTTTTTGACGATTGTTTCATAGTAAGTGATATCAAGATCATCAACGGCAATAATGGGCTGTTTCTCTCTATGCCATCGAAAAAAGGCAAGAACGGCAAGTTTCGAGACATTGCCCACCCGCTAAACAGCGAGATGCGCGGGAAGATGGAGCGGGCGATCATCAACGAGTACCAGAATGTTTTGGCTGAGGAGCCGGACGGCGAGCCCGCAGATGTTCCGCTCGAGCAGGAAAATGCACCCGAAGAGGAAGGACTCAGCGCGGGCTGACCGTATATACTATCGGCGGTTGAAGACGACGGGTTACGAGGGCCTCCCGTAGACCCGACTGTTAGCTTCCAGCGATCTGCGGTTGGGGCGTGGCCAAGTGGTAAGGCGCGGGACTTTGGATCCTGGATCGGAGGTTCGAATCCTCCCGCCCCAGCCAACCATTTGCAAGACATAGCCGACGGAGATTGGAGGTTATGAGCAACGGCAAGTTGAAGGTTTTCTCAGGCGGCGCCAACCCGGAGCTGGCGGCGGCAATCTGCGAACACGTGGGTATCCCCCAAGGCGATATCTTGCTGACCACCTTCAGCGACGGCGAGGTTTACTGCCAGATTCTTGAAAACGTACGCGGTCGGGACGTTTTCATCCTGCAACCGACTTGCAATCCGGTCAACACCACACTGATGGAGCTACTGATAATGATCGACGCCTTCAAGCGGGCGTCGGCGAAGCGCGTCACGGCAGTAATCCCCTACTTCGGCTACGCTCGGCAGGACCGCAAGGACCGCCCCAGAGTGCCGATCAGCTCCAAAATGGTGGCCAATCTTCTCGAGGCCACCGGCGCCGACCGGATTCTCACGATGGATCTGCACGCGCCTCAAATCCAGGGCTTTTTCGACATCCCTGTTGACCACCTGTTCGCAACCCCGGTCCTGGTGCGCTACATACACGAACTCAATATCCCCGACATGGTGATCGTCTCCCCTGACAGCGGCGGAGTTGAAAGGGCCAGGGCGATCGCCAAACGGCTGGACTCCTCCCTGGCGGTCATCGACAAGCGACGCAGCAGCCCCAACGTGGCCGACGTGATGCACGTGATCGGCGAAGTAGAGGGCAGACGCGCTATTATCGTCGACGACATGATCGACACGGCCGGCACGCTCACCAAGGTGGCCAAGGCGCTCATCGAGGAGGGAGCATTGAGCGTGATGGCAGCGGCTGCTCATGCCGTACTCAGCGGAAACGCGATCGAGCGTATCGAGAATTCCCCAATCGATAAAGTAATCGTCAGCAACTCAATCCCACTGACCGAGGCCGCGCGCAAGTGCGAAAAAATCGAACAGCTCTCGGTTGCGGAGTTGCTCGGCGACGCGATAAGAAGCATTCACGAGGAAACTTCCGTCAGTTCCCTGTTCATTTGAGCGGAGCTGCAAAATACGGTTAAATACACTGCATTAGGATGGAATAGCAGCGATGGCAGAGAAAATCACAATGAATGCGCAACTGCGCGAGGAAACCGGCAAGAACAAGATGCGGAGGCTGCGCTCAAGCGGCCTGCTGCCGGGCATCATCTTCGGACGCAGCGGTGAGACCACTCCGGTGAGCTTCACAGACAAGGAGCTCGAGAAAATTATCCACTCGGAATCCGGTTTCAACACGATCTTTACCCTCGACATCGAGGGCGAGACACAGAAGCCCCTGGTAATGATCAAGGAGTACCAGCTCGATCCGGTGACGCACAACTTCCTGCACGTCAGCTTTTACCGCGTGCATGCCGACAGGCTGGTCGAGGTAAACGTAGCGATCACTACTAGAGGCGTCGCACCCGGCGTCAAGGACGAGGGAGGAACGCTCGACTTCGTCATGCGCGAGGTCAAGGTAGAGTGTTTGCCCGGAGACATTCCAGAATCGTTTGTTGTCGATATCTCGAAAATGATTATCGGCGAACACGTTCGTGTCGAAGACCTTGACATTCCCGAAAAGGTGAAAGTGCTCGAAGAACCGGAGGCAGTTGTCCTGCACCTGGCGCCGCCACGCAAGGTCGAGGAAGTTGTCGAAGCGGAAGAGGCCGAGGAAGCCGCCGAAGCGCTCGCCGAGGCTGCGGAAGAGGCTCCGGCAGATGCCGAAGAGAGATCGGCGGAGGAATAGCCTCACCACCGGCAGAAATAGGAGCTGCACCGCGGGCCCGGCTTGCCGGGTCCGCGTTTCCATCTACTTAGAGCGGGGAAGTTATGCGCGCCTTCATCGCCCTCGGCAACCCGGGCCCTCGCTACGAGTTCACGCGCCACAATTACGGCTGGCTGGTGGCGGACCAGGTGGAAGACAGCATCAGAATCCGTGAGCGCTCGAACACACAGTCGTACGAGCTAGTCAGAGCCTCCCACAGAGGCAGTGATTTCCTCATTTGCCGGCCACTGACTTACATGAACCACAGCGGCATAGCCGTAGCAAATCTGATGAAGTCGCATAAACTGGAGGTCACTGACCTGGTGGTCCTTCACGACGACCTCGACATTCCCTTCGGCCGGATCAAACTCAAGGTGGGCGGGGGCCACGCCGGACACAAAGGATTGATTTCGATTATCAGGGAGTTGGGCAGCAACGATTTTGCGAGGCTGCGGCTCGGAATCGGCTGCGAACCCAAGCCTCCCGACAGCGTAGCCTATGTACTTGAGCCATTCGACGAAGGAGAAGTGAAAATCTTGGAGCGGACCGCCGAAGAGGCGGCGATTGCCGTGATGGATCTGGTCACCAGCGAAACGAACCTTGTGATGAACCAGGTCAATCGCCGCTCGGATGATTAACCGTTCTTCCCGCTCTGCCTCGAACACCGAGTTTGCAGCCAAAACACTTCCGTCGATCCGCGGACTCCCTGTACACCTTCTGCCTTGAAAATCGTCCTATCAGCAGCGATACAAATTCAACGCCGGTGCCCCCACACGGCGTCTGCGGCGTTGTCGTTATTTATCAATAGGAGGTAGGAGATGCGCTCAAGAGTAATTTTGACCCTTCTGGCCGTTGTCAGCCTGGCAGTAGCGGGCGCTTGGGTGTTTCAACAGGCTGTCCTGGCCCAGGAGGAAAAGGGCAAGGAGGAAGCGAAAGCCGAACTGGGAGTTTACGCTCAGGACGTCACTGAGGAAATGGCGAAAAAACTTGACCTGACCGGAACCGACGGAGCCTACATCACCGGGGTGCGCGGCCGCTCCGCCGCATACGACGCCGGATTCCGCAATGGCGATGTGATCGTCGAAGTCGAAGGGCGGGCGGTGAAAAATGCCGATGAGCTGGCAACGATAATCAAAGGCTACAAGGTGGGCGACAAAATCTCCGTCACGCTGATCCGAAAAGGACAACGTCAAACGCTCCTCGCTACTCTGAAAGAGAAAAAGGCTTACGGGGATTATTTGGCAATCCTCAAAGCCGGTCCCTATGCCGACAAGCGCGTGATCATCAGGCCTAAAATCGCCGCGCTGTTCAACCGCCCGAGAATCGGTATCAACTATCAGGAACTCAGCAAGCAGTTGGGCGAGTACTTCGGAGTGGAAAGCGGCAAGGGCGTTCTGATCACTGAAGTGTTGGAAGACAGTCCGGCCGATAAAGCTGCCCTCATGGCAGGCGACATTATCGTCAGTATCGACGGCAAGCAAATCAGTAACGGCTCCGACCTGCGCGAAGCGATCTGGGAATTCAAGGGCGAGGAAGGTGAAGCCATCACAGTAGAGGTCATCCGTAAAGGCCAGCGAATGACGTTCAGCGTTGTACCGGAAAAAGGCGCTGATCCAACATGGCACATCAGGACGCCGGTGCTCCGTGAGCACCTCGGCCCGGCGCTGGAAGGTCTCGATCTCGAGATGGACGCCTTGAAGATGAAGCTTGACCATTTGGAAGATCTCGACATCTATATTCCTGACATCGATATCGACGTCCCCGATTTCGATATCTATATTCCAGAGCACCCAGTACCCCCCCTCTCGATCCATATCGATCCATTCGACGAGATGTTCAGATTCCACTTGAGAATCGATTCCGACGGCTCAGTCGTCTTCAACGACAAAGAGTTCGACTCCGTGGAGGAATTCGAGAAGTACATCGATAGCGAGGAGTTCGAGACTTTCCAGAAAGAGCAAAGCGAGAAGCTGAAGCAGAAGATCGAGGACAAGCTGGAAAAGGTGAAGACCCTCAACCCTGATCGCGTGGTTGTCTAAGCAATAGACACTACCCTCTCATCGACGCCCCGGGGCAACCCGGGGCTTTTCTGTGCCTGGCGAATCCGTCCGGGAAATGACCTTTGCCGATCAAACAAACGCATAAACATGATAAGATATTGATCAGATCATTTGTTATTACAAGGTCCCCCAGGGAATCCTGGGGAAAGGGGGAAATCGATGAGAGCTGCTGTTATAGTCGGCTTGTTGCTCGTCCTGCTGGCCGGGCTCTTTTTTGGCTATCTGCTGATGAACCAAACTGTCGAGGAGAATCGGAGCAACGAAACCATCGAGGCCGAGATGGTCCCCGCCCAGGCTGAAGCAAGAGTAGTGAGGGAGATAATCGGCGGCCCATCATCGGGAACGCCATTCAGCGGGGCCGTAAAGGTCGGCAACACGCTGTACGTTTCAGGCCAGATCGCTATCGATGCCGAAGGCAACGAAGTGCGCGACAGCATCGAGGCCGAGACAGCTCAAGCGCTGGAGAACATCAAGCGGCTGGTCGAGGCAGCGGGATTCGAGATGAGTGATGTCGTCAAAGCGACGGTTTACCTGGCCGACATGGCGGACTACGATGCGATGAACCAGGTCTACATCGGTTACTTTCCCGAGAATCCGCCGGCGCGTGCCTGCGTTGCGGTTTCTGCGCTCGCTCGCGGCTTCAAGCTCGAGATTAGTGCCATCGCGGTGAAGTAGACTCCAGCGATTTTGTGACTTTTCGCATGGTCCTGCAGGGGGCTCGAGACTACCCTTAATTTATGTAATGTGCAGAGGTAACCGGTGACCCGAGAGAAGGCCTTTATTAGCAAAGAAAGACCTTGCCCCGCGTGTGGGAAGCGCGACACCTTGCGTTACCCCGATTCGAAGTTCTACATCGCGGCGGGGCGCGAATCGGACCTCCACGTCACCGCCTACCGCTGGTCCCAGATCGAGCTCGAAGGAATCATGCCGCATTATTATGCGGTTTGGCAGTGTCCCGAGTGCCTCTTCGCCGATTTCACCGAGAAAATAGAGAGCCCGGAGGGGAGTTTCAAGGAAGAGTACCTTGTGGACTCATTCAAGGATATTCCCGGCCAAAAGCTGGAGATCCTGAAGAAAATGCGTGCGCTGGTTCCCAAGGGAGAGCTCAACCACGAGGGAGCGGTGGCGTTGCACCTGGCCGCCTTGCTGATTGCCTCCCTGCCCGAAAAGGGACGCATTGACCATTACAAGCTCGGCAGGCTGGCATTGAGGCTGGGCTGGCTTTTCCGCGAGCGCTGCGGAGCCCGGGAAACGAACCACTCCGAAGGCGGTCCGCTGGCGAGGCTTCACGAGAGCACGGCTCTGCTAGAGAATCGTGTCGCAGCGCTCGGCGAGGCCGTCAGCGAAGCCCGCGCCGCGGCTGCCGAAAGATCCCTTGAATTGGGGATCCCGATCGAGGGCGGCGAGAATCCTTACTCTCCCGTCGTGGCCTCGCTCTCGGACAAGCTCGAAGAACTCGATATCCTCCTCATCATGTTTCAGAGCGCAGTTGCTCAAGACGATCGCGGGGATTTTCGCCTGCCGCAGCAGCCCTCCGAAGGTCTTCCCGCTGACCTCGATGGATTCCTGACCTCGATAAAACCACTCTGGCCAGAGATCCCTCTTCGCGAAGGACTCTGCCTGAGGATGGCAGTCGACGCATTCGAATATTGCTACAACAATGAAACCTCTTTCCAGAGCATTGAGAAGAGCATGGTCATCCTCGGCCTGATCATCGAAATGCTGATGCGTATCAACCAGTACGAGCGGGCGCTGCGCTTCATCGCCGAGATCTACAAAAGCGGGCTGGCCAACAAACAGGAATTGCAACGCCGCATCGGCGACAGCCGCCGTTCGCGCAGCCTCAGGACACATGACGAGCAGATGCTTTATCGCAAGATCGCCACGATCAACATGGCGATACGCCAGGCAGGAAAAAACAAGCGCAGGATCATCGATGTCCTCCTGGAAAAGCATCAGCAAACCATCGATCTGGTCCTCGCAGAGAAGAAGCGGGAGGATGTTCACATTAAAACCAGGGCGCTGCTGAAAGCAGGGGTGCCCGACACGGTCGTGCAGGAACTCAAGGCCCGCAAGATGATCAATTGAATGATTCGGCTAATGGGCGGCCTCCATCGTACCCTTAATTAATCGAGCGCGTTCCAGATTTGGGATTCAGCGCATTGAGTAGTAATGGGAAGTCATGGCTAAAAGGAACATATTCATAGAAAAGCAGATCGAGTGCCCTGTGTGCAAGAACCGGGTGCCGTTGCGCTACGTGAACCCGAAGCTCTACGTCGCTGCCAGCCGCGAGAGCGACATGCATGTATTCTCGTACCGCTGGTCGGATGACATCACCGATCCCGTACCGCCACACTACTACTCAGTGTGGCAGTGCCCTCGTTGCCTTTTCGCCGACCTGGCCGACCAAATCGAGAATCCCAGCGGCAGCCTCAAGGACGACCACCTGCACGAAGCCTACCTCAAAAGCGACAAGGAACAGCGCGCGGCTCTGGTGGAATTGCGAAAGCTGGTGTCGGAAGGAGAGCTCGGTTTCAACGGCGCCGCGGCGCAGCACCTGGCGGCGCTGATAATCACCCAAATGCCGGATTCCGACAGTGTCAATCACAACCGGCTCGGCCGCATCGCACTACGCCTTGGCTGGCTCTTCCGGGAGCAAGGCGGCGGCGGAAAGGCAGTCGACATCGGCGAGGATTCGCTGGCTGGGATGCAGGAAGACGTCGAAAAGCTGCAAAGCCTGCTTGGCGAGGCTGGATCTGTGCTGGCCGACCTGCGGCTAAAAGCAGAGGAGCGGATACAGGGCGATGAGGACGGCGACACCTCATATGCCGGCATGGCAGGCTCGATGCGCGACAAGCTGGAGGACGTGCGAACGCTGCTCTCGACGCTGCAGGGCGCCATCATCCATGATCTAGACAGTTCTGCCCCAGGCTCGCCCGGTGTTTCGAAAACCGGACCGGCATCGCTCACCGAACTCCTTTACACGCTTCGCTCGCGCTGGGCCGAGCTGCCCCGCAACGAGGAAGAGTGCCTGCGTGTGGCGGTGAAGGCCTTCGATTACAGCTACAGCAACGAAACCGCCTACAAGAGCATCGAGCAGGGGATCAAGGTGGTGATGCTGATCATCGATCTGCTCTGCCGCGTCGGCGAGCAGGAGGAGGCCCTGCGCTATATCTCCGAGGTCTACAAGAGCGGCATGCGCAATATCAGCGACCTCAGCGCGCGCATCCGCGATGGCAAGAAGAATAAGGCGATGACGCCATACGACGAGCGCATGCTTCGACGCAAGATCGGCAATATCCAATTCTCCATCCGCCAGGCTGGCGAAATCCGCCGAGATCTTTTGGAAAAACTGACAAAACATTACAAAGCGACTATCGACAAGGCTCTCGCGAAGGTAACCGATAATCCAGTGAAGGATCAGGAGAAGGCGTTGCTCGAAGCCGGAATTCCGGAAGAGATAATCGGCGACCTCAAGGCTCGCAAGGTCATCAAGGAGCCGAAGAAGAAGGGGTTGTTCGGGAGGTAGGCTGCTACTCAAATCCCTCAATGCGCCTCGAGCCAGTCGGCGCCCGTGCCCGTGTCGACCACAACGGGCACGATCAATTCTACGGCGCTTTCCATTCGCCTGACGGCGATTTCACGCATCCGCTCTAACTCACCGGGAGCGATCTCGAAGACCAGTTCGTCGTGCACCTGCAGCACCATACGGCTGCTAAGCCCCTCGCGCTCGATGTCGGCCTGGATGTCGATCATCGCCCGCTTGATGATGTCGGCGGCCGAGCCCTGGATCGGCGTGTTGACGGCCATGTTCTCGGCATGGCTGCGGATGCCGGGGTTGGGCGAATCCAGCTCCGGAAGGTAGCGGCGCCGCCCAAGCATGGTGGTAACGTAGCCCTGCCGCCGTGCCTCGTCGAGCGTCCGCTCGATGTAGTACCTGATGCCAGAGAAGGTGGCGAGGTAGTCCTCGATGAAACGCTTGGCCTCCTTGAAGCTGACTCCGGTCTCCTTGGAGAACAGTGCCGGTCCCATGCCGTAGAGGATGCCGAAATTGATCCGCTTGGCGAAATCGCGCTGCTCGCGTGTGACCATTTCCGGGAAAATATTGAAGACTTTGGCGGCGGTCTCGCGGTGAATGTCCTTTCCGGACTTGAAGGCGTTGACGAGTTCGGAGTCGCTGCTGAAGTGGGCGGCGATGCGCAGTTCGATCTGCGAGTAGTCGGCCGACATCAGGCATTCGAAGCCCTCGCCGGGGATGAAGGCACGGCGGATCTCGCGGCCCATCTCGGTGCGCACGGGGATGTTCTGCAGGTTGGGATCGGATGAGCTGAGCCGGCCGGTGGCGGCGATCGCCTGGTTGAACGAGGTGTGCAGGCGACCGGTCTTGGAGTTGACCAACTTCGGCAGGGCGTCGATGTAGGTGCCCTTGAGCTTGGAGAGCTGGCGCCAGTCGAGGATCATCGCCGGCAGCGGGTGTCCCTGCAGCGACTTCAGCACGTCGATGTCGGTGCGCCACTGCCCCGTCGGTGTCTTCTTCGGCTTGTACTTCAACTCCCTATGCACTTCGAGCTTGTCGAAGAGTATCTCGCCGAGCTGCTGCGGGGAGTTGATGTTGAAGGGGGTTCCGGCGGCGTCGTGGATCTGCCCTTCGAGTTCCTCGAGCCGCTTCTGAAACTCGCCGCTCAATCTCCCAAGCAGGCCTGTGTCGAGCCCGATGCCGACGTACTCCATCTCCTCCAGCACGAGAGACAACGGCATCTCCAGCTCGCGGAAAAGCTCTTCAGCTTCAGCCTCTTTTAACTGCGGCTCGAAGATCTGCCGCAGGCGCATCGTGTAGTCGGCGTCCTCGCAGGCGTACTCGGCGATCCGCTCCAGATCGACCTCGGCCATCGTGATCTGCTTGCGGCCGGAGCCGATCAGTTCCTTCGTCGGGATCTTCTTGTAGTCTAGGTGGCGCAGGGAGAGGATGTCGAGACCATGGCCGCGCGCGCCGGGATCGAGCACGTAACTGGCAATCATAGTGTCGAACTCGATGCCGCGCAGCCGCACGCCGGAGTTGCGCATGGCAAGCGCGTCGTACTTGATGTTCTGGCCGGTCTTGGCCAGCCCCTCGTCCTCCAGCAGCGGCCGCAGCCGCTCCAACACCTCCGCGCTCCCGAGGTCCTCGAAGTGGTTCAGGGAAACATAGAAGGCCTTCCCCTCTTCGACCGAGAAGCTCAGCCCGACAAGCTCGGCCTCCAGCGGAAACTCCGATGTCGTCTCGGTGTCGACGCAGAACGAGCCGGTCTTCTTCAGCATCTCGATCAGTTCGCCCAGCGCAGCCGTGGTGGTGACGGCGCGGTAATCGTGCTCCGGCTTCTCTATTGCGCCGCCCTCGGCCAGCTCGGTCACCTGCCCGAGCAGCGTCTGGAACTCCAGTTCCTTGAGCAACTCAGCCGCTTGTTGTGGGAATCCAGCCTGCCAGCGCAAGTTGTCGAGCTTTCCGCAATCGACGTCGGTGCGCAGGCGGATCAGACTGCGGCTGAGCTCGGCGTCCTCCCTGCCCTCAGCCAACCGCTTTCCCACTGCCTTGCCGCCGAGATCGTCGAGGTGCTCGTAGACCCCCTCGAGGCTGCCGTATTTCTGCAACAAACCCGAGGCGGTCTTCTGGCCCACGCCGCGCACGCCCGGGATGTTGTCCGAGCTGTCGCCCATCAGCGAGAGCAGGTCGAGCATCTGGTCAGGGCGCACGCCGAACTTCTCCTCGATCGCCTCGGCGTCGATGATCTCCACGCCGCTCTCCCGCGCCCGCAGGTTGAACATCTTGACCTTCGGGCCGACGATTTGCCCGAAGTCCTTGTCCGCGGTCACCAGGTAGACATCGATGCCCTGCTCCTCCGCTTTCTTCGCGACGCTGGCCATCACGTCGTCGGCCTCGACGCCCTCTAGCTGCAGCGTCGGCACACCGAACGCCTCGACCAGCTCAAAGATGCGCGGGATCTGCGTGCGCATCTCTTCAGGCATCTTCTGCCGCGTCGCCTTGTACTGCGGGTACTGCTCGTGGCGGAAGGTCGGGCCCTTGGGATCGAAGGCGACCGCCAGGTATTCGGGCTGCTGGTCGCGGATGACGCTCATCAGCGTTGTCGCGAAACCAAAGACGGCGCGCACGTCCTCCCCGCGCGAGGTGGTCATCGGCTGCTTGATCAAGGCGAAGAACGAGCGGTAGGCCAGCGCGTGGCCGTCGATTATAAACAAGCGTTCGGGATCGGACATGGGCTCTCCGTAATCGATTATCGAGAGTTTGATTATATTGCCGCATGCCGGCCGTGTCACGAAGGATGGTCTCAAGTAAGGTATATGTAGGTAGATGTAAGACTGTACTCTACATTTAACGATAATACTCTGGTTATTTCTTCTAGATTCGGGATAATACGACTCAGGCAGTGGCTTCCTTGATCGCAATATTATCGAGCAGGGCGGTGCCCAGCCCGATGCGCGCGGCGTGGCTGAATGTGTCGTCAGTGACCGCGACTTCGAATGGATCGTAGCATTCGGCCAGCACACCGGCGGCGACGCGGTCGGCGGCAAGGGGATCGCCGCTGATGATTACGCGGTTGGCTTCCCGAGGTATCCCTCCGGCGAAGACTGCATGCGTTTTGCCGATCACGGTACGTGCGTCGATGATAGTCAGATCGGGATTTACGGCTTGGGCGATCTCGGCGATGGCCAGACGCCCGTGTTGCAGCCGCGTCTCACGCGCGACACTGCGATCGTTTTGTGAGTGCATATCAGCGCAACTCTGCTGGTCGACCGCTCCCATCATGTTCTTCAGCGCGCAGGTGAACTTCGAGAAGTTGTGCTCCTTGAGCGTCGGCATGTCGATAATCAGCGGCGCCTCGTAGATCCGCCGGAACACTCCAACCCTCTGCATCGCGATCCAACGCCCGTCCCGAACCTCAGCAACTTCGTCATCGGCGAGCGGATCGATCCTGAAGCCGCCTGCCCCGGCCTTTTCATTGAAGCCGTAGAAATCGAAGGACTCCCCCACGCCGCCTAAGCCGGTGCGCTTGGTGACGAACTCTGCGACGGTGACGTCGCTGAATCCCTCCCGCCGCAGCAACTCGATAACTGCCAGAACGGATGCTCCGTCGGTGCTTGTGGGATAGGGCCTTGCCCAAACGAAGTTCGGTTTTATGATCACAGGCTTGTCGCTGCCGAAGCGCGCGAACCCGCCCAGTAATTCCATTCCCTTGGCGAGCATCGACTTAAATTCCGTCCCGCGAACCACGGCTACTATCGGCTTGCCGCTTTCGGTGTAGGGATTCGGCAGGCGCACGCGGCAACCGGCTGCCAGCCCGGAAGCCGCAACCCCGCCACCATCGGCCATTCCCTTGCAGCCGGCAGGCAGGGCAGCGCAGAAGCCGGCCACTCCCCATAGGAACGCTCGCCGACTGATAGAGTTCAAACTCATGAGCTGACTCCGCGTTAACAATGTGTGACTAAAGTCTCACGTGATAAATGTCGCACATGGCGCCGCGTGTGTCAACCCGGAGATATGACTATAAAATGATTGATATCGATGGCAATCAGCGTCCGAGCCGGTATCCAGCTTTTATTGAAGCACTCGATGACAAGAACCCACCCTGACCACGATGCTAACTTATTGTCTAAGCTGGCAGCGCATCAGTCGGGCAGCAGCAGCGTGCCCTCGATAACCACGACTGCCGAGCCGACGACACGGATACGTGTGATATCGGCGCCCTCGGCTGTTACCTCGACGCCGATGACGCTCGGCCTCCCGATTTCGCTCCCCTGGGATATCTGGAAAGCGACCGTCGGGCGCGGGTGAATGACGTCGTGCTTCGCCAGATAGGCCCCGAGGCAACCGGAAGCCGAGCCGGTGGCGGGATCCTCGGCGACGCCGACATCGGGGAAGAATCCCCTGGCGCGCACAAGCGCTGCTTCTTTTGGAGCATCCCGAGTGAAAGCAAAAACACCCTCGCACTTGAACTTTTCTGTTAGTGCGCTGAACACCGAAGCGTTGATGCGGACGGCCTGAAGATCAGCAAGCCTTGCCAACGGCGCCATCATAATCGGCAGGCCGGTGGAGACGACGCGCGGAACCAGCCCGCTCCCCTTGATCTGATTGCCGCGGAGCCCAAGCGCCGATGCGACGAGGTCGAAGTCGATAATCTCCGCTCCGAAAACAGGCGGCACCTGGTCCATTGCTACACCCGTGACCTCGCCATCGGATCGGTAAACCGTTACCGGCAGAACGCCGGCCGTCAGCTCGTGTTTGAAAGTTATTTTCTCGATTCCCTCCGCCATCTCCAACGATGCCATGCCGCCATGCAGCACCTCGTTCAGATCGACGAGTCCCCGGGAAGCGAGCAGGAACCATGTTCCGACCACCGGATGCCCGGCCAGTGGAATTTCCTTGCAGGGTGTAAAGATCCTCAATCGCCGCAAGGCTGCTTCATCCGTGGGATCCTCGACGAAAACGGTTTCACTGAGATTTAGCTCGCGAGCCACCTGCTGCAATTCTTCTTCCCGTATCTCTGTGCGGTCGGGAAACACGGCAAGCGGATTGCCGGCAAGTGGCTTATCGGTAAAGACATCCACGATGAAATAACTTACTCGCCGCATAGCTACCTCCAGGCCGGACAAATAATAATTATCATAACATGTAGGATAATAATTTATTCATTAATAAAACACACTCCCCCGCTTCTGTTGAAGAATATCAGCGCCCGGAGGACGATTCCACCATCATTTTTGATTTGCTACTTGACTGGTTTTGCTAATAGTGAAAGAATTCTCGGATTGAGGGCTTTCCCAGCCCGGGCAATAAGTGTTTGATATTATTGGGCTTAAAATCGCTCCTATTTCTTTTCCATTTGAGATTTTCGGAGCAATTGAGAGGTTTAATCATGAAGATTCGCGACGAGGATGCATTATTATATCACGCTGAACCGGTGCCGGGTAAGCTGGAAGTCATCGCCTCAAAGCCGTGTATGACGCAGCGTGATCTATCGATCGCCTACACCCCGGGAGTAGCGGTTCCATGTCTGCGCATCGAAAAGAATCCTGAAGACGCTTACCTCTACACCGGCAAGTCAAACCTGGTTGGCGTAGTCTCTAACGGCACGGCCGTGCTTGGCCTCGGCAATATCGGCGCTCTTGCCGGAAAACCGGTGATGGAAGGGAAAGGGGTACTCTTCAAGCGCTTTGCCAACGTCGACGTGTTCGACATCGAGCTGGACACCGAAGATCCCGACGAGATTATCCGCGCCTGCCAACTGCTCGAGCCGACGTTCGGCGGCATCAACCTGGAGGACATCAAGGCTCCCGAGTGCTTCTACATCGAGGAGAAGCTGAAGGAGACGATGAAAATACCCGTGTTCCACGACGACCAGCACGGCACAGCGATCATCAGCGGCGCCGGGCTGCTCAACGCGCTCGAGATCACCGGTAAGGACATCGCCAAGGCGAGGATGGTGGTTCTGGGCGCCGGCGCGGCCGGAATCGCCTGCGCCAAGATCTTCGAGGCCCTCGGCATCACGCACGAGAACATCATCATGGTCGACACCAAGGGTGTCATCTACAAGGGCCGCGAAAGGGGAATGAATCCCTACAAGGAGATGTTCGCGACCGAAGAGAGCTGCCGGACCCTTGAGGACGCAATGGTCGGCGCCGAGGTCTTCGTCGGCGTCAGCGGTCCTGACCTGCTGACCAACGAGATGCTCAAGAGCATGGGTCCCAAGCCGATCATCTTCGCGATGGCCAATCCCGATCCGGAAGTCACCCCTGAAAGGGCGAAAGAGGTGCGCCCCGATGCCATCGTCGCCACCGGCCGCAGTGACTACCCCAACCAGGTCAACAACGTCCTCGGCTTCCCGTTCATCTTCCGCGGCGCACTCGACGTCCGCGCCACCGCGATTAACGAGGAGATGAAGATCGCCGCCTGCAACGCGCTGGCCAAGCTGGCCAAGGAGGACGTGCCTGACGAAGTGCTCGCAGCTTATGGCGGAGAGGCTTTCCACTTCGGCCCCGAGTACATCATCCCCAAGCCGTTCGACCCGCGAGTGCTGCTGCGGGAGGCTCCTGCTGTAGCCCAGGCCGCGATCGACACCGGCGTCGCGCAGAAGCCGTTCGACAACGTTGAGGATTACGTGCGCAAGCTGGAAGGCATGCTCGGCCGCAGCCGCGAGGTGATGCGGTTCGCTTTCGACAAGGCACGCTCGCTGAAGAAGAAAAAGAAGATCGTCTTCCCCGAGGGCGAAGAAAACAAGATTCTGCGCGCTTGCCAGGAGATTGTCGACCGCAAGATCGCCACGCCTCTGCTTCTTGGCAACGAAGACGTGATCATGGCCAAGATCAAGGAACTCAGTTTGCATCTCACGCGCGACCAGCTCGATATCATCAGCCCACTGACTTCCGACAAGCGCGAGGAATACGCCGAGCTCTTCTACAAGCTCCGGCAGCGCAAGGGAGTGACGCCGCATGTCGCGGCCAGGCGGGTAATGGAGCCGCACATTTTCGGCATGCTCTGCCTCAAGAACGGCGACGCCGACGGTCTCGTATGCGGCCTCAACTATTCCTACCCCGAGATGATCAGCCGCGCGCTTAAAATCATCGGCATCAAGGAAGGCATGCACCGCGTCATCGGCCTCTACATGATGGTTTTCAAGGACAAGACGATCTTCTTCGCCGATACCACTGTCAACATCGTGCCCGATTCCTACACGCTCGCCGAGACGGCAATGCTGGCAGCTGAGGCCGCAATCTCGTTCAACATGGAGCCCCGTGTGGCAATGCTGTCGTTTTCCAACTTCGGCGATCTGCGCGATCCTCTCTCCGACAAGGTCGCCGAAGCGGTGAAGCTCGTGAAGGAGAAGATGCCGGATCTGGCAATCGACGGCGAGATGATGGCCGACGCGGCGCTCAATCCCGAGATCGCCATGGAGCAATTCCCCCACAGCGCCATCAAGGGCAACGCCAACGTGCTGATCTTCCCGAACCTGGCAGCGGGCAACATCGCCTACAAGCTGCTCAATAACCTGGCCGGCGCCTCAGCCATCGGCCCGATCCTGATGGGCACGGACAAGCCGGTCAACGTGCTGAACTACCACAGCAGCGTCACCGATATCGTCAACCTCACCGCGATCACGACGATCAGTTGCATCGACGACAATTGCTGACCACCTGAAGCACGGTCGGCCGAAACGTAGCAGATGAACGGCGGGGCGCCCAACGCCCCGCCGTTTTCGCATGGCGACGGTATTGTTGTAGAGCGAGAGGCTGTGGCATATATTGGCCTCATGAACAAATGGCATCTCTATGCCGAGCTCAGTGCAGCGGGGCTCGTGTTCGTTGCCGCCATCCTTGTCGGCCTGTGGGTTGGAAATCTGCTCGATAATATTTTCGGCACAGCCCCCTTTCTCACCCTCTCGTTGATGGCACTCGGCCTGGCCGCGGCGGTGCTGAACCTGTTGAAAACGCTGAAACGGCTGGAGAAAAGCGGCTGAAATGAATTTCTTTCCCGAGGAGACCGACATAACACTGCGCCGCACATACATCGCGGCGTTGGCGTTGTTGCCAGTTGTGACCGGCGGGGCTGCGTTCTGGGGGCTCGGGCACGCGGCCAGCGCGCTGACCGGCGGCCTGCTGATCCTGCTCTGCGGCCTGTGGACCTACGGCGCAGTCAAGGGCGTTTACGTCATCGGCCAGAAGCGCGTGCGGCGAATGCTGTGGTGGCGCGTTTCCTGGAGATTCGTGTTGCTCGCGATTACCCTCTATGCTATTCTCCAGGCACCTTGGCTCCAACTGGAGCCTTTTATTGCGGGCTTATCGATTTTCCTGCCCGCAATTGTTGTGGAACTTGTCTTGGAGTTTTTCGCCCTGAGGGCTTAAGAACCAAGAGCGCATAGATGAAACACGAGCTATCGTTGCCGTACCTGTTGCTAAAACCCATCCTGGACGGGTTGCCGCAGGAACTGCAGTTTCTCAATAGCGACCACGTGGTAATGGTCACCCTGATCACGCTTCTCCTGGTGATCGCTCTGCCGTTGATCGGGCGCCGCCTGCATCCGGACAACCGCGGCTCACTCCAGCAGATGATGGAAGCCATCTACACGGCGATCCGGGGGATGGTATCCACCAACGTATCCGTCAAACCGCACTACCATTTCGCGGTCATCGGTGGATTCGCGGTCACCATTGTGACCTTCAATGCGATCGGTGTGGTGCCGTTGCTGACTTCGCCGACGCCGTACCTGAGCACCACGCTCGCTTTGGCGATCTCGTCATTCATCTATTACAACGCCCAGGGTATCAGGCAGCACGGCCCGATCGGCTACGCGCGGACTTTCATGGGGCCGATGGTCGCGCTGGCGCCGTTGATGCTGATCTCGGAGTTGATCAGCCACATGGCGCGCCTGCTCTCCTTAAGCCTGCGTCTTTCAGGAAGTATGAGCGCCGACCACGTGGTGGTGGGTGCTTTCACCCAGCTTTTCCCATTAGTGCTTCCGGCACCGATGGTAGCGCTCGGCCTGCTGATGGCGATGCTGCAGACGTTCATCTTCACGATGCTTTCGACCATTTACATCAGCCAGGCCGTTGCCGAGGAGCACTGACATTAAGGGTGTAGCGAGGAGGAAAACCGTGAAGAAAGCATTTCTCTTTCCCATCACACTGATGACACTATTGATGATTGCAGCGCCTGCGTTTGCTCAAGAAGGGGTACCGGCCGAGGCCGCCCACGCTGACGGCGCCGCCCAAGTCTGGCTGTTCATCTCGTCGGCGTTCGGCATGGCTATAGTCTCGTCTTTCGCAGCAATCGCCATGGCCATTTCGGTCAAGAGCTTCTGCGAGGGCGTCAGCCGCAATCCCAGCGCCGCCGGCAGGCTGCAGACCGCGTTCATTCTCACGCTGGTCTTGATCGAGACGCTGGCGCTCTACGTGCTCGCTGTCATCTTCGTCAAAGTAGCCCTGTAGAGCGGCACCAGCCACAAATTTGTAAACAGGCGGGGGAAGGCGTGTGCGCCTTCCCCTTTTGTCCATGTCCTTGCTATTACTCTTCGTTGACGGCCTTGGCCTCGGAGCGCGCCGGGGTAATCCTTTGTCCGCGGCGGATGTGCACGCCCTGGCTTTCTACGAGGATTCTCTCGATGGCTATGACTACCGCGGTGGTGTCCTGCGCTCCGCCGACGCAGCCATGGGCGTCGATGGCAAGCCACAAAGCGCCACCGGCCAGACTGCTATCTTCACGGGAGTCAACACGGCCGGTTTAATCGGGCGCCATCTGAGCGGATGGCCGAGCAGAAAGTTGCGTGAATTGCTCAGAGAGGACAGTATCTACCTACGCCTCAGGCGCGCCGGGATTAGAGCCACCTTTGCCAACGCTTTTTCCCCGGCTTACTTCCTCCGACCGGTTAGCAGGATGAGCGCGACCACACTGCACTTGTTGTATTCGGGCCTGAAACCGCGCTGGATATGGCAGATACCGTCCGGCGAGGCCGTCTATCAGGATTTCACTAATCGCTTGCTGCTCAACTCCGGTTTCGACATCCCGGAGCAAACTCCGGAGGTCTCCGGAGCAGCACTCGCGGCTATGCTGGACCGATACGACTTTGTCCTCTACGAGTACTTCCTCACCGACGCGGCCGCGCACGGGAGGATAAAGCGCTCACCCGTGGAAATCGTCTCTCAGTTGGAGAGACTGCTCGTCGCGCTGCTGGACACTGCGGATCTTGGGAAACACTGTGTAGCTCTCTGCAGCGACCATGGGAATATCGAGGAAGAATCCTCACGCACGCATTCGAAAAATGAGGTGCCTCTGGCAGCCTGGGGCGAGGGTGCAGAGCAGCTCTTCGATGGTGTCTCCTCGATTACGGGGATCGCCGACGCAGTCTCCCGGCACTTCGATATCAGCGTAGAGACTCACTCAGAGGGAATGCATGCGTGACCGGGATGCCTTGATACCAGTGATTAGTCGACTTTGATCTTCAGCGTGCGCAGGAAATCTTTATCCTCTTCGCTCAGCTCGAAACGGAAGGGCTTTTTTTGCTGGGCAGAGACCTTCTGCGGTTCGGGACGGAGAGGGAGAGGCACTATCGGCGTCGGATTGAGCTTGCCGGTATTCTCTTCGGTCGCTTCCAGGATTAGGTAAATCTCGTATCCACTTTTCTGCAATGCTTCGAGGCGGGCCAGGTTCTCCGGCGAGGAGAGGGACCTGCTGATGGCGGAGGAGAGCTCTCGCAGTAGAACCTTGAGCTTTTCTTCGACGTTCATAATTCTGTAATGACCACCTCGTCTAGTCGCCTAAACCGAGTCTAACAATTTCATCAACTTTATAACACACCGATCGAGGTGAGGCAATCCATATATTAATCTCGACATCCCTCAGGTTGTCATAACTAACACATATAAATGAAGTTATGATATAGTTGGAAAAAATGATCTGGGGAGTCCCCGCATGAGTGCCACCGGAATTGCGAGTGATCGCTGGGATTTCATCGTAATCGGCACCGGGGTAGCCGGCCTGAGGGCGGCGATCGAGGTATCACAGGCTGGCAGGGTGGCGGTCCTCTCGAAAGACGCCTTACACGAGTCGAGCAGTGAGCAGGCTCAGGGGGGCGTGGCCGTCGCCCTCGGAGACGAGGACCGCATCGGGCTGCACCAGGAAGACACGATCGCCGCGGGCGACGGGCTCTGCGACGAAGTGGCCGTAAGAACAATGGTCCGCGAGGGGCCGGCCTATATTCTTGAACTGATCGATTGGGGAGCGGAATTCGATCGTGAGGGCGGCAGGCTTTCCTTCACTCGCGAGGCCGCCCACAGCACCCGGAGGGTGCTCCACTCCCGCGGCGATTCCACCGGCCGCGAGATAGTGCGGGCGCTGGGCGCCAAGGCCAATACAATCCCTCAAATCAAGCTGCTGGATCACCTTTTCACCGTCGATCTGTTCATCGACGACAACGGCCGTTGCGCGGGCGTCTGGGTGCTGCACACCGAATCCGGCAGGTTCTTCCCGCTGCTCGCCGGGCGCGTGATGCTCGCCACCGGCGGATGCGGCCGCCTCTACCGCATCACCTCCAATCCCCCATTCGCGACATGCGACGGAATTGCCATCGCCGCACGCGCAGGAGCGGACTTGATGGATATGGAGTTCATTCAATTCCACCCGACCACGCTGAACCTTCCGGACGCTCCCAACTTTCTTCTGACCGAGGCGATTCGCGGTGAGGGAGGAGTGTTGCGTAATCTCAAGGGCGAGCGATTCATGAAGAATTACCATCCCGACGCCGAGTTGGCACCGCGCGATGTCGTCGCCCGCTCGATCATGGCCGAGGTGCGCAAGCAGGGCGATGAGCGAATCTATCTTGACCTCAGCGCGTTCGACCCCGATTTCGCCCGGCAGCGCTTCCCGATGATCTCCGAGACGCTTCAGAAATACGGACTGGATCTGGCCACCGTTCAGATTCCTGTTCTGCCTGCGGCCCATTACAGCATGGGCGGCGTGCGCACCGACCGCTGGGGGAGAACAGCGATACCCGGCCTCTACGCTGCCGGAGAGGTCGCCTGCACCGGCGTGCACGGCGCCAACAGGCTGGCTTCCAACTCCCTGCTGGAAGGCCTGGTGTTCGGCGGACGTTGCGGCGAAGCGATGCTGGAGGATGCCCTTGAGCAGCCGAGCGCCAAGCTTCCCAGCCCTCAAGTGGAAAATTGGCCCACCGACAAGGACAAGGTCTGGCTCGAGAAAACCAAGTCTGCGATGCGTGACCTGATGCTGCGCCGCGTCGGCATAGAGCGCTGTGGTACGACCATCGAGGAAGCACGGGAATGGCTCAAGCGCCTGCGGGCGGACACCAACCTGCTCGTTCCCGACCGCCAATGGTTGGAGTTGAGGAACATGGCCCTGGTGGGAGACATCATTGCCTCGTTCGCTATCCGCAGGACAGAAAGCCGCGGAGCCCACTTCCGCACCGACTTCCCGAACAAGGACGACCGCAACTGGCGCCACCACCAGATCCACACCATCATTGATATCTGATCAGAAGGCCGCAGGCAGGCTATCGCGTTCTGACACCACTATCAGGAAGGTCCAGACTGGGTGCCGCTCCCATCGGTCTCGGGCGCGACTTCACCCTCGAGCAACCGGCGCCAGACGACCGTAGCTATCAGGCCAATGAAGACGGCGAACCAGAGCGTCGCCAGCCGGGTTATCAGTGTGGATGCTACTGCCACTGCGGTTGGGATATTCAGCAGAACCATCAGCCCGGTCATTGTTCCCTCGGTGATCCCCAAGCCGCCCGGCAGCATCGTCACCGCGCCGACGATCGTGGCAAAGGCATAGATGAAAAGGGCGTCGGTGTAGCTGAGGGAAATACCGGGAAAGGCATTAATAACGAAGTAGAATCCTAAGCTCTCGCAACCCCAGGCAAGAATTGACATAAGCGTCGAATTGAACAACGCCGCGGGGCGAAGCAACGCCGACATGTTCTCGTAGGCTTCTTCCAGTTTGTAAGCCACTCTGCCCACGATCGGGATCTTCGACGCGAGCGCCAGCAAGCCGAGGCACAACTTTCTCGATGAGACTATTGCCAGTGAAACGACAATCATGCCCAGCACTACGAAAAAAATCACCTCGCCATAGTTGAAGCGGAAAATGCCGAAAGACGCCAGCACCAGCACACCAATCAGGTCGGTCAGGCGCTCCGCCAGGACCACGGGGCCGCTGTGGCGCCGGGCGGTGCCGTTGATATTCTTGATGTACTGGCTCTTGAGCAGCTCGCCAAACTTGCCGGGAGTAATCGACATCACCAGTCCGGCGAAAAAGATGATAGCGCTCTCGCGTCCCCCAAGCGGGATCTCGAGCTTCTTGAGGTAGTAATTCCAGCGGAAGAGCCGCACGAGATAGTTGCCCACCGATAACAGGCAGATCAGCGGAAAGATGAGCCAGGGAAAAGTCCCACCGGCACGCAGAAGTTCGCCAAGGTCGGCGAAGAACGCGAACGCGACGTAGACCAGGAATCCCAGCGCCAGACCGATGATCAGCTTCTTCTTTAGTGAACCGGACATTGCCCCGCCTCACGAATTTCGAGTATGTTACGGGAGCCCCGATCTGTGGGCAAGAGCGGGAGGGAATCAGTTTGCAGATATATTGCGTTATTGGGAGAGTTAAGCAGCAATGAAAGGAATGATACTGGCCGCGGGTCTCGGAACACGAATGGGTCCGATAAGCCGTTACATGGCCAAGCCGGCCGTGCCCTTCCTGGGCGTACCGATGATTGAGCGCAGCGTCGAAGTTTTGATGCGCGCCGGGATCGAGGAAATAATTGTCAATACGCACCACCTGCCGGAGACAGTCCATGCCGTCCTCGGCGACGGCTCACACAAAGGAATAAAGATCAGCTATTCGCACGAGGACCCTATCCTGGGCACGGGAGGCGGCATCGGCAAGGTACGCACGTTTTTCGGCGAGGAGACATTCGTCGTAATCAATTCCGATGTTCTCATCGGCATCGACGCGCGCCAGGCAATAGAGTCTCACAAGCGAAGCGGAGCCGTCACCACGCTGGCGCTTCGCCCGGATCCGGAAAACCGCTACGGAAAAGTACTTCTCGACGCCGATGGGATTATCCGCCAGATAGAGGGTTCGCCCGCGGAATTAGCCGATGTTCCCGCCGATTGGCGGGCCGATCTGATGTTCGCCGGTCTCCACGTCATCGAGCCGCGCTGGTTCGACTTCGCGCCGCCAAGAGAGGTTTACGACTCGGTCCGCGATGTCTACTCGGCAATGATCGCAGCGGGGGAGAAAATCAACGGCTTCGTTTTTCAGGGCCGCTGGATCGACATCGGCTCGGCGCGGCGTTTGCTCGACGCCACAAGTAGATTGCTTCCCGAACAAGGCGGTAATATTATCCCCGATCCCGGAGCGGTCGAGGGCAGTGCCGCCGAACGCTGCGTCCTGCACGAGGGCGTCCGGGTGGGAAGAAATTGTCGCCTCCGCGATGTTGTCTTTTTAGGAGAGGCGGATGTCGGCGAAAACTGCAATTTGGATTCAAGTATCGTGTGCCCAGGAGCGCGTATTAGGCGGGATTCCAGTGTTAGCGAAGCGATTATTGCTGGAAACGAAGTTTTCAAACTCTCTGATTTGCGAGATTAACGCGCAAAACCCTCCTTCGTGCTAGAATTATAGAGATGAAACTCTCGGTTACGGTGAAGATTCTGCTGGCGCTCTTCCTCGGAGCGTTCCTGTGGTATGTCTTCATCAACATCCAGGCGCCGCGCACACGCTCCGAGACCGACACGCCCGCGCCCGAGCTGAGGCGGGAACTGCTAAGCCGGATGGAGGATGTCTTCCTCGAGATCGGCTCGGTGAGCGTCACCGCCGCCGTACAGGAAAATTACAAGAGCGGCGAAGTACACTTCCGCGACTTCCAGATGGTGCAGACGACCGATGCGCGCACAGTCGAGATCACCGGCAAGGTCGCGCAGACCCGCTTCGCCGGCAGCGATGTCGAGTTCATGGAGATGCAGGGGGACGAATTCCAGGATGTGCGCGTGGTCTCCTCCGACGGGCTGGATCTGACCAGCAAGACCCTCAATTATGTCGACAACAAGAAGCGCATATTCACTCAGACGCCGGTGAATTTCACGCTGAAAAACCTCTCCGGACGTGCCGACGAGTTCAGTTACAACACCGATACCCAGGTTCTCGAGCTGAAGGGCAATGTCGAGGCTCTTTACAGGCCGGACACCGCTCCCGAAGAGGCGGATGCTCTGATCGAAGAGGGCAACGACCCAATCGCGCCGGAAGCTGATGAAGAGCAGGCGGGCAACGAGGAGGCTGTTGAGGGAGATCCGGTCTCAGCGCAGGAGTTCGAGGAGGATGCCGTCGACGTCGAAGAGGGCGGCGCGCTCCCGATTGAACAACGCCCGACGGAGATCGACTGCCAACGGCTTGTCTACGATCAGAGCCGGCACAGCGTCCTGCTTCTCAAGAAAGTGAGGCTCAACCAGCAGGGCGGCTTGTTGAGGGCTGAACGAATAGATGCGGCCCTGACTGACGACAACACGCAGTTCGTCAGCATGATTGCCAAGGGCGTCCGCAGCCGCTTGCGGGATAGCGAGAGCGAAACCAGCGAGGCGGAGAGCGAAGAGTTGCAGGCAGATGAGCCCGCCTCCCTCGCGCACAGAGCGGGGGGAATCAAGAATCTGAAAAGCAACAAGTTGACCCTCAACTTCACTACCGGTGAGCGCAATGAGCTCAGCGGCATCGTGGCCGAGGGCAAGGCGGTGATGGAATTCGAGCCGACGAGGGAGCAGCGTACCGAAGGCGCAGCCGACACCAAGAAGCTCAGCGCGGATACAATCGAGGCCACCGTCGGCCCTGGCGGCACCGGCATCACCAACCTGCGGGCATCGACCCGAAAAGGGCCCTCCATAATGGAGGTCAAACCGATCGAGCCGAAGGCGGGCTGGAAGAAAGACGAGGAGCGGCCCCAGCCGAAAACGATGCTGGCGCCGGACATCAATGCCGAGATCGATCCCGAAACCGGCGAGTTCGGCATAGTGCTGATGAGCGGCGGAGTCGAGCTGACACAAGGCGACACCGTTGTGACCGGCTCGACAGCGCGCTACAACGGCGAAACAGACGAGCTACAAGTCGACGGCAACCCGATGCTCAAAGACAAGGGCAAGCAGGTGAAGGCCGAGCATATGCTGATGACGCTAGGGATTGGCGACCTCGCCGCTGATGGCTCCGTGCGCAGCACGTTTTACCCTCCGGAAGACGACGAGCAACCCTTCGTCTTCGCGATCGGTGAGGAGGTGGCCGAGACGAGCATCGCCGCAGACAGCCTCAATCTCGACTACCGCAACAACCTTCTACGCTACACCAAGGGGGTCCGCGTGCTGCAGGGCGACAGCGCGATCGACAGCGATTCACTTACCATCTATATGGTCGAGAGCCGCATGATCGCCACGGGCAAGGTGCGCGCCAATCTCGTCGTCCCCAAGGCGGAAGCAGAGGCCGCAAGCAGCGAGGAAAATCCGGAGGATCCCTCGGAGGAATCCGCTACCGGGAAGACGAAAGGCCGGCAGAGGAAGGGCCGCCGTGAATCGGTGGTAGAGGCCGAGGCGGGAAAAGCGCTGTTGCGGCTGCAGTCCGGCCTGCTAGAGTTCGACAAGGAAAACGGCGTTCTGCGCCTGGTCAACAACGTCGAGGCCGACGAAGGCGACATGCAGATCACCTGCCAACGACTGCGCTACGAACTCGGCGGGGAAGGGCGTATCAGGCGCTCCTACGCACAGGGCGCGGTGCGCGTGACCATTGGCCCAAAGGTTATCAGCGGTGACAAGGCGGAATACTACGTGGCTGAGCAAGTGCTTGTGGTACAAGGAAAAAACGTGAAACTGGAGGAGAGCGGAAGTCTCGAGGCGAACCACCACAAATTGACTTTCGATATCGCCAATGATACACTCAGATTTGACGCCCGCGCCGACCAGTTACTCAAAACACGGATAACGACTAACTAACCCGATGAACGGCAACGGCAAGCATCATCTCCAGACAGAAAAGCTCGTAAAAACTTACGGCGGCAGGCGAGTCGTAAACGAAATTTCTCTATATGTCGAGCCGGGCGAAATTGTGGGTCTCTTGGGGCCCAACGGCGCAGGCAAGACCACTACTTTCTATATGGTCGTGGGTGAGACGAAACCTACGAAAGGGCGCATTTTCCTCAATGGCGAGGACATCACAGGTCTGCCCCATTTCCTCAGGGCCCGCAAAGGCATCAGCTACCTGCCTCAGGAACCCTCGGTGTTCCGGCGCCTTAGCGTTGAGGAGAACCTCCTCTGCATCCTCCAGACCCTCAATATCAGCGCCGCTCGCAGGCGCGAGAGGCTGCGCCAACTCCTCACCGAGCTGGGGATAATGCACCTCGCCAAGAGCAAAGCCTACACGCTCAGCGGAGGAGAGCGGCGCAGAGCCGAGATCGCGCGGGCGCTCGTGATCTCGCCGTCATTCATCCTGTTAGACGAGCCCTTCGCCGGTATCGACCCGATCGCCGTGGCCGACATCCAGAAACTAATCAAGCAGCTCAGGGAAAAAGGTATCGGGATTCTGATTACCGACCACAATGTTCGGGAGACATTTCACATCACCGATCGCGCGTACATTATCAGTGACGGGAGAATCCTGCGTTCAGGTACACCCGCCGAATTAGAGAAGGACCGCGAGGTACGCGAGGTCTTCCTGGGCAATGACTTCAGGATGAACTGAGACGACAACCATGAATATCCGCCAACAGCTCAATCTCAAGCTGAGCCAGAACCTGGTGATGACTCAGAGCCTGCAGCAGGCGATCAAGCTTCTGCAGCTCTCCAAGATGGAGCTTGAGCAGCTGATCCAGGAAGAACTGAGCACGAATCCCGTCCTCGAAGAGGTATCGAACGAGACAGAGGTGACCACGGAGGAGCGGACCAACGCCGCTCTCGAGGATGTCACCAACAGTGTCGACAGCGATCCTGAAGCGCTACTCAAGGAGATAGATCAGGACTATTTCTTCGCCGACTACATCGAGTATCAGCATCAGCGAGCGATGCGCGAGGAGCTCGAGCTGCCGGCTTTCGACGCCACCCTGACCAAGCCCACTAACCTCACCGACCACCTCGCCTGGCAACTGCAATTCAGCGCCCAGGACGAACAGACACGCGAGATTGGAGAGGCGATCATCGGCAACCTCAACAGCGACGGCTATCTACGCGCCTCCGTCGTGGAGATCGCCGAGCTTGTCTCGGCCGGAGAGGCGGAAGTGGAGGAAGTGCTGCGGATGGTGCAGCAGTTTGACCCCGTGGGGGTTGCTTCGCGCAGCCTGCAGGAATGCCTCTTGATCCAGCTCGATTATCTGGAGCCCGAAAGCGATTTGCCACATAGGATCGTGACTGAGTACCTCGGCCACCTGCAACGCCACGCCTACGATGAGCTTGGCAAGGAGCTCGGTTGCTCTCTCGAAGAGATCCAAGGGGCTCTGGAAATCATCCGCAGCCTCGATCCCAAACCGGGAAGCAAGTACAACGCCACCGAAAACACTTTTGTGGAACCGGACGTTTTCATCGTCCGCGATGGCGACGATTACCGCATCATTCTTAACGAGGAGGATCTTCCGAAACTCCGGATCAACAGAAGCTACCAGAGGCTTCTCGCCAAGGATTCCGGGGAAAAGGAGGACACCCGTAACTTCGTGCGGGAGCGGCTCAACAGCGCCAAGTGGCTGCTGAAGAGCTTTGTTCAGCGTCAGAGGACCATCTACAAGGTGGTTGAGAGCATCGTTAAGAAACAGAAAGAATTCCTCGACCACGGCATCGAACATCTCAGGCCGATGATCCTCAGCGACGTTGCTTACGACATCGGTATGCACGAGAGCACGGTAAGTCGGGTCGTGACGAACAAGTTTGTTCATACACCGCGCGGCGTCTACGAGCTGAAATTTTTCTTCAGTTCGGGAATCCGAAGCGAAACTGGAGAGGATGTCTCCAGCCTAGCGGTCAAGCGCCGCATCAGACAAATTGTGGAAAATGAAGATCCTCGCAAGCCGCTCAGCGACAGCAAGATCATGGCCACACTCAATAAGGAGGGGCTGAAGATCGCCCGCCGCACGGTGGCCAAGTACCGCGAGGAGATGCGAATACCCCCGTCTAAGCTACGCAAGTCGGTCTTTTAAGCGCGGCGAGAGCTCCCCGAGCACCGGCTGGGGATGAAAGGAGTGTTGATGGAAACTGTCATCGGAGGAAAAGGTATCGATATCACACCGGCGCTTCGTTCCTTCACTGAGAACAAGCTGAAGAAGCTCGAGAGGGTATTTGACGGCGTTATGGATGTGCACGTAACTCTTAGCGTGCAAAAGTATCTCCAGATAGCCGACCTCTCGGTCAAGACCCGCCAAGGCGGCTTCAGCGCCACGGCACAAACCACTGATATGTATGCCTCGATCAACGATGCTATCGACAACCTCGTCAAGCAGGCCCGGCGGCAAGGCCGGCGGGTGAAGAGCCACAAGGGACAACGGCGAGCACCCCACAGCAAGGTCTGGCCGGAGTCGACTCTCGAGGAGGAGGAAGAGCCTTCCGTCGGCAAGTCGGAGTTGATTGTGGAGCGCTTGCCTTTGAAGCCTTTGAGTGTTGAAGAAGCCATGCTTCAGGTACGCGCATCCGACAACGGTTTCATCGTTTTTCGAAATTCGACAACCGAAGAACTAAACGTAATCTACCTCCGCAGCGACGGCGACATCGGGCTGATCGAACCCAGGTGATCCGACGATAAGGTGGCAGATGCGTATTTCTGATAAACTCAAGCCCGCCGCAGTTCAAATCAACCTGTCGGGCAGTAGTGTCGAGGAGATAATCAGCGAATTGTCGGAGCTGGTTACCGACAATGATGCCAATCTCGATTCCGCTCATCTGCGCGATGGGCTTCTTCGCAGAGAGCAACTGCTCAGCACAGCCATGGGCGCGGGAATCGCGTTTCCGCACTGCACATCCGACCGCATCAACGCGCCCCGTTTCGCCCTCGGCATTTCGCGCGGCGGCGTCCAAGCCGACGCGCCGGATAATAAGCCCGTGAATATCTTCTTCGTGGTAATCTCGCCCGAGAGCGATCCCAATGTGCATCTCGACGCCCTGGCGGCGGCGGCCCGGATTTTCATCAATCCGTCCGCGCGGGAAAGAGTGCTTGCCGCCGGTAGCGCGGAGGAGGCCATCTCGGCCTTAGCGAAGGCCGAAGAGGACTGACCATGTCAGAAGAGGAGACCAACGCCGGCTCGATCACCGTGCGGCAGTTCTACGAGTTCGGCGCCAAGCGGCTGAAGATGAAACTCGAGGCGGGTGCCGACGGGCTAAGCCGGCCGATAACGAACGCCCGGGTTCAGAAAACCGGTCTGGCGTTGGCGAACTTCGTCGAGTGCACGACACGTGATAGGGTTCAGCTGATGGGCCGCACCGAGATGACCTATTTGGAGACGCTCGAGCCTGAGCAACGCATGCAGACGCTCGATAATCTTTTCGGCTGCGAGCCTGCCTGCTTCGTCGTCACTGCCGGAATTTCGGTCCCCGATTACCTCCGCGAAGTCGCCGACCGCCACCGCATGCCCCTCTTCTCCTCACCGCAGGAGAGCATCGACGCAATCGACCTGATAACCCACTTCCTCGATCTCCAGCTCGCGCCAAGAATGTCGATCCACGGCAACCTGCTTGATATCTTCGGCCTCGGCGTGCTGTTGATCGGCGAGAGCGGCGTCGGGAAAAGCGAGTGCGCACTCGAGCTGATCGCACGCGGCCACAGGCTGGTGGCCGACGACAACGTGGAGATCAAGCTGGTCGAAAACGAGGTGCTGCTCGGCTCGTGCCCGGAGGAAATACGCTACCTGATGGAGTTGCGCGGCATCGGCCTGATCGACGTCAAGGATCTCTTCGGGATCGGTAGCGTCAGGGATAGCAAAAAGATTGAAGTGGTGATCGGGCTGGAGCACTGGCAAGACGAAATCGAATACCCCCGGCTGGGAGTGGATGATCAGCACCAGAGCTTTTTCGGTATTAATATTCCCTATGTTATTATGCCTGTGGCTCCAGGCCGCAACCTGGCTATTCTCGTCGAAGTAGCGGCGCGCAATCAGCTTCTCAAGATCAAGGGTGTGAACGTGGCCAAGAGGGTGACCCGGCGGCTCGACAGGAAGTTGCGCCGCTCCGGGAAAGCGAAGGACCTTAAAACCGCAATTGGAGATGGAGCGGGGCTGTTCGAATAATAGCCAACCCCGTCGCACTGAAGATGTTCGGAATCCTGATTGTAACCCATGGCCTGCTGGCGAGCGAGCTCGTTAAGGCCGCCAAGACGATCGTGGGAGGCTCGATGGAGCGCATCATGCCCGTCTCCATCGGTTGGAATCAGGACATGGAAAAGGCTAGGCGGAAGATCGAGTCGGCGATCGAGGAACTTGCGGGCGAGGAGGGGGTCATCATCCTCACCGATATGTTCGGAGGCACTCCCACCAACATCAGCCTCACGTTCCTCGAAGAAGAGCAAGTCGAAGTGCTCACCGGCGTAAACCTGCCGATGGTGATAAAACTGATAACCCTGCAGGACGAGGGTGCGGATCTCACCTCGGCTGCGCGGCTGGCACGCGATCGCGGCCAGCAGTCGATATTTGTTGCAAGCGAAATCCTCAACGCCAAGGGCTTCGCTGAGAAAGAATGAAGGAAGGCAACATCGAGATAAATAACGAGCGGGGCCTGCATGCCCGCGCTGCGTCGAAATTCGTTCACCTTGCCAGCGAGTTCACTTCGACCGTCAAACTGCGCAAGGACGGCGTCACCGTCGACGGCAAAAGCATCCTGGGTATCCTCTTGCTGCAGGCCAGCAAAGGATGCCGCATCCACCTGACGGTGGATGGCGAAGATGAAGAAGAAGCATTCGATAGGCTGAGCAAGATGATAAGCGGACGCTTCGGCGAGAAGAAGTAATCCATCCGACCATGAGCGAAAAACAGTTTCAAGGAATAGGCATCTCCGGCGGCGTGGCCATCGGCCCGGCGTTTATCCTGGATTCAGCCGACCCGGTTGTCTGGATGCATCGGGTGCCCGAGGAGATGATAGAGGATGAGTTGCAGCGTTTCCGGACGGCAAAAGACGCCACGAGGAATGGCCTTCTCAGCCTGAAGGAAGAGATCGGCAAGAAGATGGGCACCGAGCATGCCTACATTTTCGATGCACATCTGCTGATGCTCGACGATCCCATACTTGTGGAAGGTGTAGAGAAGAAGGTCCGCGAGGACCGGGTGAACGTCGAGTTCGCCCTCCAGCAAATCATCAGCGAGTTGAGCCGCACTTTCCGCTCATTCGAGGACATCTACATGCGGGAGCGCGGAGTCGACGTTCTGGACGTCAGCAACCGCATACAGAGAAACCTCTGCCGCCCGACAGGGCGTACGGAGGAGCAGCCCGAGGAACCAGGTATCCTCGTTGCACACGAGGTCGTGCCTTCAAAATTCGCCTCGATCGACAGCAAGCTGCTTCTCGGCATGGCCATGGACGTCGGCGGGCAGACGACTCACACCGGCCTGCTCGCACGCTCACTCAATCTCCCTGCGGTCGTCGGCCTCCGCGACCTGAGTGTGCAAGTCAAGAAAGGTGAAACGATCATCGTCGATGGCAGTGAGGGGTTGGTGATCGTCGATCCCAAGCCGGAAACCCTCCAGCGCTACCGAAATATCAAGCAGCTTTTCGAGCAGCAGGAAGCCGAACTGCTGGCGATCCGCGACCTCTCCGCATCGACCACCGACGGCATAGACATTGCCTTGACGGCCAACATCGAAATGCCGGAAGAACTCCATTCGGCAATCCAGCACGGGGCCATGGGCATAGGGCTCTACCGCAGCGAGTTCGTCTTCCTCAGCAACCCCAAGCTGCTGCCTACCGAAGACGATCACGAATCGACGTACCGCACGATAGCGGAGGCCGCGGGAAAACTTTTCGTCAATATCAGAACTCTGGATCTGGGCGGCGAGAAAGGATTAGAGAGCCTCGGCATGGTGGAGGAACCAAATCCGGCGCTCGGGCTGAGGGCCGTTCGCTATAGCCTGCGCGAGCCTTCGCTGTTCAAGACACAGGTACGGGGGATCCTGAGAGCCAGCACAGCCGGGAAACTGCGAATCCTGATTCCGATGCTCACGGGCCTGCCCGAATTGCGCCGGGTCAAGGAGATCGTGGAAAAATGCAAGCGCGAACTGCGCGAAGACGCCATACCCTTCGATGAGAACATCAAGCTGGGCGCCATGATCGAGGTGCCGAGCGCAGCCCTTATCGCCGATCTGCTGGCCGCGGAATCCGACTTCGTCTCCGTTGGCACCAACGACCTGATTCAATACATACTGGCCATCGATCGCTCAAACGCCTCGGTTGCTTACCTCTACGATCCTTTCCACCCGGCCGTCTTGCGGGTGCTCGCCGAGATACCTGACAAGGTGCACTCGCAGGGCAAGCAGGTTTCCATGTGCGGCGAGATGGCCGCCGATCCCTTCGTTACGCCGCTGCTGGTAGGCTTCGGCTACGATGAGTTGAGCATGAACGCCGTCTCGATCCCCACGGTCAAGAAGGTCATTCGCAGCGTCGATGTCGCGCACTGCCGCGAAATCGCCGCAAAAACGCTGAACCTCAGCTCAGCGGAAGAGGTTCGAATATTTCTGGCTGAGAGCATCGAAAAGCACTACCCCTCCCTCTTCAAATGCGCGTTGCCCGAGGGCGGGTAAGCAAAGGAGAAATCCCGTGAGAGTTGAAAAGCCCTGGGGATATGAGCTGATTTGGGCCCGCACCGATAAATACGTCGGCAAGATTTTGCATATCGTGGAAGGGACGAAGCTGAGCCTGCAGTACCATGAGATCAAGGACGAGACCATATACCTGCAGTCCGGCGAAATGGAACTAGTCATCGAGGAAAACGGCCGGCGCAATTCCACAATACTGAATCCGGGCGATACCCGGCACATCCCGCCGGGCACCGTCCATAGGATGATCGCACGCAAGACTTGCGATGTGATCGAGGTTTCCACGACTGAGCTCGACGATGTCGTCCGTCTGGAAGACGACTACGGCCGCATCGATTCGGAGGAGGGCAGCGAATGAAACGAGCGGCGGTTACCATTTCGATTGTGATGGTTCTCACTCTCGCCGGTTGCGCCGGCGAGGCGCAATACGATAACGCCGAGGGCTTCCTGCGGGCGTTCGTGACAACCCTGGCCAACGGCGATCTGCAAAACTGTGAATCCTTTTACCTGAGCACCACCGATTTCGATCCCTCCATCCCCGGGGCGCAGCCGGCGATCGGGCGCTTCGACACAACGATCAGGCAGAGGTTCCTCAACTCCTGCCGCGGCGCGATGGAACTATTGAAGGGTAAAGAGGTGGAAATCCTCGCGATCGAGCTGCATCAAGGGGAGCAACGGGTCGCCACATTCATGAAAAACGTCGGCGAGCACTATGCCATGGTGAATGTCCGCGTCAAAGCCGAAGGAACTTCTATCAGCCTGCTGATCGAGGAAGTGATCAAGACCGACGGCAATTGGCGGCTGACCTCGTTCTCGACGCTCGTCGACACGGGCACCGAGCAGCTACCCGACATCGAGATACGCCCCTCGACCGAAGAGCGAGACACTGAGGATCTTTTCGAGGAAGACGAGGAAGGCGACTCTCAGCCCAGCACTTCGCGGTAAAGCCCGACAGTCGAATCGACCATAGCATCGACGCTGTAGCGTTCGCGCACCCACTCGGCCGCTCCGTCGGTCATGGCCTTCTTTGCCGCATCATCCCGTAATATCGCCAGCACGCGGTCGGCGAGTGCGCGGGGGTCCCCGGGCGGCACGAGGGCACCGTAACGGCCGTTGTCGAGCGCTTCGGGAATCCCACCGGTATCGCTCCCGACAATCGGCACCCCCCGCAACATCACATCGAACAATGTGGTGCAGAGCCCTTCCAGAAGCGACGGCAGCACGAACAGATCGAAAGCCCAGATCAAATCGAGGGCGTCCTCCCGGAAACCGGCAAACAGCACATGATCAGCGATGCCCAGGTCGCTGGCCTGGCGCTCAAGCGCTCCGCGTAATTCGCCGTCGCCGACAATCACCAGCCGCAGGCTGGGCTCCCTGGTGATGATCCCGGGCAAGGCATCCAGCAGAACACGGTGACCCTTGTGATCGGCCAGGTGTCCGACAGTGCCGATTACTATCGGCGCATACTCCGCCAACTCCCTGCGCAAAGCCTCAAGGTTCGGCGGAATGCGGACGTCGGTCGGTACTCCGGACGGGACAATCCTGATTCGCTTCGCCTCGACCCCGCCCTCCACCAGCACGTCCCTGATCTTGCCGCTAATCGCAGCAATAATATCCATGCGATTGTACTTCCAGGCTCTGGTAATCGGGAAATCAACGCGTCTGGAGGCGACGAGCCGGGCTTTCAAACCGAAAACCCGCGCCAGCAGTGCGAGCGATGCAGCATGGGCGGTCTGAAGATGAAGTGCGTTTGCCCCGAACCTTCGAGCGACACGCGCGAGCTTGAACGCCGCCAGGGGATCGGCCCCGCCACGCATTTTCAGGGGAAACACTTCGATGCCCAGGCTTTCCGCAACCTCTGCGAGACGGCCGCCGAGTTGTGCAGCCAAGGCCGTCTCCACCCCACGCGAGGTCAGGCCCTGCAGCGTGAGCAAGGTCTGCCTTTCGCCGCCACGCCAGCCAAGCTCGGTATTTACGTGAAGGACTCGCATTGGAATTGAATCACACTCTGCGGATTCTCATTTGTTCCCCGCCGCATTGCGAGGGCGATTGCCTCTGCGCCGTAGTTCCCACAATTTCGCCTTCTTGAGGAATGCATAATGTGCCCCCATTGCGGATACAACCAGGCCGGGCAGGCCGTCGAGGATGCCTCCCCTGAGGATATACAGTCTGAAAAAGTGCCAGGGCGCAGCGAACATCAATCCCAGAAGGCCGGCCTTTTCGCCCCTATCCAATTTGTCCATGGCGATCAGTTCGGAATAACGATTTATTCGCTCCAGGTGTCCGGCGATCGATGTGTAGCTGAAGTGGTTGAGCGCGGCTTTCAGGCGCCCGGTTGGGCCGTCGACCTCGACACGCTCGTGCACCCTGCCGCCCACCCAGCTACCCCTGCCGCGCCGCCAGAGCCTGAGCTGGAAGTCGGGATACCAACCGCAGTGCTTGATCCAACGCCCGAGATAGTGGTTTCTCCTGGGCACGAAGAATCCAACACAGCCGCCGGGCGAGGCAACGGCTCGCTCTACTTCAGCCTGCATCTCGGGGGTCACCTGCTCGTCGGCGTCGATGCTGAGTATCCAGTCGCAGGTGGCCAGCTGTGCGACGGCGTTTTTCTGCGCCACAAAGCCGCCCCATTCCTTCACCTCGACCCTCGCTCCGGCTTCGCGACAGATCCCTGCGGTGCGGTCGCTGCTCTCGCCGTCGAGCACGATCACTTCGTCGGCAAACGAGACGGAGCGCAGGGCGCGCTCGATGTTCGCCTCTTCGTTTTTGGTTATCAGAACCGCGGATATCGTCTCGCCCGCCATATGACTGAACTCTGAGTCTCTCCCCTGATCGGCAGATATACTAGCACAATGCTCCCGCTCAACCCATCCGGCATGTTTTTCAACACAAATACGTAGACAGTAGTGCTTTACAGTGATGAATTGCATTGGAGGACACGATGTACCAGGAGATAGACGACAACAAATTGCGGATCGGCGGCGAGGCGCCCGATTTCAGGCTGCCCGGCGTCGACGGGCACACCTACAGTCTAGACAGTTTTGCCGCTGCAGAAATTCTGGTTGTGATGTTCACCTGTAACCATTGCCCTTATGTCCAGGCCTACGAAGATCGCCTGATCGCGATCCAACGCGATTATGCCGACCGTGCCGTCCGCCTGGTGGCGATCAACAGCAACGACGCGCAGGGATATCCCGAGGATGGTTTCGAGCAGATGGTCGAGCGCGCCCGGGAGATCGGCTTCAATTTCCCCTACT
>Ga0307378_10000423_pt1 | contig 74525 bp, 47 predicted proteins | sample UN1MG_FD_202238 | JGI IMG/M metagenome (GOLD analysis project Ga0307378, IMG submission 202238) | Soil microbial communities from Risofladan, Vaasa, Finland - UN-1 | ecosystem: Environmental > Terrestrial > Soil > Coastal area > Acid sulfate soil | place: Finland: Risofladan, Vaasa | collected... | reverse complement strand
TGCAACCCAAGCGGCAGGGGCTCACTAGCCGCTAGCCGCCCTGCTCCCGGGCCCTTCCTCCTCGCCCACGACCCCCGTCGCCGCCCCCCCGTCCGCGCCCCATGCCTATCTCGGGCGCTTACGAAAGAGCAGAGTCAGATGCCCCGGACCTGCACGTCAGAAATAGGCCCTCTCCCGGACTCCCAAGAAACGCATGAACCGTGGGCATGATGTAAAATGGCCCATGCGCGCCGTCCGTCTCGACGGGAGGATCGTCGACGTCGACCCGACCGCCGGCCGCGCTATCGGCATCCGCCGGCTGGTGATCGAGCAGACGGATGCCCAGCGCCTCGCAGCCCAGGTCGATCCGCACGTCGAAGCGACGCACGATCCGGCGCGCGAAGCCTAGAACCAAAGCCCCGCTCGCTGGTCACCGTTCGCTGGAGAAGACGATCTTCTCGCTGTCCGGCGACCACATCATGCTTCGGTTGACCAGCCCGTTCTTGGCAGACTCCAAGAGCGTCGGTGCGCTGGGGACCTCGCCGGAGATCGAGTACAGGTACGTGTGGTGCCACCGCCGATTCTTGGGATTCGGTGCGTCCGTATCCTGAATGGCAAACACGATCTGTTTTCCGTCCGGCGACCAGCTCGGCGGGCCGATCAACGATCGGTGGCGACCCTCTTCCGTGTAGAGAATCCGGATCGAGTGGGGCGAGCCGTCGACGCCCACGGTGGCCAGGTGCTCCTTGCCGTTACGGGTTCCGACGAAAACCAGGCGCTCGCCGTCGGGCGACCAGGTGGCCCCGCCGAACGCGGTCTTCATCGGCTCGCCCAAGATCTTGCGAATCTTCCCGGTCCGCGCGTCCACGATGTTCAGGCAGTCCCCGAAATAGGCGTACACGCACAGCAGCCGGCCGTCGGGCGACCAACGCGGGTACCAGCCGCGGCAGATCCACTGCCGATCCGTGCCGTCCGAGTCCATGACCCAGGTCCCGTGCTTCGACCCGCACGGATTGCCGCCGTTGACCATGTACGCGATCTTTCGGTCGTCGGGCGACCACGAGGGCGTGTTGCCGCAGCCCAGATCCTTGAACGTCCCTCGGAAGGGGCCCTCCGCGGCATAGACGATCAGGTGAGCGCATTCCAGCGCGCCGACCTCGGGCACGGCGTCGAAGGCGATCATCGTCCCGTCGTGCGACCATTCGGGCGACGAGCTGGAGATCATGCCGGGAGCCGCCACCAGATACGCCACGCCGGAACCGTCGCGGTCCATCGTGAACAGCGCTCGGAACCCATCTTCGCCTTTCCGGTCCGCCACCGGCGCGGGTTGGAGCGTTTGAGCCCTACGCACTTCCAAGGCAACGCCAATTCGCTCGAGCAGCACCTGCGACTGCCGTGTCACTACCTCTTGCCGCTTGAGCAGCGCCCGGAGGCTCTCCTCTTGCTGCCTGAGGAGCACCCGAAGGCTCTCCAATTCGGCGGCGGCGTCCGGCTGCGCGTCGGGTCGCCGGCCTAGCTGCGCGAAGGCTCGGCGAACCAGCTCCAGGTGACTCGTTTCCTCGGCCGACCGGGCGAAGCCCGTGCTGCCCAGCAAGAGAGCGGCCGACGCAACCAGCAGGGTCCAGGTTTTCCACGACATGTCTCACCTCCCGGAGTTGCGATTGCCCCTTCCATCCATCCCGCCGTACAGCCCGCGACTATCGGCAAACTGGAGTATCTGGGCAATCTAGGGACCCGCAAAGCGGTTTCTGTCCCCCCGTAAGGCAGACATTACCTTACCACTGTTGATCATACCGTCCTTCACGAAGAAGACAAGCATTTGGCAGTAGTCAATCCCACTCACCGTGTTTCTGCTATTTCTCGTCCGCGTCGCCGTTGTCATAACCGGCGACCAGCTTCTCCATCTCGGCGATCCGCCTTCGTGAGCGCCTGTACACGCAAACGTACACCGATCCCGGGAAGACGGCGAACATCGCCGTCATGAACAGGGCTTTCCACGGGCTCTCGGCAACGGCCATCCAGACGAGCAGGGCGGCAAGAACCGGCGTGAAGACCCGGAAGATGATGCGTAGCGCCCGCTCGGCCTCTCTTGCTTGCTTGACCTGTCTCTCGGCGTCTTCTCTTCTGGCCGGCCTCTCGCCTTGAATATCCACGTCGATCCGCTCGCCTGAGGAACGGCCCTTCAGCGGGCCGGCTCGAATGCCTTCATCTTCTCCTGGTAGTACGCAACGACGCGGTCTCGATGAGATAGGTCTTTCGGCGGGACGTTCGGCTGGTCGATCTGCGGCGCGTCAAGGTCTTGGTACGGCTTCGGGCGGGGGTCCTTCGATCGCCACGCGTCGAGCGCGGTCTCCATCTTCGCGACGACCGCGCGGTGCTCCGGGGCGTGATAGAGGTTCTCTATCTCCAGCGGGTCCCGTTCCAGGTCGAAGAAGAGGTTCTCGTGGTGGGGGGCGGCGAGGATCAGCTTGTGCGAGCGGGACCGGGCCATGACCTCGCGGCCGCCGCCGTGTTCGGCGAACACGAGCGAGCGTTCCGTCCCCCCGGCCCTGAGGTCTTGCCCTTGCATCTCCGACCCGGGACGGCAGCCCGCCGCTTGGCACAACGTGGGCGCAAGGTCGACGTTGCTGACCAGCCGCGAAGCCACCTCGCCGGCTTGTCTGCTTCCCGGCCATTTGACGATCAAGGGCACCTTGACCAACGGATCGTACATGTAGTTGCCCTTGAGCAGCATGTGATGGTATCCCATGTAATCGCCGTGGTCGGCCGTGTAGACGATCAAGGTATCGTCGTAGAGTCCCTTCCGTTTCAGAAGCGCGATCATGCGTCCCACGTGATGATCGATTTGCGAGACCGCGGCGTAGTAGAACGCCATGGCCCGCCGCAACGGCGGCTCGGTCAGCTCCGCGTGAGGGAAATAGCCGCGACTGTAGTCCAAGTCGCGCTTCAAGCACTGCCCCTCCCAGCCCGGCAGCAGCGTGAGCTTGTGGGGATCGTACATTTCGTGCCACGGGGCGGGCGGGTCGAAGGGATGGTGCGGCTTGATGAAGCCGACCATCAATAGGTGGCTGCTCGCGGAATCCCACCTTTCCAGCGTCTCCAGGGCGCGATCGGCGATCCACGTGGTCGAGTGATGCTTCTCCGGGAGATTGGAGGCCAGGGCCCCGAAAGTCTCCCAGTACCGCTTCGGCGCGTGACGCCGATACTCGGCCCGCTGATCCTCGAGGTCGTTGCGGTCGACCAATCCCAGGCGCATCAGATAGCGGTGGTAGTCGTCGTCCCAGCGGCCCGGGCCGTCCTGCTCGGCAAGCACCAGCTCGTCGAATCCGACGTCGAGGTAGGTGGGCATGAAGTGCATCTTTCCCACGGCCTTCGTCCGGTAGCCCGACGCGCGCAGGATTCGCGGAAACGTGTCGATTCCGGGTGCCAGGGTGCTGCGGTTGTTCCAGCCGCCGTGCTCATGGACGTACCTGCCGGAGAGCAGCGAGTAGCGGGACGGGGTGCAAACGGGATAGGGACAAAAGCTGTTCTCATAGCGCACGCCGTCGTCGGCAAGGCGGTCGACATGAGGGGTCTTGACGTCTTCGTTCCCGTAGGCGCCCAAGCAGTCGATTCGATGCTGGTCGACGTGGACGACCAGGATGTTCGGGCGCGAAGCGGGTCCCTCCGAACCCGACCCGGCGTCGGCGGCCGCGAGCCCCCCCAGGGCGGAGCCTGCGGTTGCCAGGAAACGGCGTCTCGTCCAACGTTGCGTCATCATTCCCCTCCTGCACGTCTGGGGCCGTTGCGAACGGTTCCCGCGTCGCCGGTCCCGTGAGCTCGGATCGTGCTCGCCAAACGACGTACGAGACCTCTTGTCGATCGACCGGCGGGGCCTTGCTTGGCGGCGAAGCCCGGCACCCACGCTCCCGGGAGTATAAGTTGCCGGAAATGGGGCGGCAAGACGCGGCGAGCCGCGCTTCGTGAGTCGCTCGCCGCCCGGGCGGGCAGGCTTGCGGGGCTCGCGTCGCTCGTCCACTGCGGAACCGGGGAGTGTGGCGGCCTTCGTCGAGGTGAAGCCGTCGCGCTAGCTCCTCCCGAACCACCCTCGCCGCCAGAAGTACCATAGTTGCCCCCCGGCGACGATCGCCATCATTCCCAAGGCGAGCGGATACCCCAGAGCCCATCGCAGCTCGGGCATGTTCCACGCCGAGATGGCGGTGTCGAAGTTCATCCCGTACACGCCGGCGATGAAACTGAGCGGGATGAAGATCGTGGCCATGATCGTCAGCACTTTCATCACCTCGCTCATCCGATTGTTCACCGCGGAGAGGTAATAGTCGCGAAGGTCGGAGCACATCTCGCGGCAGGTCTCCACCAGGTCGATGATCTGAAGCGTGTGGTCGTAGCAGTCGCGGAGGTAGACGCGCGTCTCCTCCGAGATGAGAGGGCTGGAATCCCGCAGCAGCTCCCCAATGTCGTCGCGGAACGGCCAAACCGCCCGGCGGAGCAAGAGCAGGTCGTTTCGCATCTGATGGACCTGGACGACGGTGTCCGGCGCGGGTCGGGTCGAGATCTGCTGGTCCAAGGCGTCCAGCGCCTCGCCGTATTGCTCCAGCACGGGGAAATAGGCGTCGACCACGGCGTCGAGCAGGGCGTAGGCTAGGTAGTCCGCCCCCAACTGGCGAATCCGTCCTTTGCGCTGCCGCAGCCGCCTTCGGACCGGGTCCAGGCAGTCGCCGGGTCTTTCCTGAAAGGTGAGCACGAAATTCGGACCCAGGAACAGGCTCATCTGCTCGGTGTCGAACTGCTCGCCCGCGGTGAGCATGCGGACGACGATGAACAGGTGTTCCTCGTAGTCCTCCACCTTGGCCCGCTGGTGCGTGTTGACGACGTCCTCCAGGGCGAGCGAATGGAGGTGGAAGATCTCGCCGAGCCGTTTGATCGTCTTGGCGTCCCCGAGTCCTTGGACGTCGACCCACGTGACCGGTCGCTGGCCGACGAGCTTGGCCAAAGAGTCGAGATCCTCTGTCTCCGTCTCTTCCAGGTCGTCCGGCCCGAAGCTGATGACGCGGATCACGGGACGATCCGCCTCCGGATCCGTCTTCACCGTGCCCGGCGTGGTCCCGGGCGGCGTGCGGCGACGGAGTCGGAGGTTGACCCTCATGCGTCTGCCAAGTCTGACGTTCATCTCGTGTCTCCCTTTCCTTGGACGGAGGGATGGTGCCGCGAGAGCGAATCCGCAGAATGCGATTTTGTGGGCTTCCGGGTCGGCGGGCCGCCGGCCTCTTTGAGCAGGTCCGCTCCCGACCGCAAGTGAACGTCGCGTTGCGGGAAGGCGATCTCGATTCCCGCCTCGCGAAACGCCTGATCGATGGCCATGTGCAGGCCGTGAATCGTTTCGAGACGCTTATCCACCCTCGGCAAAAAGCACCGCACAACGAAGCTCAAGGAGCTGTCGCCGAATCCCTCGAACGTCACCAGCGGAGCAGGATCGTCCATCACCTCCGGGTGCTCGCGGACGACCTTCTCCAGCACCTCCCGAACGCGTGCCGTGTCCGATCCGTAGGCGATGCCGACGTTGATCACGATGCGATTGACCCGGTCGGCGCGCGTCCAGTTCAAGAGCCGCCCGGTGATGAATTCCTTGTTGGGGACGATGAACTCCTTGCGATCCCAGTTCGTGACCGTGGTGGCCCGCGTTTGAATGCGCGTGACGACGCCGGTCACGTCGTCCACGGTGACCACGTCGCCGACGCGGATGGGCCGCTCGAAGAGGATGATCAGGCCGGAGATGAAGTTGGCAAAGATCTCCTGAAGGCCGAATCCCAAGCCGACGCTCAACGCCGCGACGAGCCACTGCACTTTGGACCAGCCGATCCCCATCGCGCCGAAGCCCAACACCACTCCGATGGCGACGATCACGTACCGGGTCATCGTCGTGATGGCATAACGGGCGCCGGCGTCGAGGGGCAGTTGTTGCGGCATGGCGATTTCCAGGAGTCCCGGGATGTTTCTTGCCGCGGCCGCCGTCATCAGGAAAACGAGGATTGCCACGCCCAAATCGGCCACCGTGATCGCCTCGGCTCGCTCGAAGGTGTGGAAAGTGGGGGAGCGGTCCGGGGCGGTGATCTTTTCGGTTGCCCGAACGGTCGTGGTCCAGAGCTCCACCTCGTCGAGAATGGCCAGCGCCGGCAGGACTTCCACCCAGATCCACCAGACGCCTACGATTGCCGCCAGGGCGAGGGAGCTGTTGAGGAAGCGGCGCGTCTGCAGGCTGACGTCCGAGAGGTCCGGTTCGAGCTCCGCAGACGTGGGGATAATGGCGATGCCCGGCGCCTCGGCCGCAGGAGTTCCCGCGGTCTCCGAAGCTCGTCGCCGCTGACGCGCTCTCTGAATCGCCAACCGCCGCCGGACGACCAGCACCCAGCGAGAGAGAATCGCCCCGAGAACCACGAGTGCCAACAGGAAGTAAACCGTCTCGCCGAGCCGAGCGGCAAGCTGATGGGCCGTGTAGAAGTAGCCCACGGCTGCCAGCACGGCGAGGCTCAAGGGCATGGCGAGCCCCAGCACGTACCAGAGATGCCGGGAGCGGTAGAACCAGCCCTGGTAGCCGTCGGCCAGGAGGTGACGGAACAGCCCCCCCGTGGGACGAAGCACCCACTGCACGAAGACCGCAACGAGCAGCATCATGGCGATGAAGCTCATCCGCCCCAGCGACGCTTGCCATTTCTCCAGCCCCGAGGATTCGAGGACCGGGACGGTAAACACCAACGGCAGCCCCACGAGCACGAACCACTGAAGGTGTCGCCGGAGGATGCGGAGCGCGCCGGGCGGCCAGTCAAAGTGGGCTTCGGCCAATCCCTTCGCCCGACACAACTGCCGGAAGAACTCCAGCGGCAGGAACCAACCGGCCATGTGCGCCAGCCCCGAGGCCACCGCCTTGGCAAAATGCGTCGCGTCGAGCGGCGAGACCAACCGCCAGGCCAGGTACCAGAACAGAACCGGCCATATCCCGGCAATGAGGAGGGTCAGGACCAGGGCCTTCAGCGTGGGGAGGATTTCATAAAGGGTGCTCGAGGCGGCCAGCTCGCCGGTTCGCGCCAGCCAGTTCCGGAGGCGCCGTTGCCCGAGCAGCCAAATGGCGAAGGCGAGGATCACCGCCAAATGCAACTCGGGGCGGCGGCCGAAGTCGGTCTTCAACGATTCCCCGATCTCCGCCCAACCGCTGGATCCATCCGGAACGAGAAGCCGTTTGACGGCCCCCCCCGCCATGCGGAAATTCCCGAGTTGGATCGGATCGGCACTGCGGATCCACAACACGCGCTCATCGATGTAGCCGGCATACTCCTCGACGGCGTGAATCAGCTTGTGCTCCGCCTCGTCGAGATCGACCAGCGTCTTCAGGCAGTCGTAGTGGTTGCGGATGGCGGTGTCGAGATGGTCCCGCTGGTTGGTGAGGTAGTCCCGGACGGCCGCTTCCAACTCCTCCTCCGGGATGTGGCCCGCGCCGGGTCGGATCTCCGCCAACGTCGTCTCCACGTGCTTCTCGTAGTTGGCCGTCGCCGCCCGCTGGTCCTCCATCTCGAAGAGCTTGGTCTGCACGCCGCGGATGACCGGCTGCCGAGCGCGGATCGCGCGCTGGTGGTTGCCCACGTCGGGCAGCGCCGCCCGACGGGTCCGCATCAGCAGGCCGACCGCGTTGGTCAGGCCGACGGCTTCGTACCGCTGTTCCGTCCGTTTGAATTGATCCTCGACGCCGGCGAGGTCCTTGCTGGTCTCTTCCAGCCGCTGTGCTTCGGTGCGATTGATGCTCGCCGCCTCTTCGCCTTTCTCGGCCAGCCGTCGGTTTGTCGTGGCGAGGCCCTTCAGGGCCGGGTCGGCTTGGAGCGCTTCGGCCCTAGCGCGCGCGGCTTGTGCTTTCGCCTCTTCCTCCACCCGGCGATTTGCCAACTCGCGCCACCGTCCGACTTCCGCCTCCAGGAGGGCGGCTTCCTCGGCGGCAAGGCGCTGCTCGAGCGGCAGAAGATCCCGCGTCGCTTCGTACGTTGCCAGCTCCTTCTCGGAGGCGGCAATGGACTGGGCGATTGCCTGGCGCCGGGCCAGAAGAAGCATGCGCTGCGCCGAGACGAGTGCCTGGGGCACGTCCGGACTGACCGGCGTCAGCAATTCCTTCTCCACCGCCTTGAGTTGCTCGCGGGCCTCCGACAGCAGCCCCGTCACGTTCTTCTGCCCCCCGACCCGTTGATCGAGCTCGCTCCGAAGCATCGCCAGCGCCTCGTTCTTCTTCTCAAGCTCCTTCTCTTTTTCCGCGAGGATCTGCTTCAGCTCCGCCGGATCCTTCCCCTCGGCCGACGCAGCAGGGGGGGCCGACGGCAACGCGGCCAACTGCTCCTTCGTCTTGCGAAGTGCGTCCGGTGCCGCGTCGATCTTCGCCTGAAGCTCCGCCGTCCTGGCTGCCGACTTCGCCGCCGCGTCCAGCATCCCCAGTGCCTGGTCGTACGCCTGAAGCACCTTCTGCTTGGTCGCGTCGTCCAGGTCCGTAGCCCCGTCGGCCTGTTGACGTTGCGCTTGGACCATCTCCACCGTGACCGTTTCGACGGCCGGCTGGGGCGAAGCGGACGGCGGCTGCGCGGGCGCGCCGAGGCACACGGAGCCCGCGCAAGCCAGCAGGGCTATCATCCATCCGATTCGAACTCCGCAAGCCCATCCAATCTGACTCCAGGCGGCCGAAATGCGGTGCGAGCATTGCATGATCGTCTCTCCCAACCGCGCTCCCCCAGAGCGACGTCGTCGCTCCGTCGCTGAGGAGCGGGGAATGAAATGCTAACCTACTGGTCTGTCCAAGTTGAATCTACGGGTGCCACGGTTGGCTTGTCCAACCGTGCTTCCGGCACTGCTGGGCAAGCCAGCAGTGGCACCCAGCCTGCAAAGTCGAGGAAGACAGACCACTACTCACGCACCCGGACAATTCGCAGATCCCGTGCGCGCCACCCTATTAGACCACCTGCGGCGGATATCTCCCAGACGGGCTTTGCGAGACTTCTGAAGCGGCGAATGGCAGAACCGCCGAAGTTCGCGAGGCTGGCATTGCCAGGACTCTACGCAGACGCGGCACGCCCCACACCGCGGTCGTCCGGGAGCGAACCGCCGTATGTTTGTCTTGTCCTTTCCCCTACGGCCGTGGGGATTCGGCCACGAACACGTCGTCGAACCAAGCCGTGCCGCTATGGCCGCGGAGCAGGAGGTAGACGTTGACGTTGCGGATCGGCTTGGCCGGCTCGATGGTCAACTGGCCGTGCTGCGAGCCGGTGGTGCCGGTCTGCCAGTCGATCGTCTGGCCGTACAGCGGGGTGCCATCGGTGTAGTAGATGTCGACATAGATGCAGAAGCCCCGGCCCTGGTGGCCGCTGACGCTCTCCGCCCTGGCGTGCCCGCGGACCACGATCGGGCGAGGGGCGTCCTGGTTGAGCGTGATGGTTTGCGACGCGCCGCTCCGTTCGGTGGGCGAGTTGTTGTGGAGCTTGAGGCTCCGCCGGCCGCCGTGGGCCTGCGACGCGTCGATTTCCAGGCTCCCTTCGTTTTTCGCCCAGTGGGCGTCTTCCTCCTCAAAGCCCGGGTTCTTCAATCGATTGAGCGATCCCGGCAGGTAGGAAACCGCCTCGGAAAAATCGAGCGGGACCGAGAGCTTCGAGGAAGCAAGCTCGGCGTGGATTTCGTACGTTCCGGGCTTGGTCTGCCGGCCGGGGATCACCGCAAGTCGGATCGTCTTCGTCGATTTCGCGTCCAGCGTCCCGCGATCCAGCGAGGGTTGCGCGGTCCAGCCTTGCGGAAGCAGCGTGCGGAGCGAGACGTCGGTGGGCGTCGCGGCGTTGTTGGCCACGTCGATCGCCAGTTGGAACTGGTCGCCCGACGGCGACACGTCATCCAGGCGCATCGCCGCGATGATGGCCGGCACGACGCGAACCTCGGCGGTCGCCTTCAGCAGGAGCGACGCCCCGGTAGGCGACGCGACCGTGGCCATGCCCACGAGCTGGCCGGTGGTGCCCAGGGCGTCTTGCGGGACCGCGACGCGGAACGCACCGTCGCCCTGCGACCGGCACGCCCATCCCGCCGGAGGCCGGACCGCGTAGCGGACCTGGGACTTCGCCACCCCCTCACACCGAACGCGGACCGGCAGCTCCTCACCGTGGACGGCCACCGGCGATACCTCGAGGCGCGGCCCCCGAACGCCCATCAGCACGGAGCCGACCAGCGCGAGCCGGGCGGCCGCGTCGTCCAACTCGCGAAGCCCGCGCCGGCACGGGTTCTGGAGCTTGTTGTCCTCGATCCATTTCCTGTGCGCGTACGCGCCCTTCAACAGCGAAAGAGAGGCGTCGCGTAGGGCATCGCCACGGGCGTCCCCGAGCTTGCCGACCTCGGCTTCGAGCTTCGCAAACCGCGAATCGATCTCCTGCAATTGCGCGTCGGTCGGGTGCTCGTACCACTGGTCCATTCCCGGGTCGACCACGTACTGGCGATCCGGGTCGCTTGAGGGCGTGACGGAGATTTCGTCGATCCAGACCGTGCCGGGACATTTCCGCAGCTCGAGGGACAATTGGATGCTCCGCAGGGATCGCTCGGGCGTGATGAGGATCTCTTTCTCGCGCCAGTCGTACGTGCCCGGGTCGACGTCGTACGCGGTCCTCTTTCGCTCGGTGAACCGGGTTCTCATGTTGACGTGGCAGAGCACGGCGCGGACCGAGAGCCCGCCCTGGTCGCTCGGCTCGACGCCGTCGCACTTCAGCCGCAGCCGGAGCTTCAAGGGCTCGGGCTCGTCCTGGTAGAGCATCACCCATTGCGTCGCTCCCTTGACCTGGCTCGGCGACTCGTTGGCGAGCTTGAGGCACGAGCGGGTGTCGACATCGGCACGTTCGTAGGCGTCGTTGCCGACGGCCGGCCAATGGACCAGCGACTCGGGGCGGTCGCGGTCGATCTCGCGCATCTGTCGCCGCAGGGCGAGGTTTTCGAGGATCTCTTGGGCATGACTCTTGGCCAGTTTCTCCTTCGAGGCGACGTGCAGCACGGCCAGTGACTCGGGCCCGACGTGCAACGGGACCTGCCATCGATCGCCCTCCACACGCGACTCGGCCAGCCACCGCAGCGCCACCTCGTCGACGACCACAGGCTCGTTCGGCACGGCGGCGGCCGGGATCGAGATCACGGTATCCACGGCCTCGGGCCGGTCGTTGAGCACGGTGAAGAAGACCTCGCCCTGCTCCGGCGTTCCGAACCGCTCCAGGGCGAGGCTCGGGTCACCGCTTCGGGCGAGCGTCAAGGGCTCCCATCCGGCCCGGGCGATCTGCTGACACAGGGCCTGGTACTTGCGATGGTTGGGGCGGTCCCGTTCGTACCACTCGGCGTGGTCCCAATAGCGCGAGCCCGGGCCGAGGCCGCTGGGGGGCCAGTCGAAGAAGCCGGGGAAGACGCCGTACGCCACGCACCGCTTTATGAACAGGGCGAAGTCGTCCTCGGTCAGTTCGCTGAAGTTCCCCTTCAGAAGCGTCACGAACGGCTTCTGCCGGCAGATGCTCCGCACGTAGTTGAAGCTCGACCGGTCGATCCTGAGGCCGGTCTCCGCGCCCATCACGTCGAGATACGGAGCCGTGTAGAAGCTGCTCCCCATCGCCCCGTTCATCATCGTGATCTTTCCCTCCGCGTGGAGGCGCTCGGCCGTCTCCCGGGCGAACTCGACCGACGAGAAGTAGTTGTAGAGGAACGGCTTTTTCGCCACCGGGTCCCAGATCGGCGGGTAGCCGGCGTGGGGGAAATGCTCGCGGCGGTAGTTGATGCCCGTGGTGATGCCGTCGTAGTAGAACCCGTCCAGCTCGCCGCCGCGGCGCTCGCGGTAGCTCTGGAACACGCCCGGGATGCGCCCGAGCATGTGCTTGCCGTAGGGCAGCTCGGGGTCGAGGTTGTACTGGGCGATGATGTGGCCGTAGACGGCCGTCCGCTTGATCGAGAGCTTGCCGTCGGCGTCGTGGAGCCCGGAGGCGTCGAAGATCTCGGCGCTCCCGGTCTGGCGTCGGAAGTGCTCCCGCATCGCGGCAAGCTGCCGCTCGTACGACGGCTCCGGGTCGGTCTCCGGACTGTAGTCGGGGATGTTGGCGAACATGCCGGCATGGGTGAAATAGGTGAGGCTGTCGACGCCCAGCCGGTCGTCGTACCCCGGCTCCGGCGCGCCCTCCTGAAAGGCGAAGCGGAGCTCGTTGGCGTGATCGACTCCCGAGAGCCCGGAGAACGCCATCCACATGCCTTCCTTGCGCACGTGCTTTGCGAAGAAGTGGGGGAAGAGACGGTAGTAGCGGTCCAGCGCGCTTCGCATGCCCCAGTCGGGGTCGCAACGGTAGAGATAGAACGTCAGTTCCGCCGTGCTCGACGGCGCGGTCTCCCGGGCGAGCGCCACGTCGTACACGATGTAGAACAACCGCTTGTCGGCATCGTAGCCGGTGCGGAAGATGCGGGGCTGGTCGAGCGGAACCGCGTAACAAAGGCCGACCGGGCCGGTGATCACACTACAGAAGTTGACCGAATGCGACCCCATGTTGAGCGCCGGCTTGTCGCGCCATTCGGGCAACGCCGCGAACTCGCGCATCCCCTGCGACCGCTCGTACGTTCCGCTCGTGCCGATCTGGCGCACGGTCTCCATGTCGTCCCACCACTGCCAGCGGTCGGCGTGGATCGGCAGGGCAAACCGGACCAACAGCCCCCGGTCCCCGCCCGAGGTGTCGCCCACGGTGAGCTTCACCCGGATCAGCTCGCCGGTCGACTCGTATCGGGCCGCCAGGCGGAGCGACAAGGCGTCCAAAGCCGCCTCCCGGACGACGGTCTTCCCGCCGTCGCCGGCGCCCGCCTTCGCCTCGACCGGCACGAACTGGGGGCCGCGGGTCACGTCGCAGACGCTCACCGGATGAAACTCGGCAAGGTCGTCCGGCAGGAGTCGCTCGCCGCCGACCGAAAGGCCCGTCAAGGCCCCGGTCTCGGAGATGCTGATCGAAAGCTGGTCGCCCGTGGTCGCCGTGGTCTCTGCGGAGAGCGCGTTTGCCGCGCCGGCCGCCAGGAGGAGCAGAAAGAAACGAACGCTTGCGCGCCGGTGCATCAGTGCCATCACTCAGCCTCCGAATGGGACATCGACCGCCAACCTACGAGTGGCACGGGCATCTTGCCATCGGAGCACGTCCTTGCCGCGTCCGCCCTTCTCGAAACGTCCGTTCCCGTGCCTGCCATTGCCCATCATCGTGGCGGGCGGTGGAGCGGTTGTCAACGAAGGCGTTGCTTCGAGAAGACTCCGCAGTTCCAAGTCTGCAGTACACGAAGCCGGGGCGGCTGGGGTCGAGCGCAGCGAGCCCCCGGAAACCGGGCACCTGGGGGCTCACTTCGTTCGACCCCAGCCACCCTTCGCAAGACTCGGGTCTACTGAGACTGCGAGGGGAAAACTCGACACGGAGAGCCTGCGCGAGCCGGGGGGCCTCCCGGCGGCATGAGCGGCGGTGGGGCACCGAGCAGACCACTGCTACCGCGGGCCGATCCGCTCTTCTTCCTCCTGGATCACGATCCGCGGAGTGAGGAGCACGAGCGTCCTTCCGGTCGGTGCCGTGGCTTGATCCGCCGCCTGCAACGACTCGGTCACGTCGACCAGCAGCGTCCGGCCATCGCGCACGACGACGGCCGCGCCATCGAAAGAACCGTTTTGGGCAACACGCGCCGCCTCAAGGAAAGGGCCGTTGATGCGAATGCTGCGGTGATCCTCGGAGATCACGCATTGCACCGTCAGGTTGCTCAGGCTCTGCGCCGCCCCGCCGGCTTCCGGCGCCAGGTCGACCACGGCCAACTGCCCGTTGTACAGCTTGGCGATCGGCAGCCGCCGGATGCTGGCGCCCTCCAACGCCCTTGCGACGGCTCGAAGCCGGCGGGCGTCTTGGGGTGCCAGGGCCTTGCAGTGGTCGTCGGAGGCGAAGTCGCACCCGTGGCGCTCGAGCACGCCGTCGCTGGCGCGAACGACTTCCGTCTCCAGGAACAACTGCACGTCCTGCATTCGCCGAAGCTGTTCGAGCAGATCGACGATCTCTGCGTCTGATTGACCACCAGGCTGAGGTTCGTCTTCAACGGGGCGATCGTGCCTGGCCCGCCGACGACTTCCCACGTATCCGGGGCGACCGTCGTCTCGATCAGGTCGATGAGCGATTCGTAGTCGGCCTCGGGCGCGTTGGCGCCGGTCACCGGCTCGTTGTAGCTCGCCCCGACCACCACGCCCTCGGGTCCGACTAGAGGAACCACCAGGTCGGCGACGTCGTAGACCTTCACACTTTGGGGATACTTCGCGAGCAGATCGTGCACCGAGTGGGCCATCGGGAGCGCCGCCACCGGGAGTTCGGCCATCGGGAGCGCCGCCACCTGGGGTGGGACTTTCTCGGCCCGGAGCATCACCAACATCGACTGCGGTCGGCCGCGATCGTCCTTCGTCTCCAGCCCGCCGATCATCAGTGTCTTGCCGAGGGCGATCTCCACGCCGGCGTCCCATTGCGTGGTCTTCACCTCGGGAAGTTGTATCGCTTGCGCCTGTCCCTTCGAGTTGGTGAAGTCGAAGACCTCCACGCTGAGGATCTTGGAGAGGGTGAGCCCGCAGTCGAGCCGCAGCTCGCGATCATCCTGCAACTGCGGCCGCACGCGGACCTGAAGCCCTTCGGTGACCGCGTGAATCCGCGGACGTCCGCATTCCTCGATCCCCACCACAAACGGTCTTTCCGAGAGGTTGGAGATGAATGCCGACTGGCCGTTGAACACCGTGACCTTCGGGACGGCCAACACGTTGGCCCGGCGGTCGGCCTCCATCCGCTCGAGGATCGACCCGGCCCGCTTTTCGTCGAGGACCTCGCACATCACCGGCAGGCTTTTCTCGACCACCGTCTTCGCCGAGCCGGGACGCGGCGACGTGTCGTCAGGCAGCCGAGGCGCGGGCGAATCGGCCGAACCCGGCGGGGCCGGCAACGTCGACTCCGCCGACTCCTCCGCCGGCATCACCGTCCACTTCGCACCAATCGCCTCGATCGATTTCGGCGAGCCGGTGAAGATCCGGGCCTCAATCGTGATGATCTGGTCGAAGCGATGCTCTCGCATCGTCTCCAACGCCGAGGCAATGCGCGCGTGTGCTTCGTCGTCGCCGTGGACCACCAGCTCGGTGCCGCGGCGCATCATGCGACCCGAAGGCACGCCGCACACTCTACTCACCAGGTCGACCAGCACGTCTCGTGCCTGCTCCTGGTTCAACCCGCATTCCGCTCCCAACTTGCCAATGAGTTCGCCCAATTCATAGGGGCGCGTGGTCGAGTCTTCCGCAACGCTCCCGGAGGCATCGACCCACGCGCCGACCTGGGCACCGGCCGCGGCGCCCAGACGCGCACCAAGCCGGGCCATCCGGGATTCCCCGCTCGCTTCCGGCTCGCTCTCCCCGTTCGGACGCTCGGCATCCCGGACGGGCGCCGCCTCGAAGAACTCGGGCTCGGCCTCTTCTTCGCCGGCCGCCACGACGATCGCCGCGCCCGGTAGCGCCGCGGCCGCCGCCGCCAGCATCACCGCCCAACACCACCAAGGGCTCCGCTTGTGACCTCCCTGTCCAAGCTTCATGATTCGCTCCAGTCTTCTCGAAGTGACATCGACGGGACGAACGCCGGGCAACGCCGGCACAGGTTTGAGAGTGCGTTTGCGCTCCAGCACGTCGAGCAGGCTTCGGGCGTAGCTCGCCGGGCTGCAACGGAGCTCGGCCACGACCGCCTCGTCACAGCATCGCTCGGCCTCGCGCGACACCAGCCGGCTCACCCACCACACCAAGGGATGAAACCACCAGACGGCCTCGGCCAGCACCTGGAGGACGCCCACCCACAGGTCGCCCCGACGCACGTGCACGAGCTCGTGCGCCAGAAGCGGCTCCAGCTCCTCGGGCCTCTTGTCGCGAACGATGATCTCGGGCAGAAGCACGGTGGGACGCCACAGCCCGATCACCGCCGGCCCGACCCGGGCGCGCGTGACCACGAGCCGTGCCGGGCGGCGCAGCCCCAGCCGCCGCGAAAGCCGCGAGAGCCGGGCGACCAGCCGGTGGTTGGTTCCGTCGTCGCAAGAGGCGGATCGACGCATCACGCGCAGGCAACCGGCCCAACGCACACCGGCCAGCCCGAGCATGACCAGCGTTCCGCTCGCCCAGCCGGCGACCAGAACCAACGGCATCCCGGGCCATCGACTCGCCCGGGGGGCCGCGCCGAGGTCGGACTCGTCGACCGCCCGCAGGTTCACGACGACGTCGGGCCCCGTCTCGCCGAACGCTTCCCGCTCGCCGCGTTGCGTTGCGCAAGCCGAGGCGAGCCGCGCAAGGTCGCGCCGTCGATCGTTGGCCGGCGATGAAGCCTCGCGACCGTCGTGCGCCGACGCGGCGGGCTCGCCCGCCAGCATCCAGCAGAAGACGCCGCTGGGGCTGCTCCACACGGGCGGCGTGATGCACTTGGCCAGGACCACGAGCCAGAGCGCGTGGGCCAGGTGAGGGCGGTTCCGCGCCGCGAGCCGGGCCACCAACGCCACGACCGCGATCAGGAGCGTCACTTGCCAGAGCTGCATCCAGGCCGCCTGGGCCCATTCACTACCGGGCGCCGTCATCGCTCTCCTCCTCGAGCCGATCGAGCAACTGGCGGAGCTGGGCGAGATCCGGCCCGCTGATGCCGCGGTCTTCGATCAGGTGGCGCACGAGCGGGAGCGTCTCGCCGCCGAACAGCCGCTCCACGAGGTCGTCGACCGTCTCCCGGATCACGGTGGCCGGCTGGACCGTGGGGACGTACACCCTGGTCCTTCCCGCGAGCCGCGATCGGGCGTAGCCCTTCCGCTCCAGCCGCCGCAAGTACGTCTGCACGGTGGTGAAGTCGACCATCCGCTCGGCGGGAAACGCCTCGTGCACCTGGCGCACGGTCGCCTCGCCAAGCTGCCAGAGCCGCCGGGCGACTTCCATTTCCCCCTTCGAGAGTGCCGGCCGCTCAGCCATCGGGTGGGATTTCCTTCTTAAGGACAAATGTACGTGCGCAGATTGTACGTACATTCGTACTTGAGTCAAGCCCGATCTGGCGCCGTTCGCAAGGTCCATCGCGGTTCGGAAACGCCGACAGCGAGAGGCCCGCAGAGGCCCGATTCATCGGGGCCCGTCGACAGAATTCGACCCGTGCTCGGCTTCCGGGGCCGGATGAAGGCGGTCACCACGAACCGAAGCATACCCCGCATGCCGCACGCTTGAGATACGCTGATGCATCACCCATGCACTATGACTATAGCGGCGCGGCCCCGGACGGCCGGGAGGGGTCGCCGGGGACCGAGTCTTCCGCCTCTGGCACCGAGTCGGGCCCGGGCTGTCGGTCGCGGCGGGCCAGCGACGCCAGTCGCTCGGCGGTCGGCTGGTCGACGGCGATGCGGCGGATGGCGGTGGCCCGGCCCGTTTCCGGGTCGACGTCGACGATACTGCCGTGGAGACGCACGTCGTCCTTGGCCACTTCGAAGTGGGTGGGGCGGAAGGTTCGGGTGGTTTCTAGGACGCGATCGACGCGGCGGCCGAGGATGCTGTCGTGCGGGCCGGCCATGCCCACGTCGCACTGGAAGGCGGTGCCGCCGGGCAGCAGTTGCTCGTCGGCCGTGGGCACGTGGGTATGCGTGCCCAGCACGGCCGAGACGCGCCCGTCCAGATGGCGACCCATGAGCTGCTCGTCGCTGGTCGCCTCGGCGTGGAAGTCGAGGAGGATGCACTTCACCTCGGAGGGGATCTGGGCCAGCACCCGATCCGCCGCCCGAAAGGGGCAATCGACCGGCTGCATGAACACGCGGCCGAGGAGGTTGAACACGGCCACTTGGACGTGATCCTCGGTGGAGAGCACGGTGAACCGGCGTCCGGGGGCTTCGTCGGGATAGTTGGCCGGGCGGACGATCCGCGGCTCGGTCTGGAGCACGGAGTAGATTTCGCGGCGGCGGTAGACGTGGTCGCCCATGGTGATGCAATCGACGCCGCCGGCGATCAGTTCGTGGTAGATAGCCGGGGTGAGCCCCGAACCACCCGCCACGTTCTCCGCGTTGGCGACCACGAAATCGAGCGATTGCTCGATTTTGAGGCCGGGCACTGCCTTGAGGACGATCTGCCGCCCCGGTTTCCCGACGATGTCTCCGATCAGTAGTAGTCGCACAAGCGGAGTCTTTCTAATAGGGGGTGAGGGGGGAACCGTGACGGGATGACGGGGTGACGGGGTGAAGACGGTGACCTTGATTTCGCCGCGGTCTCATCGTTCCGACGCTTCGCGTCGGAACGCACTGCACGGACGCTTTGCGTCCTGATCAGCGACGCGAAGCGTCGCGGCAATCGCGCTCCCGCGCGAAGCGTGGGAACGATACGACCCTTTTACGCTTTCATCATTTCACCCCTTAACCACTTTACCCCTTCGCCTTGTCACCCCGTCACCCCGTCACGTCGCCCCCTCTACCTTGCGATTTCCGTGTAGCGTGTTTCCCGCAAGACGGTGACCTTGATTTCGCCGGGGTAATTGAGACGTTCTTCGAAGGCCTTGACGATGTCGCGGCAGACTTTGGCCGCCGCTTCGTCGCTGGTGTCCTTGGAGCTGACGATTACCCGCATCTCGCGGCCGGCTTGGATAGCGAACGCCTGCTCCACGCCCGAGAACTCGGTGGCGATCGACTCCAGCTCTTCCATCCGTTTGACGTAGCGTTCCAGGGTTTCTCGCCGAGCCCCGGGGCGCGAAGCGCTACAGGCGTCGGCCGCAGAGACGAGCACCGTGTAGGGGTACTCCACCTTGGCGTCGTCGTGGTGTCCGGCCGCTGCACGGATGGCCTCCGGGCGCTCGGCATAGCGTTTCAGGAGGTCGGCGCCGATCTTGGGGTGGCCCCCTTCGGCCTCGTGGTCTGCGGCTTTGCCGATGTCGTGCAACAGTCCGCAGCGTCGCGCCAGCGATCCGTCGAGCCCGATTTCATCGGCCAGCATCCCGGACAGGAAGGCGACCTCGATCGAGTGCCGCAGCACGTTCTGGCTGTAGCTGGTTCGGAACTGGAGCCGTCCCAGCAGATTGACGATCCGCTCGTGCAGGCCGTGGACGTCGACCTCCTGGCAAGCCTCCTCCCCGGCCCTCTGTACGTGCCGTTCCAACTCCTGCCGCGTATCGGCGACGATCTCTTCGATGCGGGAAGGGTGGATCCGGCCGTCGGCGATGAGCTTGTTCAAGGCGAGCCGGGCCACCTCGCGGCGGATCATGTCGAACGCGCTGACGATCACCACGCCCGGGGTGTCGTCGATGATCACGTCGACGCCGGTCGCCTTCTCGAAGGCACGGATGTTGCGGCCCTCGCGGCCGATGATCCGCCCTTTCATCTCGTCGCTGGGAATGTCGACCGTGCTGGTGGTGGTCTCCGCAGTATGGGTGGCCGCATAGCGCTGCAAGCTGGTCAACAGCAACTCCCGCGTCTTGGCCTCGCAGGCCTCGGCGGTCCGCTTCTCGTGCCTGAGGATCAACGTACCGCTTTCTTGCCGGAGCTCGGTATCGAGCATCTCCAGGAGCCGGCTGGTTGCCTCTTCAGGGCTCAGCCCGCTCAACTCGTGCAGGGTCTGCCGCTGGAGGTCAAGGAGCTTGGATAGCTCTTCCTTACGCCGGTTGGTGTCTTGGATGCGTTCGGTGAGCTTCCGTTGCGTGCTTTCGACGATCTTCTCCTGCTTGCGGAGCTGCTCGCCCTGCTGCTCCAAGGCGTCTTGTCGTTTGTCGGCCAAGCGTTCGCGGTTGTGGAGCTCCTCGCGGAGCTTCCGCAACTCCTTCTCGCCGTCCGCCTTGTACTGGATCGCCATCTCTTTCAGTTCCAGCTCGGTCTCACGGCGGAGTGTCTCCACCTCCTGCCGGGCTCGGCTGATGATTTGCTGTGCTTCGCTTTCGGCGTCCCGGCGACGCAGGTGGTCCAGCAACTTGATCAGCACGAAGGTCAAGATGGCCGGCACCCCGCAAAGCACCATGTAGAAAAGGACTTTCAAAAGCGTATCCACGGCGGTTGCCCTCGCTGGTATCAGCCGGAAGAGTGCCTGGCAGCCGCGCCAATCGAGCGGCCGACGAGCGGATCGCCGCCGGTCGCGGCGGGCTCTTTCGTCGGCGGCTGGCCAAAGAGGGCGTGGGACAGAGGGGGTCCAACCGGAGCCCCCACGTCGCGGCGATCAGATCAGAACGGACCGGTATCGGTTAGCCGTGGGAAAAGGACCGGCAGCATGCAGTCGACATCCAGTGAGCCGTCGTCCGCCGCCGACTTGTTCCGTGGCGGGGACGACTTGATAGCGGCCGGGTGGTATGCCAAACCTCTTCGGTCCGAGGCGAACATTCATCCAAACGACGCTGGGCCGACACGGCCGCCGGGTTCCCAGTTCCCGTGGAAAGCCAGAACGATCCAACAACTGCCCGGTCCGCGAGGCCCGAAGGCCACCGCACAAAAGCCCCAGCACGAACCGGATGACCAGCAGCAGATGCATCGTCGCAAGCGCCCTCGAACGTCGTGTGACTGGTGTTGCCAAGTTTCTCAACCTAATACAGATCCGCTCGTTGTCTCGCTTAAAGCTGTCCCGCGGCTGACCCCTCAGGTCGCAGCCAAGACACTCGTTTCCGACTCGTTCCAAGTTGACTTACAATCCTCTAGTAACACTTTATACTAACAAATTCTGATCAGACTGCAACCGAGGTTTGCCCGTCCGTAGCGAGATAACCCCCTCTGACAGCGCAAGTTACGGCGAATCCCCCGATGAGCCGGGTCGATCGGGAGAGGATGCCCGGGCAATCCGGCGAAAAAGCCGGAGTAAGGTGAAAAACCCGGCCGGCGAGGAATGCCACATCTGGCCGGTTTTCGAATGCATATACAGAGGGGTTCGCTCCCCTCTCGTGGGCCCGTGGCACAGCACCTTGTCACGATGATCTCTCGCATGGCTGTTCTGCACCCCGTCGAGTCCGAACTGGCCGCTGCTTGGCCCCCCGAGGCCTGGAAGGACGTGACCGTCCTGCTGGCCGTCTCGGGCGGGCCCGACAGCGTAGCGCTGGTGCGGGCGATGACCACTCTAAAGGGGGATGGCCGGGGACGCCTGCTCGCCGCCCATGTGAACCACCAGTTGCGGGGAGACGACTCGGAGGCCGACGAAGCGTTCGTGGTTGAGCTGTGCCGCGGACTGGGCCTGCCGTGCGAGGTGCACCGCGCCCAGGTGGAGCAGTTGGCGGCCGATTCGAGTGACGGTCTGGAGGCAGCCGCCCGGTCGGTCCGCTACGAGTTGCTCGGCCAAGCGGGGTGCCGCGTGGGCGCCCGGTACGTGGTGACGGCCCATACGGCGGACGATCAGGCGGAGACGATCCTGCATCGAATCCTCCGGGGCACCGGGATTGCGGGCCTATCGGGCATCGCCCGAGCCCGGCCGTTGGGGCCCGCCACGCTGATCCGACCGCTTCTGGGGCTCCGCCGCGTCCAGCTTCTCGGCTATCTCGACGACCTGGGCCAGGCGTACCGCGTCGACGCCAGCAACGTCGATACGCGGTTCACGCGGAACCGAATCCGCCACGATTTGCTGCCGGAGTTGGCTGCCCGCTTCAACCCCGGCGTGGTCGATGCCCTGCTGCGGCTCGGCTCTCTGGCAGGCGAGGTGCGAGCAGTGATCGACGGGCTCGTCGAGGGCTTGAGGGGGCCGTGTGTGGTGGAACAAGGCTCCGACGGGATACGGATCCGGGTGCCGCCGCTTGTCGATCAACCGCGCTACGTGGTCCGGGAGCTGCTGATGGCCGTGTGGAGGGATCGCGGCTGGCCCCTCCAGGCGATGGGGTTCGCCCAGTGGGACCTTCTGGCCGACATGGTGTTGGCTTGCCGCGAGGACGGCACGCGCCCGGAGCGCTCGACGTCGGTGCCCCGGAAGCAGACGTTCCCGGGCGCTATTCTGGCTGAGATTGGCGAAGGTCACCTGGGCCTGAGACGGGTCGATTCCTGACGCGGCCAGCCGACCTCTTGCCAAAGCTCCAGGGCGGATGGGGTGACGCGGTGAACACGTCGCCACCGAGTCACCCAGTCACCTTACCCATTCACGTTTCCTCTTGCGAGCGGCTACTCCCCTGTCTCGGTCGCCGGTTCTCCCGCCGCGGGCATCTCCAGTGTCTGGCCTTCCATCCCTGCTTTGGCCAACAGGTAGTACAAGATGAACCCGACAAGGAACGCCATCACCGGCGGGCAGGGGACCTTGCCCGCCATCCCCGGGATGAAATCCGCCGCCCCCACGACGAAGCCGATGACCCAGGAAATCCACCCCGCCAGATTGAAGCCGGCCCTCGGTCCGGCCCATTTCCTGCCGGCGAGCAGATAATCGGCTGCCATGGCACCGCAGACGGGACCGAAAGAGGCACCGATGATCGTGAACATGCCGATCACGTCGCCGGCCAAGCCGGTAATCGCCAGGAGGATGCTGACGGCCGTGCCGCAGCCCACGGAGAGGAACGGATTGACCTTCGGCAGCGTGGTCTTGAAGCTGTTGGCGGCGATGAAGGCCGAGAAGCAGGCTGGCGGGAAGGCGGCGATGGCAAGCAGGTACATGAACACCTTGGAGGCGCCTGGGCCCACGATACCATCCATCAGAGCGGTAGTCCGCAAGACCGCGCCGTCCGAAGTCATCCCACCCCCATGGGCCCCGGCGACTACGAGCACAGCCAGCCCGCCCGCGAAAAGCGTGGCCAGGGCAATTCCGACCAAGCCGCCCATCTGCACGTCCTTGGCGTTGCGGTTATTCATCCCGAAATCGACCCCTGCCGCTCCGGCCGTAGCAAAGAAGCCGACGATGTAGGTCACGATCAGCGCGATCACACCAAACGCCGACAGGGGTGCCGCTGCCTGAAGAGTTGTCCCGTCTTCCATCGCAACGGTTTTCTGCGATCCGGCAGCCACGACTGCCTGGGAGTCGAAGTTGCCGATGCCCCCAATCGTCGCGAAGAACAGAATCGCGAGGATCGCGAGCGGGATGAGCGGGAGGAACGAGGCCACCTTCGCCACGTACTGGATGCCCTTCAGGCCCATGAACGCGGCGGCTACCGCCCACACAATGGAAACGATTGCATGGGCAGGCGTGCCGACGCCTTGCTCCCAGGGCGCGCAAAGCAATAGCCCTGCGAAGAACGCGTTCACACCGAGCCAGCCGAATTGCAGCACCCCCATGAGGAACCCAGGCATCAGAAATCCACCATGCACGCCGTAGGTCGAGGTTCCCACAATGTAGAGCGGAAGACCGGTCTTCAAACCGAGCAGCCCCGGCACCAAGAAGAACAAGAAGTGGCAAATCAACGCCGCCAAAATCAGCCCCACGAACGCAACTACCAGACCCTGGGATAAGATCCCACCCGCGAACTTGCTGTACTGCCCCATCTCGGGCGAAATGCCGCTGCCGACGGGCACGTCCTGCCAGAACACGAACCAGAGCATGATGCCTGCATAGGTCGGCGCCGTGTTCAGAAACCACGCCGCGCGATTCGCCTGCGGCACGGGCTGCGCCGCCTTGACATAGTCCGGTAAGGTCGATGCCATAGGTCCCCTCCTGAAAGTGAATCTGAGATCGTGCGCGCCCCTGCCAAGCAAGCCGCCCGGCAACCGCCCCCTCCCGATGCCGGCGGTGCTGCCTTCCGATGAGACTGGAGTATAATCCGTGAAGTGGGGAAGTCCACCAGTCGGCTTTTCAGATCCTCGGCCCTTTCTCCGGCCCTTTGTCAGACACTCACGGTGACGAGGAGACGGCCTTCAAGGTCCGCATTCTGCGCAGACTCGCCAGATCCCCATTCTGAAACGGCTGGCTCGCTCACCGCGGCGGCGGGTCCAAGCCGATCTGGCTTGACCACGCCGACGAGGTAGAAGTAGGATACCACGCCCTATTTTGCCGTCCGCCCATGTTCGCCAGGGCCGGCAGCCCCGCTGAGCCGCCGACGCCCATGGATCATCGCGGTAATTCCGATGAAACTGTCCACCGCCAAGCAGCTCGCCCTGGTCCTGATCGTGGCGCTCGCTTTGCGTCTGATGGCCGGCTGGGTCTGGCAGGCGAGGCTGGACGGGTGTTTTGGGTTTGGCGACAGCGAAAGCTACTGGAGGCTGGCCCGCGCCATCGCCTCCGGCGAGCCGTATGGGATTGGCGAGGGCAGGGCGTTTCGGACGCCCGGCTATCCGCTTCTGCTGGCCCCGGTGTTTCTGCTGACCGGCGACGAACCCTCGGTGATGTGGGCGAGGGCCGAGAGCGCCTTGCTGGGCACGCTTTCGGTGGGGGCCGTCTGGTGGCTGGGGCGGACGCTGTTCGATGCCCGCGCGGGGCTGGTGGCCGCGTCGATCGCGGCCGTCTATCCCGGGGCGATTGCCATGGGCGCGCTGGTCCTCAGCGAGGCCGCGTTCTGCCCTTTGATGCTTCTCCAGTTGATCCTCTGGACCGCCGCTTGGCACGCCCGCTCGGCCCGACGCGCAGCCGTCTTGTCCGGCTCCGCAGGGCTGGTCGCCGGGGTGGCGACCCTGGTGCGGCCCAGTTGGCTGCTCTTTGTGCCGTTTGCGATCGTCGTCGGGCTGGCGGCGGGGAAGCAGCGGGCGCGGCATCTCGGCCTGGGCGCGATGGTGCTGGCCGGGCTGGTGGCGGCGATGATCCCCTGGTGGGTCCGCAACGCCCGGCTGACCGGCCGGTTCGTGCCCACCACGCTGCAAGTCGGGGCCAGTCTCTACGACGGGCTGAACGCGCACGCCACGGGCGCCAGCAACATGACGTGGAGCGATCAAGCGACCGCCCGGTTCCTTGCCTCGGAACGTGCCCTCTCGGCCGGGCCCGAGGAGGCGCAGGGCGCGCTGGAGTACCGGCTCGACCGGCATCTGCGGGCCGAGTCGCTTGCATGGGCCCGAGCGCATCCCGGTCGCGTGGCCCAGCTCATGGCGATCAAGTTCGCCCGGCTCTGGAACTTCTGGCCCAACGAGGCGGCTTTCTCGGCGTGGCCCATCCGGCTGGCCGTCTTCATGACGTACGTGCCGGTGATGGTTCTGGCGATCGTCGGGGCCTGGGCGACGATCCATCGGGGCTGGCCGTACGTATTGTGTTGGTTGCCCGCCCTTTACTTCACCGCGTTGCACATGGTGTTCGTCAGCTCGATTCGCTACCGCCAGCCGGTCATGCTGGCCCTGATGGTTCTGGCCGCGGGGGCGATCGTCGCGCGGTTGGGGAGAAACGAGAGGGAGAGCGTGTAGGGTGCGTGAAACGCACCGACATCGAGACATGGACGTGTGTGGTGCGTTTCACGCACCCTACGACTGCGGTGTCTGCGACGTCAACCATGGAGGGTTACTTCCCATCATTCAGGCCGTGGTCAACTTCTGCTGGTCCGTGCTCAAGTGGGGCCTGCTGGTCGGTCTGGCGGGGGCGGTAGTTGCCGTCCCGCTTCTGTACCAGCGGGTGGACGGGGAGATCCGGCGCCGGGTCGAGGAGCATTTCGCCCGGCAGTATCCCGACTTGAAGGTGACCGTCCGCTGGGCCGAGCTGGTCGAGGGGGAAGGGATCAGGGTTCGAGGGGTGTCGATTCTCGATCCTTCGCTCGCCGGGCCGCGCGCCGAGCTGCTCCACGTGGAAGAGGCGTTCCTCTGCTGCCGGGCCGACCTGAACGCGCTGGTGTCGGGCGAGCTGGACGTGAGCCGAGTGATGGTGCGGCGGCCGGTGCTTCGCCCCACGCGGCAGCCCGACGGGCGCTGGAACGTGGAAAAACTGCTCGATCTGCCGCCGTCCGGCTCGCCTGCGCCGACCGTGTGGATTGAAGGCGGGACGATCGAGATCTTCGAGCCGTCGAAAAGGCCGCCCGCCGTGTTTTCGCTGCGGAACGTGGGTCTGCACGTGACCCCCTGCGAGAAGCCGCGCGAGCCGGGCTTCGGCCCCCGCACGCGCGAGTTTCGGGGGATGTTCAGCGGCGATTTCCTCCAAAACGCACAAATCGAGGGTCGGATCGATCCGGACCAGGGCACCTGGAGCGCCAGCGGCACGATCGACGAGCTCGATCTGTCACCCGAGATGCGCCACGCCTTGCCCTCGGAGCTGACCGCCCGGCTTGCCGTGCCGGACGTGCTGCGCGGGCTGGTAGCGCTCCGCTTTCGAGTGGGCAGTGGCCCGACCGAGGAGTCGCCGGTCCGTTTCGAGCTGGCCGGGCAATTGACGAGGGGCCGCATCGACGATCCCCGCTTGCCGCGTCCGGTGACCGACCTGGAGGCCGCGTTCCGGATCAGCGACGAGGACCTGTTGATTGAGAATCTCTCCGGCGCAAGCGGCCCGTCGACGATTGAGGTCAAGCTGTTTCGGCTGGCGGGATTCGAGCTCGGCGTCCCGATGTGGCTGGAGGCGAAGGTCCGTGAGCTGGAGCTCGACGAGCGGCTGCGAGACATCCTACCCGACCGATTGCGTCCGGAATGGGACAAGTTCCTCCCCGCCGGCAAGATCCACGCCGACGTGCGGTTGCACTACGACGGCCGGCGTTGGAAGCCCGACGTGACCGTCGACTGTCTGGACGCCGCGTTCACCTACCACAAGTTCCCCTATCGGTTGCAGCACGCGCAGGGGCGGATCGAGTGGAAGAACGACGAGGTGGACGTGAATTTGGTAGGCCGCACCGGCAGCCGGAACGTGCGTGTGGAGGGCAAGATCGTCGATCCGGCCCCCGGCTGTGAGTTCTGGTTCAAGGTGGGCGGCAGCGACCTGCCCCTGGACGAGAAGCTGTTCGAGGCGCTTCGGGGGAAGGCCCGCGACGCCGTCTGCGCGCTGAACCCTCGCGGCACGCTCGACGTCTTCTTCCACTGCTGGCGGGAGCGACCGGGCCAGCCCTCCCACAAGCATCTCCGCGTCGACGTGAAGGGCGGCTGGATCCGCTACGAGAGATTCCCGTATCCTTTGGGCAACATCTCGGGCGTCATCGAGCGGAACGACGACCACTGGGACTTCCGTGAGTTCGTCGGCACCAACGACACCGGCCGCATTTCCTGCGACGGCGATCTCGACGTCACTCCGGAGGGCAGCCGCTGGGCGCTGCGTTTTGCCGGCACCAACGTCCCCCTGGAAGAAGAGCTCCGCGACGCCCTGGGACAGCCCCATATGCAGCAGTTGTGGAACGACCTGAGGGTCCGGGGAATGGTCGACTTTGACGCCACGGTCCGCCGCCTGCCCGGCGAAGAGAAAGCGACCCTCACGTTCCTCGAAGCCCGCCTGGATCCCGAGACCACGTCGATTGAGCCGGTCTGGCTCCCCTATCGAATGGAGAATCTACAGGGCACGCTGGTCTACAGCGACGGGCACGTGTCGTCGTCAGGGCGGCTCCAAGCGGGCCATGGAAGGACGCGGATGTGGGCGTCGGTCGACTGTAGTTTCCCCGAAGACGGGACCTGGCACCTGCGGCTCGGCGACGTGGACGTGGATCGTCTCTCTCCGGATCGCGAGCTGATTTCGGCCCTCCGCGGCCAGTTGAAGGAAGCGGTGGAAGCGCTGAAGCCCGGCGGCCCGGTCAATCTTCGCGGCACGCTGGGGCTTGCCCACGGCCGCAGTCCGGACGATCCGCTCACCTCCACGTGGGATCTGACGTTCACCCTTCACCACGGGAGCGTCGATTGCGGCGTCGAGCTGGAAAACCTCAACGGCGACGTGACGCTGCGAGGCACGTACGACGGCCGGACGTTCCGCTCCCGCGGCGAGCTGGATCTCGACTCGCTCACTTACCACGGCGTGCAGTTCACGCGCGTCATGGGACCGCTGGAGATCGAAAACGATTTGGTGCTGTTGGGCTCGTCGGTCCGAAGGCAGCCGGGCGCTCCGGATCGCAAGATCACCGCGGAGCTTTTCGACGGGACGTTCTGCGGCAGCGGTTGGGTCGCGATCCGCGCCCGGCCGCAGTACCAGTTGCACGCCACGCTGGCCGACGGCGACCTGAGCACGTTCGCCCAGGAGTTGATGCCCGGCCGTCAACATTTGCGAGGGCGGATGGAGGCATGGGTCCGCCTGGGCGGCGAGGGCCGGAGCCTCAACGGGCTGGGAGGATTCGGCCGTGTCGAGCTCCGCAACGCCGACGTCTACGAGCTCCCCTTGATGATCGCCCTGTTGAAGATCCTCGGCGACCGCGAGCCCGACCAAACCGCCTTCAGCACCAGCGACGTCGACTTCCAGATCCACGGGGGCCACGTCTACCTGACCGACATCACCTTCGACGGCGACGCGTTCAGCCTCGAAGGAGAGGGGATGATCGGCTTCGACAGCTCCATCCAGCTCACGTTCCGAACGAACATGGGACGGCGGGAGTGGCAGGTCCCGCTGGTCCGTGAGTTCTTCGGCAGGGTCAGCGAGGAGATCATGCAGATCCACGTCGGGGGCACCTTGCAGGACCCGATCCGCTATCGGGAGCCGTTCCCCGGCCTCAACGAAGCCCTGCGACAATTGCGGGCGGAAATGCAGAGGACGACCGGCGTCTCACCCCTTTTCTCCCAGCCGGGGCCGTATTCCCAGCCGGGCGGGCGGGCCCTCAACGGGGCGCGGAGGCTGCCGAAGAGAAGATGACGGCCGCGTGGGCGGCCATCCCCATACATCTCGACGAGCTACACTTCTTACAGGGGACTGATAAGACGCTGAACTCCCAACCGAGAGGAGGTCTCTGATGAGCCTCGGACCGTTAGGAGGAATCGCCTCGAGCGCCGCCGGATCATCGCTGGCGCAGACCAAGGGCTCGGACGTCGAGCGAGCCGAACAGGACTCCGCCAATCAGGCCCGCCGCGTCCACACCGACCAGAAGGCCGAAAATGCCGCCGGGATCGGAGAAGCGGACGGCGAAGACCACGAGACGGCCGAACGGGACGCCGACGGTCGCCGCCTGTGGGAGGGGCCGCCCGAAGGACAAGCCGCCGAGGAGCCGGACGAAGCGGACGAGGCCCACGCCACGCACGACTCCCCTCGCAGCAAAGACTCCTCCGGACAGTGCGGCAACCTGCTCGACTTGAGCGGCTGACGTCGCGCCAAGCACTGCTCGCCAGGGATCCGCCGAAGAACAACTTCCGCACTTGCGGGGTAGTAGGCACACGCCGTGTGCCGTAACCGGCGGACGGCACACGGCGTGTGCCTGCTACTACGGTTGTCCGGCCCGGTGCGATCTCGTAGAATCCCCTGTTTGCCGGGGTTGCCTTCCGCCCGGGAGGCGTTCCTTTCTGCCTGGGAGTCAAGCGGTGCGTTTCGTCAAGATGCACGGGGCCGGAAACGACTACGTCTTTGTGGACTGCTTCGCGCAGCCGGTGCCCCACGACCCGGCCGCGATGGCCCGGCAGGTCTCCGACCGCCACTTCGGGATCGGCGGCGATGGGCTGATCCTTATCCTCCCCTCCCGGGTGGCCGACGCCCGAATGTGGATGTTCAACGCCGATGGCTCCGAGGCCGAGATGTGCGGAAACGGGATCCGCTGCGTGGCCAAGTACCTCTACGATCACGGGCTCTGCCGCCGAGAGACCATCCACATCGAGACGGGGGCCGGCGTGCTCTCGCTCGACTTGGAGATCGACGGAGGCCGCACCCGGCGCGTCCGCGTCGACATGGGCGTCCCGGTCCTCCCGCCGGACAGGATCCCGACCACCTTGCCGGGCGACCCGTCACGGGAGGGAAGCCCCGTCGTCGAGGCCGAGCTGGAAGTGGCAGGCGAGCGGCTCCGCGTGACGTGCGTCTCCATGGGCAACCCGCACGCGGTGACCTTCGTCGACCGGTTGACCGATCGCTGGGCGTTGGAGATCGGCCCGAAGATCGAGGTCGATCCCCATTTCCCCAACCGCACCAACGCGGAGTTCGTCGAGGTGATTTCCCCGACCGAGGTCCGCATGCGCGTGTGGGAGCGGGGAAGCGGCGAGACGTTGGCCTGTGGCACCGGGGCCACCGCCGTGGGTGTGGCCGGCGTCTTGGCCGCACGCACCGAGCGAAGGATCGTCGTCCATCTGCTCGGCGGCGATTTGGAGATCGAGTGGGCCGACAACCACCATGCCTACATGACCGGCCCGGCCGTCGAAGTCTTCTCCGGCGAGTGGAACGACAGTGGGTAGCGGGCCGCTTGCCGCTTCGCCCGTTAGCCAACGGACTTGGCACCCAACTCGGAAACGATGACCACCAACAACTCCTTCCTCCTGGGCCTGGGCGGACTGCTAGGCACGGCCGCCGTCCGCCATTGGATGGGCACCCTGGACTACAAGGTCGCCTACTACGACCCGGCCGCCGACGCCGCCCTCCCCGAGTGCCGAGGTCGGAAAATCTACCTCTTCTGGCACGAGTACATCCTCTTTCCCTTCTTCCTCCGGGCACACTGCAACGTGGCGATGCTCCTGAGCCGGCACCGCGACGCCGAGATCCTCTCCCGGGCGGCGCGCCACATGGGCTTCGAGATTGTCCGCGGCTCCACGCGACGCGGCGGCGTGGCCGCTATCCGAAAGCTGCTCAGGAAGAGCCGCAGCATGCACCTGACGATCACGCCCGACGGCCCCCTCGGGCCCCGACGCCGGATGGCCCCGGGATCGGTCTTCCTGGCCTCCAGGCTGGGCCTGCCCATCGTGCTCCTGGGTCTCGGCTACGACCGCCCCTGGCGCGTGAAGACCTGGGACCGCTTCGCCATTCCCCGGCCTCACTCGCGTGCCCGGGGCGTCCTCAGTCCCGAAATCCACGTCCCGCCCGATCTGGACCGAGTGGGACTGGATCACTTCCGCGCCAGCATCGAGCGGGTGCTCACCCGTCTGACCCAGGAAGCGGAGGCCTGGGCCGAATCGAGCACCCGCAAGCTCGGCCAGACCCTCGTACGCCCCGGCCCGGCCCGGCTTCCCTATCGCCGCGTGGATCCGGCGCACGTGATCTCCCCTTCGCACGTGGGCGCCCTCTCGCGCGTCGTGGCGCCCCGGAATCATCGCGGGGTGGCTGGGGTCGAACGAAGTGAGCCCCCAGTTTCCCTGGTCACCGGGGGCTCGCTGCGCTCGACCCCGGCCACCCACCACGGCCCCCGGCCGTCAGGCGATCCGGTATAATGGCCCGGTCGAGCCGCATTCCCGTTCACCTCTCGCCAGGACGGCCTCATGCCCCAGGGTGATCTCTTTTCCGAAAGCCGGCGACGCCCGCCCATCCTTTCCATCTCGGAGCTGACCGCCCGGATCAAGGATCTCTTGGAGACGTCGTTCTCCGACGTCTGGGTTGCCGGGGAGATCTCCAACTTCGCTCGGCCTCGCTCGGGACACTGCTACCTGACGCTCAAGGACGAAGGGGCCCAACTGTCCGCGGTTATCTGGCGCACGACGGCCCGGCGCGTGCGGTTCGACTTGCACGACGGGCTGGAAGTGATCTGCCGGGGGCGGATCGGCGTCTACCCTCCCCACGGCAAGTACCAGTTGATCATCGAACAAATCGAGCCGAAAGGGATCGGGGCGCTCGAGCTGGCGTTCCGGCAACTCCACGAGAAGCTCGCCCGGGAAGGACTCTTCGACCCCCGCCACAAGCAGCCGCTCCCCCGCTTCGTGCGGCGGATCGCCGTGGTCACCAGCCCCACCGGGGCGGCGATCCACGACTTCCTCCAAGTCCTCCGCCGGCGATGGCGAGGCGCCGACGTGCTGGTCGTGCCGGTCCGCGTGCAGGGCGAGGGCGCGGCCGAGGAGATCGCCGCGGCGATCGAGCTGGTCAATCGTCTCGCCCAGCCGGTCGACTGCCTGGTCGTTACCCGCGGCGGCGGCAGCCTGGAGGACCTTTGGGCGTTCAACGAGGAGGTGGTGGTCCGCGCGATCTTCGCTTCCCGGGTGCCCGTCGTCTCGGCCGTGGGCCACGAGATCGACGTGACGCTCTCCGACCTGGTAGCCGACGTTCGGGCGTTGACCCCCTCGGAAGCCGCCGAACGGATCGTTCCCGCGGCCGAGGAGATGATGGGCCAGCTTCGCCAGTATCAGGAACGGCTGCTCGCCGCGCTTCGATCGCGGACCTCCGCGGCCCGGTCGCGGCTTGGCGCCGTGGCCGCCCACCGCGTGTTCCGCCGACCGCTGGAACGGGTGCGCCAGTCGGAGCGGCGGCTCGACGAGCTGGCGTCCCGTGCCGACCGGGCGGTCCGCGGTTGCGTGCGCATGAGCCGGCGGCACGCCGACTCCCTGTCCGCCCGACTCGACGCCCTCAGCCCCCTGGCCGTGCTCGGCCGCGGCTACAGCCTGACGCAACGGGCGGCCGACGGCCGGGTGATTCGCGACGCGGGCGAGCTCGCGCCGGGCCAACAGATCCGCACCCGATTCGCCCGGGGCCGCGCGCTCAGCCGGGTGGAAGAGGTCGAGCCGGAGACGTAGGGTCAACGCATTTTCGCCCACGGTCCGGCGACCGGGCCGGGCGAAGCCGCGAGCGGCGGTGCGCCGGTCACGGATCACCGGCCACCGACGGCTCCTTCCGGTAAAGCACCCTGCCGCCGACGATGGTGTAGAGGACCTCGGCGCCGAGAATCTCCTCCGCCGGCACGGTCAGGACGTCCTTCGACAGGACCACGACGTCGGCCAGCTTGCCGGGCGTGAGCGAGCCTTTGAGGTCTTCCTCGAACGCGGCGTAGGCGGCGTCGAGCGTGTACGAGCGGAGGGCCTCGTGGCGGGTCATGCGCTGCTCGGGGAAGAAGGCCGTGCCGTCGGCGAGCTTGCGCGTGACGCTGGCGTAGAAGCACTCGATGGGGCTCAGGTTCTCGACCGGCGCATCGGTCCCGTTGGCGACCACCGCACGCGAGTCGAGCAGGCTCCGCCACGCGTAGGCACCGACTTGGGCGCGCTCGGTACCCAGTCGCTTTACGACGAAGGGGCCGTCGGACGTGGCGTGGCACCCTTGCATCGCGGCCGTGACGCCCAGCTTGCCGAGGCGCGGGATCTCGGCGGGATGCAAGTGCTGCGTGTGCTCGATTCGCCAGCGGAGGTTTTTTGCTTGTGGATGCTCCTGGAAGACGTCCTGGAACACATTGAGCGTCTCGCGGTTCGCCCGATCGCCGATCGCGTGGACGCAGAGCTGGAAGCCGTGGCGGATAGCCAGTTGGGCGGTGCGACGGATGGCGTCGACCGGCGTGGTGTTCAGCCCGACGCTTTCCGGCAGGTCGTCGTACGGCTCCAAGAGCCACGCGCCGTGCGTGCCGAGCGCCCCGTCGATGAACCGCTTGACCGCCCGGACGGTCAGGTGATGGTTGCCCTCGCCGACGATGCGGTACTCGGGGAGCCGCTCGGCCAGGACGTCGTTCGACTCGCCGATCATCACCCAGAGCCGCACCTTGAGCCGGCCCTGGAGGGCGAGCTTGCGGAGATGGTCGATAGTGGCCAATGAGGAGCCGGCATCGCAGAAGGTGGTCACGCCCTGGGAGAGGCACTCCTCGGTGGCCAGGCGGATCGCCTCGTCCAACTCGTCGGCCTCGTGTTGGGCGGTTCGCCGGGCCTCGCCCCGCTTCTGGGCCCGGTGGATCAGGCCCATCGACTCCTCGCGGAAGACGCCGGTCGGGTTGCCGGCCTCGTCGCGGAGGATCTCGCCGCCCTGGGGGCTTTCGGTGTTCTTATCGACGCCGGCCAGTTCCATGGCCTTGGCGTTGGCCAGGCACATGTGCCCGGAACCGTGGGCGAGCATCACCGGGTGGTCGGGCACGGCCTGGGAGAGCTTTTCGTGCGTGGGATATCCCTGCACGCTGGGGCTGGGCGGCGGCCGCCACTTGGCCTGGTGCCAGCCGCGGCCCACAATCCAGCGGCCGGGCGGCGTACTGTGGGCCGCCCCTTCGACCAGCCCGACGATCTCGTCCCAGGTCCGCGCCTTCGACAGGTCGAGAATCATCTTCGACCGGCCCAGGGAGACGAAGTGCGCGTGGCTGTCGATGAAGCCGGGCACGGCCAGCTTTCCCGCCAGATCGATCACCTGCGTGCCGTCGCCGATCCAGCGCTTCACCTCCGCGTCGTCGCCGACGGCGACGATCCGGTCGCCGCGGATCGCCAAGGCTTCGGCCTGCGGGTGGGAGTCGTCCATGGTGACGATCGTGCCGCCGGTCAAGACCAGATCGGCCGGTTCCTCCCCAGCCGCCGCAGCCGAGGGAAACAGCAGGACCGCGAGCACGAGCGCCGCGCCGAAGCGCGATCGATCGCGCCCGTCGGGTCGGTCACTCGTCGCACGGAAAGTAGTCTCTCGCACGGCATCGGCTCCCAAAGCATAGGGACGCGACCGCCGGTCGCGGCTTTGCAGACTTCGCGGGACAAGGAAATGCCTGCACGGTCGGGTGCCACTGGCGTCTCGCCAGTGCACGGGCAAGATGCCCGTGCCACCCACCGCGGCTTGGTGGGCTAGCGATCCCACGACTCCCGTTCGTTAAGGGGGTGGGCAAAGGCTCGACGATTCGAGAGCCCGTCGGGGGCCCGTCGCCGGGATGGCACGACGGCGGCCGGGCCGTAGCATACCGTGTCGACCGGCGTGGTGCAAACTACGGTTGCGCCGGAGGCTGGTTGACAGCGGTTATCCCCGTAGGTCACAATGGCAGCATTCTGTGGCGGCTCTTCCGTCGCACACATGAGCCAGTCCCTCGAGTGTCGCCTTTGCTGAAAGAGGTGCCAAATCGTGAATGCCCGCGACAGTCTTCGACAGACCTCGCCGCACGGCTATCAGCAGGTGCTCCTGCCGGGTTCGGACGCCCAGGCGTGGTGGCTGAACGCCCCGGCGGAGGCGGTGAACCTGGTTCCGTATGCGGACCATCTGACGGCATGGTCGCCCCTTCTGAACTCGGTCGAAAAGCCCGCCGCCGCTGACGGCGCGGTCCCGTTCGGCCCGATCCGAGCGGAACACTTGGCCACAGGCTTGAAAGTCGGTTTTGCGGAGGTCTAGGAGCGTTGAACCCGAAATTCGATACCGCATGTCAGTCGGCGATCGACCTGGCCAAGAGCAGCCTCTCGGACGATTCCCGGCTCGACGTGGCGCCCCTGTTGGACGCCCTCTATTACGGCACGCACTTGAAGGAGCAGATGCCCGATCTGGGCGGATACTTCCAGCGCCCGAATCCGCGGCGTGATCCGCCCGACAAGGTACCGCTGAGCGACTCGCTCAAGCCGCTGATCGGGGCGCTGAGGACGCGCCCGACGGTGACGGCCGAGGAGCTGTTCCTCGTGCTGATCAAGAGCGAGCCCGGTCGGAAGATCCTCGCTTCGCGGGGGATGCCCGGCGATCGCCTGTCCCAAATGGAGTCCGCGCTGGCCTCGACCGGGGCGCAAGCAGGGCCTTCGGCCGGCCCGAGCGGACCGGCCGAGCCGCAGAGCTGGCGAAGCTCCCCCGAACGCAAGAAAGCGATGGCCGAGCTGGGGTCCTACGGCCGGATGCTCACCGACCAGGAGCCGCCCAACCGGGGAAGGCGCGAGATGGACCGACCCCTCGGCGCGCTGGTCACCGTGCTGAGCAAGATGAAACGGCACAACGCGATCGTGGTCGGCTATCCGGGCACGGGCAAGACGGCGCTGGTCTACGAGCTGGCCCGGCGGATCATCCACCATGACTCCTCCATCCCGGAGCGGCTGCATGAGTACGACGTCTTCGAGCTTTCGCCCACGTTCCTCCGCTCGGGGGCGTCGGTCGTCGGGCAGTACGAGGAGCGGATCCGAAAGCTGATCGGCGTCCTCTCGAAGCATCCCAAGATCATCCTGTTCGTCGACGAGGTGCATTCGCTGTTCCAGACGGGCGTGCACGGGGGCGGACCGTTCAGCGACGCGAACGAGACGTTCAAAGGGGTTCTGTCGCGGGGCGAGATTTCCTGCATCGGCTGCACGACGCTTGCCGAGTACAAGCACGCGATCGAGCCCGACGGCGCGTTGGCCCGGCGGTTCGAGCTGATCCGCGTCGACCCGCCCTCGGCGGAGGTCACGCTCCGTATCCTCGAAAGCCGTTTGCCGGCGGTAGAGAAGCACTACGCGCCGCTTCGGGTTCCGGAGGATGCACTCCGGAAAACGGTGGAATTGACCGAGGAGTACCTGCCCGGCCGGCATCAGCCCGACAAGTCGATCCAGCTCCTCGACCAGGCCTGCGCATGGTGCGCTACCAAGCAGCCGGAGGCGACCGAGGTCGGCGAAGAAGCGCTGATTCAGGCGTTGGAGCACTCGCTGGGGCACCGCGTCGTGCTGCCGGAGCAGTTGACCGAGAAGGAGGTCTACCGGCGGCTGGCGGAGAAGATCATCGGGCAGGACGTGGTCCTGCACGAGATCGCCCGGGCGTTCACCGCCGGGCTGGGCAACTGGAGCCGGCGCAAAGGACCGCGGGGCGTGTACCTGTTCGGCGGTCCGACCGGCGTGGGGAAGACGGAGGTGGCCCAGCTTCTGGCCGTGATCCTCGGCGGCCAGCGCGACGCCCTGATCCGCATCGACTGCAACACGCTCGGGGGATCGGGCTACGACGGCGGGCCGACGCGCAACATCCTCCTCGGCGTCCCGCCCGGATACGTCGGCTACGCCCGCGGACAGGGCGGCCTGTTGTCGAAGATCCGCGATCTGCCGGCCAGCGTGGTGCTGTTCGACGAGTTCGAGAAGGCCGGCCCCGAGGTGGGCGAGCTGCTGTTGCGGATCATCGACGAGGGGCGCAGCGAAGACGTCGACGGCAACCTGCTCGACTTCCGCCGCTCGTACATCATCTTCACGAGCAACGCGGGCTGCACCTACGATCACTCGACGATGGGGTTCCCCACGACGGACGAGGAGGAGGAAGACCTCCCCACGGTCGACCGTGGCGCGCTTCTGGAGGAGCTGCACCGCCGCGTCGGGCTCGGCCAGGAATTCACGGCGCGACTCAGCCACATGTTCCTGTTCCAGGCGCTCAGCGCCCAGGCGATCCGGCAGGTGCTCGCGATGCAGTTGGAACGGCTCAGCGAGACCGCCGAAGTCCGCGGCTACCGGCTCACCTGGGAGCCGGATCTGATCGACCACCTCGCTTCCCAGTGGCAGCCCCGGTTTGGGGCACGGTTCGCCAGTGCCATGCTCCGAAACCGGATCAGCGAACAGCTCAGCGTCGCCGAGACGCAGGGAGAGCTGGTGGGAGTCGCCGAGATTCACCTCGACAAGCTGGCGGTTTCCGAGAGTGCCGAACTGTCGGCCGCCACCGGGGCCGTCTCGCGGGAGCGAAAGGGCGATACCCTGTTCATCCATGTAACCTAGCGAGGCAGGGATCGGGGTCAGGGTTCAGGACTTGCAGTTCCACCCATGCACGAGAACCCTCAACCCTCAACCCCCGACCCTCAACCCCCGACCTTCAACCCTGCCCACGGAACCCCGCGAACTTGACCCATTTGCAGCAGATTTCCGAACCCGAGTCCCTTAGCGCGGAAAGGAAGACCTCCATGGCGATTACGTTCGACGATCTCAAGGAGTTGGTGAGCAGGGAAGGGCTGCGGTTCTTCGTCGATCCGGAAGAGAAACGGCTGATGGTGGGCGTTTCCGGGATGTGCGGCAAGTTCCAGATTGTGATCAGTCTGTACGACGAGGGGGTCTTCCTCCAGTTTCGCACGGTCAACTACATGACTTGCCCCCCGGATCACCCCGCGCTTACGGACCTGCTCAAGGCGATGGCCGACGCCAACTACCAGACCCGCCTGGTGAAGTTCGCCTGGGACGCCGGCGACGGGGAAGTCGTGGCCTACGCCGACGTCTGGCTGATGGACGCCTCGCTCACGCAGGAGCAGCTCCACCGCATGCTGGGCAACTACGTGCCGGCCATCGACATGCAGTCCTACCGGTTCCAGCGGACCCTCAAGGAAGGCAAGGACCCGGGGCGAATCGACCCAAGCTCCCTCGTCGGCGAGCTGCTCGGAAGAGATGATCTGCCGCCCGAGGTCCGCGCAATCCTCGAAGGAGTCCGCAAGGGCGGCAAGGACGACAAAGACGACGACATCGACGCCCTCTGACGCGCCCGCGCCGCCGGCGCGCTCACCCCGGGCTGCGAAGCCCTCGTCGATCGTCCGCCTTCCTTAGTGCTCCCTCAGCGGAAGCGGATGGAGTACAGGTCGGCATCCTTCAAGACGAAGCGAAGGCGGACGGGCTTGCCCCGTAGCGCGCTGAGGTCGGAGTCGGCCCTCCAGGCCACCACGCGCTCGATCGCATCGCCGAAGATCTCCGGCGAATCGTCCAGCGTGAAGCCCGGGATCGGCTGGCCGTCGGCCTCCTCGATCTCCACTCGGATGCTCCCGGCCGCGGAGGTCGAGAAGTTCATCACCAGTTCCTTGCCGTCGAAGACCAAAGGCCTGGTCGCCATCTCGCCCCCGGCCAAGGGAGCCTGGACCGAGACAAACCCGTCGATGCGAATCGTGTGCCGGCGGAGCTGGCAACTCTCGCCCGTGTAGTAGCCCTCCGTGGTGTAGAGCGACAGCTCGTCGGGCGCGCCCGGGAGGTCGGACGGGGTCACCACGAGTCCCCAGGCCGGGTAGTTGTTGCGGTTCACCCAGCGCTCCGGCTGCAAGCCGGGCCGGATGAACGCTTCGTCCCAGCGATGGAAGCTCAGGCCGTCGCGGCTGGTGATGAGCACGGCGTCCGACACGCCGGAATGACGATGCGGCACGCCCTGCCGGCCCGGAACGAACCGCTTGGGAAAGCCCAGGAGGATGTGCGGGGCGCGGTAGTAGGGCTTGATCGCGTTGGTGTACAGGTGCTGCGGCGGCGAGCCCGGATACTCGATCCACACCGGATCGGTCCAGTGGAGGAAGTCCTCCGAGGTGCCGGTCATGACGTCACGGACGCCGTCGCGGAAGCCGCGATGGTATTCCAGGTAGCAGCCGCGGAGCGGGTCCCAGAAGGCGAGGTTCAACGAGTCGAACGCCCCCTTGGTGATCACGTGGCCCTCGACCATCGGCGACCAGTGGATCCCGTCGGGCGACTTGTAGGCGTCCATCCCGCCGCGGCCGTTGGTCATCGCCTTGTAGCGCTCGTCCGGTTTGCAGTTCGGATTGAGGTCCTTGAACGGGGCGAGATTGAACCGCGTTTGGCCTTCCAGCAGGATGTTGTTCCGCTTCGATCCCCGGAACTCGACCAGCCCGAGCTCGGGCTTGGTCCAATGAACGCCGTCGTTGCTCTCGGCGTAGCAACTGAACCAGTGGGTTTCCTGCCCCGCCTGTTCGTCGTAGTGGCGGCCGCGGTAGTACATGCGGTAGAGGTCGCCGTCCTCGAACACCGTGTGGCCGCAGCAGATGTTCCCTTCCCAGGGCTCGTTGTGGTCGATGGCCACCTGGCGCGTCGCGGGATGGTGGAGCACGAGCCGGGCATCGGTCATCCGCTCGATCAGATGGTCGTCGACGAACAACTCGAGCCGCGAGCCGACGTCGATCGCCTCGCCCGCTGCACACAGCGAACACGCCAGACCGACGATCACGCCGCCGAGGGTGCTTGACAGCGTCATTTGCGCGCTCCTCCCGTTCACTCACCCAAGTGGTCGGCGACCCTGGATCGATGATCTCGGGATTATCGCGCGCACCGCGAGCACACACTAGCTCCAGCGGAACAAGAATCAAGAACCGGTCGGCACGCGAGGAGAAGGAGGTCCGCGCGCCGAGAGCTCCGGCAGAAGGCGTGACTAGTCTTTGCGGTGCCGGATCTTGGCCCGCATGCGACGTTTCTTGCGGCCGATCTTACGTCGGCCTTTCCCCGTTCTTTTGGTTCCCACGCAATCCTCCGTATCAGTTGGTGTAAGGATCAGCCGAAAAATAACGTCCCGGCTTCAGTAGCAGGCACACGCCGTGTGCCGTCCGCTGGTTACGGCACACGGCGTGTGCCTACTACTCCGCAGATGCCGGCTGCAGCCCGGATGGTGGCAATATAGCAGAAGTACGGGCGACCGAGCAAGAGGGGGGTAGCGGACGCCCCGCGCCTACAACGCTGCCGCTTACGAGAGGGCGGGATACCCGTCTGTCGCGGGGGAGGCATCTCGCCAGCCCTCGCCGGAACCGGGCTGGGAGCAAGTGCTTGATCGATCAGACGCGTGCTCCAGGCGATCGCCGGGTGCGTTAGGGCTCGGCCCAGGCCTTACGCTCATCGAGGGCCTGGCGGATCAGCACCAGCAAGGCGTTGGGGTCGTACGGCTTGCGCACGAAGAAGCTGCACCCGGCCGCCCGGGATCGGCGGATGATGTCCGGGCGCTCCATCCCGCTGAGGATGATCACCGGGATGTGGCACGTCACGGGCGAGTCGACCAGCCGCTGACAGACGGTGAACCCGTCGGTATCGGGGAGTCGCAGGTCGAGCACGATCAGAGCCGGCTCGAGCGACTGGGCGACGGCCACCCCGGACGCACCGGTGTCGGCCGTCACGGTCTCGAAGCCCTGCTGCCGGAGACGCCGCGACAACACGTCGGCCATCGCCTCATCGTCGTCGACGATGAGAATCGTCTCCCGCTCGCCCGCGTCCTGAGAATCAAGTTCCGGTTGTTTCAAGAGATCGAACATCGCAGTGAGTCGCGCCTGGGTGTCGGGTCAGTGGGCCTACCGACCCGTTTCCCGTCCTACCGACAAATCCATAACCCGGCGACAAGCAAACTTAGGCTGCTTTTTCCGGTTAGTCAAACGAAAAGCGGGATCTGCCGGATGTAACGGTTGTTCCTCGTGGTCAAGGATCGCAGAAACAATAAGTGGGGCACGATTCCATCGTGCCTGGCACGTTGGAAACGTGCCCCACGGCCGTATCGCGAGAGTTGTTTCTTCCGCGATCCCAAGCTCCGGCTTCGCTGGAAGCAAAAGAGAAGGCAGGGCCAATATCCGGGTCACTCCCCCACCGTCTCACGTACGCCCAAGACGCGTGGTCTGCGTTCGGGGGCCACGCTCAGCGTCGACGGGCGAACCGGAGCAGGTCACGGCGAGCGATCGTGCCAACCACCTTACCGTTCCGAGTAACCGGAATCAGAGCCAACTGATGCTTGTCCATCTGCGCGATGACCACGGGGAGGGCCGTCGTCTCATCGGTGACGATCACGTCCTTCGTCATGAGATCGCGGACTGCTCCTCGCCGGATATCGGGTCGGTGAACCGCTTTGGTCAGTTGGAACTCCGTAATCATGCCGATCAGGTTCTCGTCGGCGTCGATTACCGGCAGTCCGCTGACACCGCTTCTCAGTAGACGCTCAATGGCTTCCTCAACGCTTGCATCCGGATGAATCGCGACGACGTCCGTGTTGGTCACGTCTCTGGCCTGAGGAATCGCGGTGATTCCCTCGGGCTTTGCCATCGGACAAAACTTGCCCAGCTTCTTCCGGAGCACGTCGTGGCCGAACGGCTTGGCCACATAGTCCGTCGCGCCCGCTGCCAGTGCCTTCAACACCTGGTCTTTGCGTGTTTCGCCCGTGATCATCACGATGGGAACACGGCAGCCACGGTCTCGGACAAGGCTGATCAACTCCAGGCCATTGACATTGGGCATGTGCCAGTCGAGGAGGATCAAGTTCAGCTCGCCCTGATCCAAGAGATCCAAGGCTTCGCGACCGTCGGCGGCTTCAACGACTTCCGTTACCCCCGCGGCCTTGAGCTGATGGGCAATGAGCCTCCGGACCGCAGGGTCGTCGTCAGCAATGAGAACTCTCGTCATGCAACTGCCTGCTGACGTGTGGTCGGGTGTGACTGGCGCAGTGGCGGAAGCCCGCCAGCTATTCAAAGCTAGGACGAACATTCGCTCGGGGAGGCGGAGTCCCGCACGAGAAGTGACGATTTCAAGCCACCCGCCCCGGCCTCCGAGCGGCACGTTCCCGGCCTGCTGAGCGATACTGCGAGGTACTGTCTCACGGCGCAAGTCGTTTGGCCGAAGCTTCTTGCCGCCGACTTGGCGGTTCCGGCAATCCGGTCGGATGGGCTCGGCGGCCCAAATTGAGACCCCCCCTTTATGGGGAAGTATGTCGGCGGTGGAAGAAATGGAGGGGGGCTGACAGCTTACCCTGTCGAGTTGGCCCGTCTACACTTCTTTGATAGACGGTCATCGACTGGTGCTCCCGCGGCCCGGCTAACCCCACCTTAGAGCTATGAATCACCGCCCCACAACGCCGTCGACCATCCGCCGCCTGGCGATCACGGTGCGCGGTGTGGTCCAGGGAGTCGGGTTCCGGCCGTTCGTCTACAACGCGGCCCGAAAGTGGGGGTTGGTCGGATGGATTCTGAACCAGGCCGACAACGTGCGTATCGAAGTGCAGGGCGAAACGGGCTCGCTTGAGGCGTTCTGCGACGCGCTCCAAACCGCCCATCCCACGCAGGCACGCATCGACTCGCTGGAAGTGACCGAAACGGCCCGCACCGACGGGGCAAGCGAGACCTTCGAGATCCGCGCCAGCGTGGGGGAGGCTCCCCCCCGGCCGGTCATCCCCGCCGATCTGGCCACGTGTGCCGAGTGTCTGGAAGAGATCCGGTCGCCCAGCGAGCGCCGCCATCGCTACCCGTTCACCAACTGCACCAACTGCGGGCCGCGGTGGTCGATCATCGAGACGTTGCCCTACGATCGGCCGCGGACCTCGATGGCCGCGTTCCGGATGTGTCCTGCTTGCCGGGCCGAATACGAGGACCCGACCGATCGTCGATTCCACGCCCAGCCGATCGCGTGTCCGGAGTGTGGGCCGAGGCTGCAATTGCTCGATTCGCGCGGGCTCGAGATGGCCTCGCGCGATGAGGCGCTCGAGCAGGCGGCCGGCGCGGTTCTTGCCGGGCAGATCCTCGCCCTGAAAGGGCTGGGCGGCTTTCAGCTTGTGGTCGACGCGACGAGCCCCGAAGCGGTGGGTCGGTTGCGCCAGTGCAAAGGGCGGCCCCACAAGCCGCTGGCGATCATGCTCGCTTCGCTCGACGAGGTCCGCCGGTGGTGTGAAGTGTCCGACGAGGAGGCCCGAGCGTTGTCGCGTCACGAGGCGCCCATCCTGCTCCTCCGCCGGTCGCACGCGGGCGAGGCACTCCAGGACGTTGCCGAGGGCGTCGCGCCCGGCAATCCGTACCTGGGGGTTATGCTCCCCTACACGCCTTTGCACCACCTCCTGATGGCGGCGATCGGCCTGCCGATCGTCTGCACGAGCGGGAACCTCAGCGAAGAGCCCATGGCGATCACCACCGAAGAGGCGGTCCAGCGCCTCGGCTCGATCGCCGACGTGCTCCTGGTGCACGATCGGCCGATCGTCCGCCCGGTCGACGACTCGGTCGCCCGGGTTGGGCCCGCCGGGCTGCAATTGCTCCGCCGCGCCCGAGGGTATGCCCCGCTGCCGATCGATTTGGGTCGCGAGGTGCCGACGGTGCTGGCCGTGGGCGGACACTTGAAGAACACCGTCGCGTTGAGCCTCGGGCGCCAGGCAATCCTCGGCTCGCACGTGGGCGACCTGGAGAGCGTGCTCGGCGTCGAGGTCCACGAGCGGGCGGTCCGCGATCTGGTCGACTTCTTCCAGGTCGTGCCGGACATGGTCGCCTGCGACCTGCATCCCGACTATGCGTCGACGCGTCACGCGGAGCGCCTGGCCGTGGAGTGGGGCGTTCCACTCATCCGCGTCCAGCACCATCACGCCCACGTGGCGGCGTGCGTGGCCGAGCACGGGATCGAGGGCCCCGTGCTGGGATTTGCGTGGGACGGGACGGGCTACGGCCCGGACGGGACCGTCTGGGGCGGGGAAGCGCTTGCGTGCGATGGTGCGGAGTTCCGTCGCGTTGCCCACCTACGCACGTTTCCGCTCCCCGGCGGAGATCAGGCGGTGCGCGAGCCGCGGCGATCGGCCCTCGGCATCTTGTTCGAGATGTTCGGCGAAGAGGCCGCCGAGCTCGGCCGGCAGTGGTTCACGAAAGCCGAATTGGACGCGCTCTTGGTGCTTATGAAGCGATCGCTCCATAGTCCGCGCACCAGCAGCATGGGCCGGCTGTTCGACGCGGTGGCCGCGCTTTGTGGGCTTCCGGCCAAGATCAGCTTCGAGGGGCAGGCGGCCATGCAACTGGAGTTCGCGGCCGATCCGCAGGACCAGGACGCTTATCCGCTGCCGTTGGCGGAGGCGACCGCGCCGGACGGCACGCCCATCGTGGCCGACTGGGAGCCGCTCGTGCGCGCCGTGCTCTCGGATCGTGCGTCCGGCGAGCCGATCGGCCGCACGAGCGCCCGGTTCCACAACGCCCTGACCGAGCTGGCCGTGACGCTCGCCCGGCAATGGGGCGGAAGCCGGGTCGTGCTCTCCGGCGGATGCTTTCAGAACGCGCTTCTGGCGGAGCGGACGCGGGAGCGGCTTTCGCAATCGGGCTTCCACGTGTACACTCATCAGGAGGTTCCGCCGGGTGACGGCGGAATCGCACTAGGACAACTATGGGTCGCCGCCGGGCGATCCGAAGGATAACGCCATGTGTTTGGGAATCCCGGGCAAGCTGGTTGAGGTTTACGAGCAAGACGGTCTCCCCATGGGCAAAGTCGAGTTCGGCGGCATCGTGCGCGAGACCTGCCTGGCCTACACGCCCGAGGCGGAGGTCGGCGAGTACGTGATCGTCCACGTCGGCTTCGCCATCAGCCGGCTCGACGAGGCCGAGGCGCAGGAGGTCTTCGCCTACCTGGACGCGATCGGCGAAGCGGCCGAGCTGGAAGACGAGCAAGCTCGCGGCTCGCCGGAAAGCGGCGCGCAAGCCCCCGAGGAGACGCCGTGAAATTCATCGACGAATATCGCGACGCCGACAAGGCCAAGAGGCTGGCCGACCGGATCCGCGCCACGATCACCCGCCCGTGGAGCATCATGGAGATCTGCGGCGGCCAGACCCATGCGATCATCCGTTTCGGGCTGGACGAGATCCTCCCGCCGGAGATCACGTTGATCCACGGCCCGGGCTGCCCGGTGTGCGTCACTCCGGTCGAGATCCTCGACAAGGCGATCGCCATTGCCTCGCGCCCGGAGGTGATCTTCTGCTCGTTCGGCGACATGCTCCGCGTGCCGGGCTCGGAGAAGAACCTCTTGACGGTCAAGTCGGAGGGGGGCGACGTGCGGATCGTCTACTCGCCCATGGACGCCCTGGCCTTGGCGCGAAAACACCCCGATCGCCGGGTCGTCTTCTTCGCCGTGGGGTTCGAGACCACGGCCCCGGCCAACGCGATGTCGGTGGCCCAGGCGGCCAGGCTGGGGCTGGTGAACTTCTCGGTGCTTTCCAGCCACGTGCTGGTCCCGCCGGCCATCTGCGCGGTGCTCGACTCGCCCTCGTGCCGGGTGCAAGGGTTCCTGGCCGCCGGGCACGTCTGCACGGTGATGGGGACCGACGAGTACCGGCCCATCGCCGAGCGGTATCGCGTGCCCATCGTGGTCACCGGGTTCGAGCCGCTCGATATCCTCCAAGGCGTGGCCATGTGCCTCGCGCAGCTCGAAGCGGGACGGGCCGAAGTCGAAAACCAGTACGCCCGGTCCGTTCGCCCCGAAGGCAATCCGCCGGCCATCCGGCAGATCCGCGAGGTGTTCGAGGTCGTCCCTCGCAAGTGGCGGGGGATCGGCGAGATCCCGGCCAGCGGGCTTGCGCTGCGCGAGGCGTACGCCGCGTACGACGCCGAGCGGCAGTTCGGCGTGGAGCACATCGAGTCCAAGGAGTCCGCCGAGTGCATCGCGGGCGAAGTCCTCCAAGGCCACAAGAAGCCCCACGACTGCCCCGCCTTCGGCATCCACTGCAACCCCGACCGGCCGCTGGGGGCGCCGATGGTCTCGTCGGAGGGGGCCTGCGCGGCGTACTATCGGTATCGACGGCATGCAAGTGGCAGTCGACAGTAGCGGTTTGACCGAGTCGAGTACGGAAGGCAGACAATACGCCGACCGCGGCGTCGGGAGACGGTAACCTGTTGCAGGAGAGGGACTTCTGGCCCCAGAACAGGGCGCGCGTTATACTGGAGCCAAGCCGTCTGAGGGCGTTATCTCGAAAGGCATGGAAATGTCGCCGCGGTGACCAAGCGCAAAGGTGCTCAGACATGCATCCTGAAGTGGAACATCTTCGACAACTGCCGATGAAGGAAAAAGTCCGTGTGGTTGAGCAGTTGTGGGACGACATTGCGGCATCGGGCGAGCGATTCCCGCTTCCGGAGTGGCATCGGGAAGAGGCCGTACGGCGGGCGGCGGACTTGGAGGCGGACCCGTCCATCGGCATAGCGCGGGAGAAGCTGTGGCGACACGTGGAGGACGTGCATGGCTGAGCAGCTAGGGATTGCCAGTATCTCGGCCCACGGTGTCTGGCTACTCGCCGGAGATCGCGAGCTGTTTATGTCCTATGAGGCGTTTCCCTGGTTCAAGGACGTACCGATAGGAAAGATCCTCCACGTGGAGGAGCCGTCGCCAGGCCACTTCTACTGGCCCGAGCTGGACGTGGACCTCGGCCTGGAATCGATCGAGCATCCGGAGCGTTTCCCTCTGAGATCAAGAGCCGACGGCTGACAATGCGGTGGAGCCGGCCAACCCGAAATCCGCAGTCTAGGCAGATGTCGGCGGTCGACGGCCCCTCGTCTGAATCAAGCGAACGATCCCTCACGGGAAAGCGTCCCTGGGATCGCGGAGCACGCACTCCACCGGAAGGGGAGACTGTGGTATGTCGGACAGCTTCAACCTCAGTTGCCCGGTCCCTCTCGACGACCACGCCACCGTGCAATTGGCCCACGGCGGCGGCGGGCGGTTGATGCGGGCGCTCGTCGAGGGGATGTTCCTGCCGGCATTCGAGGCGGGCAGGGAGGGGGCCTCCGGGAAGCAGGCGCCGCCGCACGATAGCGCGGTCTTGGAGCTGGACGGCGCCCGGCTGGCGTTCACCACCGATACGTTCGTCGTCAGCCCGCTCTTCTTCCCGGGCGGGGACATCGGGCGGCTGGCGGTGTTCGGCACGGTCAACGACCTGGCCATGGCCGGGGCGAAACCGCTCTGGCTGAGCGCCGGCTTCATCCTCGAAGAGGGGCTGCCCATGGAAACGCTCCGCCGCGTGGTGGAGTCGATGCAACGGGCGGCCGAGGAGTCGGGCGTGCGGATCGTCACCGGCGATACGAAGGTCGTCGATCGCGGCAAAGGGGACGGGATCTTCATCAACACGGCGGGCGTCGGCCTGGTCCCGAACGGCGTGGAGATCTCGCCCGCCCGGGTCGTCCCCGGCGACGCCGTCCTCCTCAGCGGCGACCTGGGGCGGCACGGGATCGCCGTGATGTCGGTCCGCGAAGGGCTCCAGTTCGAGGGGGCCCTCCAGAGCGACTGCGCCCCGCTTGCCGACGTGGTCGCGGCGCTGGTCGAGGCCGGGGGCGACGTCCACTGCCTCCGCGACTTGACCCGGGGCGGCCTGGCCGCGGCCTTGAACGAGATCGCCGATCACGTCGGCGTGGGCATCGAGCTGGACGAAACGGCGATCCCGGTGGCCGAGCCGGTGGCCGGGGCCTGCGAGCTGCTCGGGCTCGACCCGCTCTACGTGGCCAACGAGGGGCGCCTGGTGGCGATCGTCCCCGCCGAAGCGGCCGACCGCACGCTCGAGATCATGCGGCAGCACGCCGTCGCCACCGAGGCGGCGGTCATCGGCACCGTCACCGACACGCATCCCGGCACCGTCGAAATCCGTAGCCCCCTGGGCGGCGGACGGATCGTCGACCTCCTCTCCGGCGAGCAGTTGCCGCGGATCTGTTGAAGACGAAGCGCCTCGTCCGATTCAATACCCGCGAATTCTATCCGGATGGAGCATCGCTTCCGTCAACTGCGCGCCCCAGCGGGCTTCCGTGTTCTCGGGGCACACCAGGATGAGGCACGTGGCCCGGTCGGCGTCGACGTCGATGGAGAGCGAGGCTCCGCTGAGCGGCAGCCGTTCGAGCGGCGTCCATTTGCCGGATCGGAACTCGCCGGCGATGGCGACGAAATCATCGGAACGGTTGGGCAACTCGACGCGGCCCGGCTCGAAGGGGGCGATGAGGATCGCCTGGGAGCGTCGCAGGTCCTCGCCGTCGAGGGAGAGGAGCGCCTTCAGTCCGTCGCCGGTCATGAGAGGCTCGTCTCCCACGGATGCCCGGCCATACGCGCTGGCGGCGACCACGTGCCCCTCGCGGGTCGCGGCGGCCAGGGCGGGCCAGCGGTTCCGGGTGAGCAGCGTCACGGGGCCGGCCGCCGTGGGCACTTCGACCGGCTCGGTCCCCGCGTCGAGCTTCGTGTTATAGACCACGTGGACAGTGCCCCGCGCCGTGGGCTCACGCATCACGTGCAGCCAGGGCTCGTTCGGCGTCACCGGCAGAGGCTTGAGCTTCGCGGCGTCAAGCAGCGTCGAATAAAGACGGCGGCGCGTGGCCTTGGCCGGATCGTCGTCGCCCAGCTCGATCGGGTCGGTGAAGAAGTAGACGACGCCCCGGCCGACGCGGTTGCGGACCAGGACCGGGTCGCCCTTGCTCGTCGCGCCCAGCACTTCCGCCGAGGTCGGCTTCACGCGAATGCACGGCCGCACGACCTGGGCGTCGAGCCCGGGAAGAGAAAACTCCGCCTTCACGTCGCTCCCCAGCGTGCGGGCCACGTTGGGGTAGCCCTCGGCCACGAACTCCACCCCGGCAAGCTCGGCCAGTCGCTCCGGCCGGGTCCGCTGCCGGTCGGCATCGTAGGAGAAGTCGCCGGTGGTGACGAGCGTGCCTCCCTGTTTCACCCAGGCCAGCCATCGCGAGTAGGCCGCGTCCTGCACGGCGAACGGGGCCGGATACACGATCACCTGCGTCGCCGCCGGGATCTGGTCGAGGTGGTGGTCGTCGATGACGTTGAAATCGTAGTGTAGTGCCAAGAGGTCGCCGAAGGTGCGATAGGCGACGGTCGTGCCCAAGGCCTCCTGGTTTCCCAATCGAAGCTGATTGGCCAGGCAGACGGTCAACGCCGGCGCCGCCTGCACGGGCCGGAAGTGCCGCCAGACGATCGACTCGTTTCGATGCACGTAGGCCACGTCCTTGGGGATCATCTGGTTCGGGTAGAAGATGCCCCAGGGGAACACCCTGGCCTGGGCATCGCGGAGACACCAGTTCTGGACCTTGCACGCCCCCAGGCCCAGCGCGTAATGGGCCACGGCCAGGAAGAGCCGGCTCTGCTCCTCCTCGGTCCGGACGATGTGGTACCCGACCGCCCCGTTCTCCACGGTCCACGCCGGATGCGTCTTCACGCCGTACTCGCCGAGGCTGACGCCTTTCCCCCTCGCCCGCAGGTCGTTCCAGCGGATTTTCAAGGGCAGGTTGTCGATATCGTCCACGGGCCGGTCGAAGAAACCGATGTTCGAGACGTCCTGCCCGTCGATCGTCATCACCAGGTCGATCCCGGCGAACGGCGTGGAGTAGTACTCGGAGGTGATCGGGTGGCGGGCGTCGTGCCGGCGCACGGCCTCGACGTGGGCCCGGTTCCAGCGGCCGAGGAGCCAGCTCTGGAAGCGGAGCCGGTCGACGGCCGCCACGTCGTCCCAGCGCCCGGAGGCCGGCGGCGGGAAGTCGAGGTTGCCGAGCTCGCCCCGGACGGCGTCGGGCCCCCAGGCGGCGCGGAGCGCGTCGGCCGATGGGTACTTTTCCTTCAGCCAGCGGTTCCACACGGTCTTGACGTCCTCCGGATGCTCTTCGAGCCGCATCTGGTAGTCGCCGTTGATGTAATAAAGGAGGCCCGGCGTGTCGCCCAGGTGTCGGGCGTACTCGCCGCAGAGGGTGCTCTGCTCCTCCAACTCGGCATCGCCGATGGCCACGTTGTGCCCGACAAGCATCCCCGGCATGAACACCAGGTTGAGATCCTGCGTCAGCCGGCCCATCGCGCGGAAGCTGCGCCAGTCGTCGTCGGACATCTTGTGCCCGGGCTTGTTGTACTGGAGGTTTTCGTAGAGGTTCAGCCCCACGTCGCGGGCGGCGGTGAGCTCCTGGTGCCAGGTCCACGGGTTCTCGGCGGCCGAGTCGTAGGTTCGGGCGTAGGTGTCGGTGCCGAAGAGGAAGGTGGGACGGCCGTTGAGCGTGAAGTAGTTTTCGGCGAACCGCAGCTCGGGGCCGGAGTCGGCGGGGGACGGCTTCTGGAGCACGACCCCGGTGACCAACTCGTCGATCGGCTCGCCGTCGGCTTCGAGCGTCACGGCGACCCGCAGGAGATCGCCCCCGCCGTCGACCTCGGGGAAGGTGACCTCGACTTGCTCCTTCGTGCCCGATGGCACGACGAGCTCCCGCACGGCGGTGGCCGGGGGCCGATCGGCTCGCGGCCCGGCGAGTGAGAACCGGAGCCGCACCGGCCGCTCCTCGGACCCCCGATTGTCGACCACGACCGAGGCGGTCACCGGTTCGCCCTCGCGGTAGAGGCGATGGTCGGTCGCGAGGTTGCGGAGGAAGAGCTTTCGGCGCATGAACCGGGCGACTTGGGCGATGGCCGACGCGGTGGGGCCTTGGGGGTCCTCCAGGAGATCCACGTTCTCGACCCCGAAGTAGGCCCAGCACGAGCCGGCGTAAAACCCCTTGTAGTTGAGGATCATCGCGGCAGCGGCCCCGCGCGGGCGGCCGTAGCGGTCGTACGTCTGGAGCAGGGGGATCCAACGGGCGTTGTCGGACCCGATCACGCCGGACGCCGCCCAGCCGCGGAGATCGCCCTTTCGCTCGACGGGCTCGCGGACGACGTGCTGCCCGGGCGCGGTTTTCAGCGTGCAGGCCCGCTTGAGCGGGAAGGAGGCGTCGAACGCGCCGATTTGGGCCGGGGAGACGTCGAGCCCGTCGGCCGGCGTGCCGGTCGACGTGTTCATCGGCCGGAACTCGACGCCGGTGACGTTGCCCAGGCGGAGGTCGTCGAACCAGGCGGTGCCGCGGGCCTGGTAGAGGCCGGCCTTCACGTGCAGGCGCGTCACGCCCGGGTCCGGCGTGAACCGGTAGTCGTAGCGCTGCCACTCGGTCGTGCCGCTGATCCTGGCGAAGTCGCGAAACCGGACGAGCTGGTCGTCTGCCGCGTACTGATAGAGCGCGATGAAGGCCATCCCCGGACCGGTCACCTGATCGGTTCGCACCCATCCCGAGAGCCGGTAGACCGTGCCCGGCTCGGCCGGCAGGTCGAGATGGAGCTGCGGGCTGGGATTGGCGACCCCCTCGGGCACCGACGCCTTCGCGCAGAAGCGTCCTTCGTGCGGCGACTCGTCGACGATCGTGCAAAGCTCGCTCGTTCGTCGCCACTGGCCCTCGGTCATGGGGCCGTCGAGCGCCACGGCTCCGTCCTCTTCAAAGCCTCCGCCCGGAATCAGGGAGCGCTCGGCACGCATCGCCTCGTCGAGCTGGGCGTCGACGAACTCCGCTTCGTCGATCCACTTCCCGTCGACTTTGCGCACGAGCCGGTTGAAGGCGTAGCCGCCGAGGGCGAGGAAGCCGCCGCCCGAGCGGAGGAAATCGACCATCGCCAGCCGGGCCTCGGCCGGGAAGGTCGCGCCCGTGGGCAGCACCACCAGGTCGAACTGGGACGCGTTGAACACGATCGGGTCGGCCAGCTCGTCGGCCGAGAGCAGCCGGACGTCGAATCCGGCGCCTTCGAGAATCTTGGCGAGCGTCTCCGGCGAGGAAGCGGCCCCCTGGACGGGCATGCCCGGCTCGCGGAGGATGGCGGCCGCGCCGCCGGGGCGATGCGAGCGTCGGGCCGGCGGCTCCACCTCGTCGATCCGCTTCGGCTCGGTCCCGACCACGAGCGTCCAGTTGTCGAAGCAGGCGATCCCCTTGGCCTGAAACAGCCCGCAACGCAGCGAGACGAAATCGGCCTCCGGATGCACGCGGAACGTGTAGCTGTGGCGATTCCAGGGGCCGGTGCCGGTCAACTGGACGAAGTCGTGGAACGCGACCAGCTTGCCCCGCTCGTCGGTCTGGTAGACGGCGGCGAAGGCGTAGCCCCCCTTGCCTTGCTCGGGCACGACCTCCGCGACCTGCACGTCGACGGCCACGGTCAACGTGAGATCCCGGCCGGCAACCAGCACGTCCTGTCTTGCCCCGCCGGGCCGGTCGAAGCGGAGGCACCCGCCCGGATTGCCGCCCGGGGCGATCGTGCCCCCTCCGGTGTCCCAGCCTGATGCAAGCTCCACGTCGCCGTTCTGCACGAGCGACGGCGGGAGGGACGCGCCCGACTCAGCCGCCGGCACCATCGAGCCGAACAGAATGACGACGATTGCACACCAGACTGTTTCGTGTCGCATCGGTGTCTCCTGCGTGCGGTCTCCGTCCTGCGGGTCGTTTCCAAGTCGGAGCTTTGGGGCCATGAAGACGTGGGCGAAGCCGCAAGCGGCTCTCGGACTGACGGAACGTCGGTCATCCCGGACTCGGATTTGCGATCTGCGGGAATCGGTCTACCGGCTCGGTTCGTTCCCGTTCACCTCGCCCCAAAGCTGACGCTGCGACGCCGTATCGAGTATCTCCACCACGTCGGCCTCCAGCAAAAACCCTTCCTGCTGCAACTGGAGCGCCGCTTGGGTCATCCGGGCGAGATAGGCCTCCCGGGTCGGATACCGCTCGAGCGCCGCCGGGCGTGGGTCGCCCTGCCTGCGCCGCTCTTCGGCCGTGCGGGCCAGCGGCAGGTGCATGCCGTGCAGCCCGCAGAGCACCCCTTCCGCGCCGTGCTCGGCGGCGCGGAGGTTCCAGCCGGTGTACGTGCCCAGCGGCACGGCCACGTCGGGAAGGCGAACGCCGGCCAGCTCGTTGCCGTCGGCGTCGACGGCCGGGATGAGCGTTCGATACGGCGGCCCCACTCGGGGCGGCACGTAGTCGGCGATGCCCTGCGTCAGCCAACGCGGGCCGGGGTCGAGCCGCAACGGCTGATAGTACGCCTGCGGCAGCCGAACGCCCGGGATCTCGGGAAACGACTCGCGGAAGGTCGCCAGGTCGACCAGCGTGCCGTCGGCGATGCGCGGATAGCGGCTCGCCGGCGGCTCCTCGCCCTGGCTGACCCAGCGATCGAGCGCGACCAGCATCGCGCGGAGGATCGGCGGGCGGTCGTCCAGCACGTTGCGGGGGTTCTGGCAGATGCCGCAGTCGGGCGGGCCGGCGCCGAGGTGCTGCGCCCCGGACACCAGGTAGACGCGAACGCTCGGGTCAAGCTCCAGGTCCCGCTTGCCTTCCACGTCGGTGTGCAGGAGCGAGGCCGCGCGCACCCAGTACTCGCTCGACGTCTGCGTGAAGATCATCTTGGGCACATGGCCGCGGGCGCGTGCCCGGGCGAGCGTGTCGCCCTCGCGGCCCGTGAGCGGGTCCTTCTGCGGCATCGGGGTGAAGGGGAAGAACTCGGAGGGGTTGAGGTTGCCTTCGTGCTGGAGGCTGTAAAGCGTGGCCATGCCGAAGCGGTGGTTGAAAAGCCCCTTGCCGGCCCCGGCCACGTGGGCCAGGCACCCGTCGAAGACCATCCGGCCGGCTTCGTCGGTGTTGAAACCGTCGTAGACGAAATGATGGACCACGCGCCCCGACTGCGAGATCCCGAACACGTACGCGCGCTCGACCGCGCCGGCCAGCGGGTTGGCCGTGCCTTGCCGATCGCGCTCGGCGTATCGGAAGAACGACACGCCGTCGCGGATCGCGGCCAGCCCCAGGCCGGCGACGCGCGGGTCCTTGCCGGTGTAGACGAGGTCGTAGAGCCAGCCGGGCCGGAGCCCCTCCTCGACGTACAGGCTCTTCGCGTCGGGCACGACCTTGCCGTCGTCCCATCGGGCGAACGCCCATGCGTCGCGCGGAACCTCGACGGCCGGCTCCGTTCGTCGGGGGCGCATGGTGAGCCGAGCCGACGCGTCGTCGAGGCTCACCGTGGCGTAGGCGTCCGACGTACCCCAAGGGCTCCAGAAGAACTCGCGGCTTCGGACCTTCTCGTCCACGCAGATCTCCACGTGGATCCTGCCGGTGATCGACTTGCCGCCGTCGCGGGCCACGGGCAGGCCGACGAGCAGGCGGTCGGTGTCGTCGGGCATGACGTCGCCGCACCAGCCGGTCCATAGGATGGAATACCCCTGGTGCATGAGGAAGCCGTTGCCGGCGTCGGCCAGGGTGGTCGGGTTGTTGCCCCCGACCCCGTTGAACGTCCAAAGGGCCAGCTTGTTGCCGCGGTTGTGTACGTCGTACAGCACGCGCCGGTTGCCTCGCGACGGATCGACCGGCGCGAGCAGGAAGAAATCGGTCCAGCACTCGACCCTCCCCCGGGCGTTTTGCGGGGCGAGCTTCAGGTCGGCGATCCGCCCGTTGGCCGGATCGTCGGGGTCGACCTCGAGGTACAACCGGCCGGCCAGCTTCTCGTAGGGCCCCGATCGTCCGAAGGAGTGTCCCCCGGCAAACGGCTCGCGCCGCTCGATCTTCACGCGCACGACCTCGGCCGGCGCGAGCTGCGGCAAGAGCAAGATCAGTGTGGAGAAGACCGCGCCGAGAATCGCGACGTATCGCCATCGGTCCATGTTGCCGCCTCGCTTTCTTCAGGGGGATCGCTGGAATCGCGTCTGCCGTGGGGCACCGGCCCGGCAGATCACGCTGCCCTCCATGATAGCCGTGAGCCAGGCGCAGGTGAAGGACGCAACGTGATTCCAGAAGGCGATCTCCCGGTTGCAGCCCTGGCGACCGAAGCCGCAGTCGGTGGAGACGACGAGCCGCTCGGGCGGGATGTGCCGGAGGGCTTTGCGCAGGCTACGACTTGACCTGCCTTCGCCTCATTGCCCTGCAAAGGGCTCCCAGGAGCAAAGGGACGGCGAGCCAGACGGCGGATATTGCCGTGATCGTCTTGTAGGGAATCGCAACGCGTGGGGCGGGCGGGGCAGCCTTCTGCAACAACGTGCCTCGTTCTTGGATGAGCCCGTCTGTTCTCAGCGACATTATCCGAGTGCGGACGATCTGGAAAACGCACATAGCCCGCACGACCTCCGCCCTGGCAAGCTCCAATTCGAGCAGCTCGCCGTCATCTTCTACCGCACCCTCGATCTGCTCCCGACATCGGCGGCGCAACCACGACTCCACCGTGCGGCAAGCGTCGATCTCCCTTTGAATCGCTGCGGCCTGTTCATGCGGAGGTTGAACGACATCGGCCTCGACCGTCCCTTCTATTTCGGGGCCCAACGCCGCAAGCCGCGCCTCCAGAGTCGCCCTCTCGGCTTCATGGCGGGCGAGACTCTCCACTACGTCATCTGATGTGAACATCCCAGTAACGCATTCAGGCAGGAATGGCGTCAAGTGGCGGTCCGTCGACACTCGCTGGGCCATTTCGCGAACGTCCTCTCGAAGTTCTTCTAGCTCAGCGGATCGGCGTTCCCGTTCGTCCTCCAGCGCCTCCAGTTGGCGTCGCAGCCGCATCGCTTCCGGACTGCGCCAGGTACGCGATTGGAAATACGAATCGACCACCGCGTTGACGATCTTCGCCGCGTCGTCCGGATCGCGGGCAGTAAGCGACACGGTGACAAGCTCCGAGTCGTGCACCCTCTCCACCTCGATGTGCTCGGCGAGCCAGTCTGTCCGCGATTGCTGCCGCGGGAACACCGAGAGCGTTGCGATTTCTGGTCGACTGGCAGCACCGGCGAGCACCTCAGAACTGAGGATCGGCGCCCGTACGTCTACCTCGAACACAGTGCGGACTAGCTCGGGTGGAGGGATTAGCATTGAATGGTATGGGACCCTAAATTCTATCCACGCGCTAGCACGATGCGGCCGCCACGCGACGATCGACGCCACGATGCTCAACAGCACGGCAAGATAGGCCGTGAACAACAGCAGCCCCTTGAGCGAGAACTGGAAGCGGCGACGCGGGCTTGCGACTGCCTGCGTGCGCGTGCCTCGCTGCTGCGAGTCGTCGGCCATGCTTCTCCTGCCCGAGCTGGATACGGCAGAGGTGCGGTGAAGTGCCGCAGAAAACCAGAGCCTCCCCGCTGGAACACCGCTTCCATGCTAACCGCTTGTCTCACGGCGGTCAATCAGGATGGGGGAGCGCGTGCAGTAGCACAGGCTTCCAGCCTGTGTGCACGACAGGTAAGACGCCGGTCCCTACATACCGCGACCGAAGGTCTCCCCGAGCCTGGCGGTTCTGGAGACCTGGGGTCCGCGGTTTCGGTGGGGTCCGGAGAGCTTCGCAGCGTGCCCGGGACGCCTTCTGGTTTCGCCGGGATTTCGATCTCGACACGGCTCAACCGTCCAGTGAGACCGCGTACACAATCACATCCATTCCCTCTCGGTTTCCCGGCTGGATCTCCAGGGATTCGATCGTCGTCTCCGGATGCGGATTCTCCCAAGTGAACGTGGGGATATTGACCTGAAGGCGGCCCAGCATGCTGCCGAAGATGGCCGGCTCCTGGAGCCTGCCCAGGATGAAATCGTTCCAGTCGGTAACGTGGGTGCGGAACTTTAGGGGCAGCTTCTCGGTGGTGCCGTCGTCGTAGCGGAAAAGGTACGTTGCCGGCACGGCGTTGCGGAAGTGCTCGTCGTTCTCGCCCTTGCCTTCGTAGCCGCTGACCTTGTTCGTGGTGTGCATCAGCGTGACGTACCGCGCCGTCTTGCCGATCTTCAGCGACGGTCCTTTGGCCGCGTTGCCCCGGATGACCAACCCGGCCGGCCGGCCCTCGACGCGAAAAGGACGGAGGACGGCGCCGCGGTAGTTGCTCGCTTCCTGCTCGAGGAACGCGGGCCGGGCACGGTCGGGGAGCCCCATCGCCTTCACGAGCTCGTCGCCCGACGCGACCGACGGCTCCCCTTCCGGGAGCACGTCCGCCAGCGCCAGTGAGGCCGCGTCGGCGACATAGGGCTTCTCCTTCCCATAATGGTACGCCGCCTGTTGGTAGAGCAGCGTGTTGACGAAGGGGAAGTCTTCGAGGCAGCAGTTCTCGGGCGACCAGGTGAGATAGGCCGCCAGCGACATGCCGGTCATCACCTGCTTGTAAGGGGCCGAGGGATGCGGCGAGCCCCAGGTGGTGCCCAACAGGCCCGCGGCCCCGTAGTGGTAGACGTCTCGGGTGAAAAGCGCCACGTTCTCCGCCCGATACCAGGCGGGCGCGCCCACGACCGTGAAACCGAGATCCGCAAAGAACTTGACGAATCGGAACCGCCCCGCCTCGGGAATCCCGTAGTGCCACGGATTGAGCACGATGTCCCGGGGCAGCGGGGCCAGCTTGGGGCCGTCCTGCTCCAACTCGCTGATGCCGTACCTCGGCGCATTGTGTTGCGGATTGATCTCGTCGGCCCACATCCACAGCCGCACGCCCCGCCGGCTGAGATGTTCCCGCGTGATGCCCACCGTGTGGAAGATCCAGTCGAGCTCCGTCTTGCCTTGGGAGTGCGGGTCCTGGGGATCGACGATCTTGGCGAAGTGCAATTCATCCATGCCGAGATGCACGTCGGTCGGCTCCATCGTCTCGATGACCTCGTCCAGCAGGTCGAACACGAGCTTCGACGCGTCGGGGTGGAACGCATTGAAGCTCCGCTCGAACTTGCGGCCCATCGGATACGAGTGCTTCTTCTCGGCCGCCATGTGCTCGTATTCGGGCTTGTTCAGGATCCAGCCGGCGCGGGACCAGAGGTACAACTGGGGAATGAGATTGATGCCTCGCTCCTTGGCATACTGGCTGAGCTGGCGGTAGTCCTCCTTGGTGTATCGCTTGCCGCCCAGGTTGGGATGGCTGTCGAAGGGGAAGCGGGGGTCGTCGCCGTACCCCACCAGATCGAGGGTCGCGTAGTTCATCCGCAACAGGAACAAGATGTCGATCATGTCCCTTGCCGAGCCGACGTCGCTCCCGCCCGACAGGTCCCAACCGCGCAACGCGAGGCGCGGGGCGTCGACCATGGTCAGGCACGGGATGGCCTTGTGCTGGGAGCTCTTCGCCTGGCTTCCCAGCAAGCAGGCCGTGGCCACGCCGCGGAGCACGCCTTCGCGCGTGCGTCCGGCAATGCGGATGCCGTCCGGCTCGATTTCGAGGAGGAAGGCTTCGTTCGACCGGCAAATGGCCCGCTGCCGCTCGTCCAGCGAGAGGGGGCATTCGTCTCCCTCCCAGAGGCTGAGGCTGACGGGGGATTCCGTCTCTCGTTCCCTGTCGGTCAGGCCGCGGGCGACGAACTCCTTGAGGCTCTCGGAGAGCGACACGCCTTCGTCGACGAAGCGGAGCTCGGCCGGCAGGGGGAACGTCTTGCCTTCGTGGAGAGCCCCCTTCAAGGGCTTGCCGGCAATGAGGAACCGCGGCATGCCCAGCGGCTGCGTGATCCGGTCCAGCACCGGCTCCTCCCTCCCTGCGGCTTCGGCGCCTGCCGCCTCGCCGTGCCAGGCGATCCGCAGCTCGGGCAAGTGCTGCAGTCTGCAGAACGACAGGCCCGGCAGTCCACCCCAGTTGCTCATCTCGGGCTCGCCGGTGGTGCGACGGCGGCTGAGGTTCAGGTAGAGGCTCCGCGGGTTGGTCCCCTCCTGTCCGCCGAGGATGCCGGCCAAATCGATCTTCATCTCCACGAGGTACTTGTCGGCATGCTTCGTTGCCGCCGCCTCCCAGTTGCCGAGGTAGTCGAAGCCCGATTCGCCCTGGTCGTCGTACCAGGTGCGGTGCACCGGGCTCTTCTCGGCCGTCCTCTGGATGCAGGCGCGATAGCCGTCGGCGTTGACCAGGAACTGGTAGGAGTCCTTGCGGTTCGGCGAGATGAACGCCTCGACGTGATCCCCGCTGCGGACGACCGGCGAGTGCCGCTGGACGGTTCGGATCTTGTCCATCGCCGGCTCCTCGGCGGCAAACGCAAGGAACAGGCTCCGCCCGTCGGTGAACGCATTCACGTGCGTGGCGGGCTCGCAGGCGCGGTCGACGTTCTCCAAATCACGGAAATCGGCCAGTCGCACTGCCCGTCGCCACGCCGACTCGGTCACGCTCCCGTCCACGGTGACTTGCCCGCGAAGCAGGGGGATGGTTAAAGGCTCCCGGGCGAAGTGCCTGGCGAAGGAGACCGAGCCGAACAGAATGCCGGTCGGTGTGCCCGAGAGGCCCACGCGCACTTTGGTCACGTCGGCGCCCAGGTGGATGAGTTTCTGGGCTTCCTGCCAGGACTTGTGCGGGGCCGGCGCGGGGAGCGATATGGCGTCCTTGGCCCACTCGCCGCCGGCCTGGGTGAGCACCAGCGCACCGCCGCCCGAGGTGCCTTCCTGGTTGAGAACGCGGATCGTGAGCAGCCAGACGCCGGGGCCCACGACGTCGACGTCCTGATAGAGCCGGAAGAACCCCTCCCCCCTTTGGAAGAAGAGCCCGGCCCGGCTGACGTTGATCGCATTCTCCCCGTCGCCCTGGGCGGTCCAATGCTTGCGCCCTTCGCGGAAATCGGCGTTTTGGAGCAGATTCACGCGTGGAAAGCGCGTGGCGCGGGCGTATCTCGATTCGGCCGCGTGGGTCGCGGGCGTGTTTGCGAGAATGACGAACAGAAAGATCCCCGCGGCAGTGCGACTTCGCATCAGCTACCTCCCCGCAGTCTCGGGATCTCGTCAAGGCCCTATCCATGCTGTGGTGGCCGTCATCACCACAGACGCCGAAGACCGCAAGATAGTTCCCCAGAAGGCTTATCTTCTGGACGCTTCCAGGGGAAGCCCGCTGACCGGGCGGACGCACCCTACGCGGCGATGGGCCTTCGGATCAGCGGCTCCGTCGCCCGAAGCACACGCTCAAGAGCAGCAACCACCCTTCGGCACGATGTCGGTCTGAAGCGTCGGGTCGGCCGCCGGCACGCAGGTCTCGCGCGGGTCCGGCTCGCGGCGACCGAAACCGCGATCGATGGAGACGATCGGGCGCTCCGCCGAGATATGCTGGAGGGACTTGCACCGGCTACGACTTCACCCGCCTTTGCCTGGGTGCTCTCCAAAGGCCTGCCGCGAGAAAAGGTAGAGGAGCAAACCAGATCGCAATCACTGCCACGATCGTCGTGTAGGGAATCGAAGTGGACGCAGTGCCGGGCACGGGAGCCTTCCCCAACAACTGCACTCGTTGCTGGGCGAGGTTCTCCGTGTTCAGCAGGAGTATCCGGTTGGAGACGATCTCGTAGACGCGCTCGACGCGCGCGAGCTCCGCCCTGGCAAGCCCCCATTCGACCAGCTCGCCGTCACCACCCGCCCAGTCCTCGATTCGCTCACGACGTTCGCGGCGGAGCGCCGACTCCGCGGCTCGGTGTGCGTCGATCCGGCTTTGAATCGCCTCGATCCGTTCCTGGGGAGCCCGAGCGGCGTCCGCTTCCACCTCCCCTTCCATCTCCGCGCCCAGCGCCGCAAGCTCCGCTTCCAGAAGGGCCCTCTCGCCTTCCTGCCGGGCAAGACGCTCCGACACGTCGTCCACCGGAGGCTCCCCGGCGGCGCGTTCCGGCGCGACTCGCCCCGAGTCGCCGTCGGTCGACGCTCGCTGGGCCAGCTTGCCAACGTCCTCGGCAAGTCGCCGCAGCTCAACGGCTCGGCGCTCCCGCTCCTCTTCCAGCGCCTGGAGCTGACGTCGGAAGCGCGCCGCTTCCGGACTGCGCTCGGTGCGCCACTGCAAATACGCATCGACCACCGCGTTGACGATCTTCGCCGCATCCTCCGGATCGCGGGCAGTAAGCGACACGGCAACAAGTTCCGACCCGCCCACCCGCTCCACCTCGATGTGCTCCGCGAGCCAGTCGGTCCGCGATTGATGCCGCGGGAAGACCGATAGCTTTGCCATCTCCGGCCGACCGGCAGCACCCGCCAGCACCTCGGAACGGAGAATCGGCCCCCTTACCTCGGTCTCGAAGACAGCTTCGTTCCGATCAGGCGGGACAGGTTGCCCTCGGGCTGGAGACGCGCATCGTATCCATGCGGTGGCTCCGTACGACCGCGACGAGACGAGCGTCACCAGGATGCTCAACTGCACGGCAATGTAGGCCGTAAACAACAGCAGGGCCTTGATCGTGAACTGGAAGCGGCGACGCGGCCCTTCGACCGCCTCCGTGGGCATGCCTCGCTGCTGCGAGTCGACGGCCATGCTTCTCGTGCCTGAGCTCGAAACGGCGGACGTGCGGCGAAGTGCTGCGAGAAACCGGAGCCTCCGCGCTGGAAGACGGCTTCCATGTTAGCCCCTTGTCTCTCGACTGTCAATCAAGATGGGGGAGCGCGTGCAGTAGCACAGGCTTCCAGCCTGTGTGCACGACAGGTAAGACGCCGGTCCCTACATACCGCGACCGAAGGTCTCCCCGAGCCCGGCGGTCTTGGAGACCTTCGGTCAGGACTGTGCGGGGTCGGGAGACCCGCGCACAGCGCGCAGGCAAGGGCGGGCCGTAGCACGGCATCCTGCCGATGTCTCCGGCTTCACAGGCTGGAAGCCTGTGCTACGCCGCGTTTGCGAGGCCGCAGCAGGAGGACCAGGTAGGACACGATGAGCACGATCGGTGCGACGATGTGTGGCCAGTTTGGCCGCGGACGCAGCTCAGGAAGGAGTTGCCAGTCGGTCGGCTCGCCGCCGTCGATCGTCAGCATGGCCTCGAGCGTCGCCGGCGTGATCCGCTCGGGCAGGAATTCGACGGTGCCGTCGGCCATCGCGACGTTGGCGCCGCCCGATTCATCGTGGTAGAAGTACCCCAGGTCATAGAAGTGGCAACTGGCGATCCTCGCCGGCCCGGCCACGTGGACGCCCGTGCGCGCATCGTCGAACGAGAGGTCGCGGGGCTCCATCCAGTGGATTCCCGACCCGGCGGTCTCGACGAGCAGGATCGTCGAGTCGGTTCCGTCGCGGAAGTCGCCGAGCTTGCGCGGCCCGCTTCCGGCCCACGCCGCCGTCGGTCCCACCACGGCAGCGTAGTTCGTCGTCGGCGACTCCAGAGAGCCCGAATCGCTCGGGCACGTGTAGACATGCGGCTTTTGCGCCGCGAGCCTGCTATTGTTTGGCCCGTCCCACGGTTCGTTGAAGTCGTACTGCTCGTAGAGCACGGCCTCCTCGACGAACGGCAGGATGAGCACCCGCCAACTATGCCACGGCGTGCCGTCGGGTCCGGCGACATAAGCAGGTGGGAAGCAGCCGTATACGTCGTCGTACTTGTGCAGGCCGAGTGCGATCTGCTTCATGTTGTTGAAGCACTGCGCGCGGCGCTTCGCCTCGCGAGCGAAATTGATCATCGGGAGCAGAAACAGGATCAAGAGGGCCACAACCAGCACCCTGAGTATCGCCTTGCGCAAGTCCTGGGCCGTTCGGAGGTAGGCAGCAATGGCCAACAGAACGGCCGCCACCGCGAGCCCGGCGACGCCGAACGTGGCCAGCGACGACCAGACGACGACGAACGCCAGCAGGAGAGTCATCAGGCTGAATCGCATGGCAAGCTCTCGCGGCTCGACTCAGTTGCCCTCGGCCGAGAGGAAGCGGACAGCCAGTTGCGCGCGTGTGCAAGCACACACGCTACATGCCACGGGTTCAGGACTTGAAGGCAGACTTCAACCTCCAAGCCCTAAACCCTCAACACTCAACCATGAACCCTCAACCCTCAACCATGAACCCTCAACACTGCCTCCGGTGGCGGGGCCTCAGATTTCGGTCCACTGCCCCGGGATCGGCACGGGGAACTGGCCGTTTTCGTCGGCCTTGACCGGGGCCGGGCTGTCGTCGGCCAGGTCGTCGAGGTAGTCGCAGAACTGGAAGTCGGACTTCATCATCTCGTCCCACGTCACCGTCTGCCCGGTGTGGCAGGCCGCGCGGCCCATGAGCGTGGTCATGTCGGAGTAGACCGCGCGCTTGGCTTCATTGTGCGGCTTGTCGTTGCGGATGCTGTCGATGAAGTCGTTCCATTCGTATTGCCAGGGGCTGAAGGCGTCGTCGGTGGGGGTCCAGGCGATGTTGCCTTCCTCGATCCGCTGGTCCTTGAACATGTGGACGGTGGCGGCGTGAATGTTGCCGGAGAACTGCGCGGCGCACTTCGTGCCGTGGATGTACGTGGCGAAGTCGCTCCGCGTCTCCTTGATCCGGCGGAAGCCGCAGAACGCCTTGGTGCCGTCGGCGAACGTGAATTCCATCGAGTAGACGTCGACGTTCTGGCCGCAGTCCGTGCTGCCGGGCACGCGCCCCGCCATGCCGTTGCACTCGACGGGCCACGCGTCCTTGATCCAGCAGCACTCGTCGATCTGGTGGATCAGGTAGTCGACCATGTGGCCCGAGCCGATCCAGTAGAGGTGGATCCGGCCGAACTGGAGCTGGCTGATCAGGTCATTGGCCTTGTCACCCTGGTTGCCGAGCCAGCCGGCGCCGCCCAGCCGGTTGGCGCGAATCAGGGGGATGTCGCCCATGGCGCCTTCGCGGATCTTGTCGATCAGGGCCTGGCGTGCGGGGGAGTGGCGGCACTGGAGCCCCGCCATGATCTTCACGCCTTTCTTCTCCGCCTCCTCGCCCGCCCGGAGCAGCCGGCGCAACCCGCCGGGATCGGGGGCGAAGGGTTTTTCCATGAAGACGTTGATGCCCTTCTTGACGGCGTACTCGACGTGGACCGGCCGGATGTACGCCCGGGTGGTGCACATGGCGACGTCGCCGGGCCGGAGCAGGTCGATCGCCTTGCGGTAGGCGTCGAAGCCGACGAACTTGCGGTCGTCCGGGACGTCGACCTTGTCGCCCAGCTTGTCCACGAGGGCCTTGTGCATCGCGTTCATCCGGCCTTCCAGGACGTCGGCCATCGCATAGAGCTTGATCGGCCCGCCGTTGGGGACTGAGACCGCGTCGCCGACCGCCCCGGAGCCGCGCCCCCCGCAGCCGACGAGCGCCAGGCGAATCGTGTTGTCTTCGCCGGCATGGACGGCGGGCGTCAGACCGCCGAGCACCGTCGCGCCCGCGGCAAGCGAGCCGGTCTGCTTGAGGAACCGTCGACGGGTGGTGTTCGAGGTGTTGTCAGATTTCGTCATTCCATTCTCCCAGGTTGATGCTGAAGGATGCCGGCAACGAACGGGAGGCCACGGGGACGCTCCCGGGCGTCGACGCCTTTCTACCACACTCCGAGGCGCCGCGAAAGGCGGGCGGGTTAGAATCCGGATCGACGGGATCGAGCCGGATGGGGGAGGTGCCGAAAGCGCGAAAGAGGCGGACAGGCGCGCTTCTCGTTGTTCCATGGTCGGGCTTACCCGCATCAGCCGAGTGCGAGAAGGGCGCTTGTCCCCCCTTCTCTTGTAGGCGGGCGGGAAGCAGCCGAATGCGTCGTGGTAGTTGTGCAAGGCGGTTGCGATTTGCGTGACGTTGTTGCTGCACTGCGCCCGGCGTGCCGTGTCACCTGTCCTGGGCCGCTCGAACGCGGGCAGCGATGCCCAACAGAACGGCCGCGCCGGCGAGCCCGGCAAAGCCAAACGCGGCCAGCGACGCCCCCACGAGGGCGAAGGCGAGCAGCGGACCCATCAGGCTGAATCGCGCGTCGACTGCCTCGCGCGGTGGAGCCGCTGCCAGGTCCGCCGGCCCCACTCGGATTGCTGGATGCTCGCTTCGAGGAATTTCTCGTATGAGCCAAACTCGTGCTTTCGAGCCTCCCACTCGGCCATGATCTCGCGTTGGGCCTTGTGCTTCATTTCCACGCAGTCGAAGGTCTTAGGTTTCGTCGCCATAAGCCAACTCCGCCGGGCTGCGTATTTCGATGGGCCGGTAACCGTGGAGAACGTTTACCGCGCCGTATTTGCGGATACGGCCGTAGTTCACGATATGCCTGAAGTTCCCACTGACGATCAGATCGGCGTTGGCCACGCTTGCGGCCGCCACGTGCAGCGCATCGTCTCGGGATCCGCTACCCAGAACACCGGCCGCCAGGTACGCGTCTGCGAGAGCCTCCACGGTCGAGCTCATGGGGACGGTTTCCAGCGACGATTCCGGAATCGTGTCGAACTGGTCCTGCACGGCCTGCGGAGCGCCGCTCAATTCCCGCAAGACCTGCGGCGACACCACTAACGTCAATTCGCCCTGTCTGACGCGGTCGAAGAAACGCCGACTGGGCTCGGCGAACTCCTCGTCGAAGACTCCGCCGAAGACCGAAGTGTCTGCATAAACTCGCATGGCCGGTCCGGTCCTTTCCCCATTCAAGTCTACCAGTCTGCTGCACGAGAATCAATCCGGAGCGGCCGACGGCCCCGGTCATCCAAACGCCGGCCCCGCCCCGCTCGGCTCCATGGGGCCGAGCCGGATGGGGTACGTGCCGTAGGTGCGGATGGTGTTCCACATGGCCAGGTAGTTGCCCGGCTTGACCTGGCTGAAGATGCTGTTGGAGGAGGAGACGATGAGCCCGCCGCCGTGGGCCGCCTTGCGGATCACCTCCTTGGTCTCGCGGACGACGTCCTCGACCGAGCCGTACGGCAGGGTGTGGATGCAGTCGACGTTGCCCTTGAGCGCGACTGAAGCGCCGTGCTGCCGTTTCATCTCGCCCATGTCGAGCCCGCCGGCCGGGTCGATCGGGTCGAGGCAGTCGGGCTTCGCGTCGAGGATCATGTCGAGGATCGGCCGGATGTTGCCGTCGCTGTGCTTGATCGTCATCAGGCCCGCTTCCTTGAACCCGGCGAATACTCGCTTCAGGCCCGGGTAAAGAATCTCACGGAAACAGGTCGGCGACATGAGCGGCCGCTCGGTCGAGGCGTAATCGTCGCCGGTGAACACGAAGTCGGCGCCCCGCCGGGCGCACTCCTTGGCGTACTCGACGTTCAGCTCCACGGACAGATCGACCACGCCTCGGGCAAGCTCCGGCTCGCCGGCCAGGGCCAGGAGGAAGTTCTGGAAGCCCATCAGGTTCCGCGGCAGCGAGAAGACGTCGTTCAAGTGCACGCCGATGGCCAGCTTGCCCTTGTAACGGGCGACGAGCTTGTCGAGGCTGGCGAACCGCCCGGGGGCGTGCGGGTCGGGCGGCTCGTAGTTCTTGAGATCGTCGAGGGTCTGGATCGGTCCCTCGACGGCGACGACGTGCTCCTCCTCGCCCTTTTCCACCACGATGCCGTATTCGTTGCGCCAGCGGTTCTTGCCGACTTGCTCCCGGGCGACGTCCGGCGCGGTGAGGATCGCGTCGAGGCCCATGCGCAGGGTGAACTCCTCCATCGAGCAGCCCGGTAGAATCGCCTCGCGCACCCGGTGGTCGATGATCCACTCGAAGTGCGGCACCCGATCCGGCTCTTCCCGGCGCAGCGCCCGCATCACCCGTTCCGCGGAGGTCAGCTCGGCCATCGGTTCATCTCCGAATCGTAGTGCGTGCTCGCACGCACGCGCACAAGACGGTGATTGTAGCACTCGCGGGGCCCCGCACAAGAGCGTCGCGCACGCGCCGCTGCCTGCGACAACCGTTTGCTTTTCCCGGCCGACAGGCTAAAATGCCGGGGTCAGGCAACTCCAGGTTCGAGGAAACGAAGATGAGCACCCACAAGATCGATCGTCGCACTCGGTTGGCACTGGCTGCCGCCCTCGTCGCTGCGTCCTTCTTCTCGGCGGCATGCGTGACCGCCGAAGCGGCCGAGCCGGGCAAGCCGAACGTCCTGTTCATCGCCGTCGACGACCTCCGCCCGCAGCTCGGATGCTACGGGCACGCGCGGATGCACTCGCCCAGCATCGACCGGCTGGCGGGGGGCGGGTTTCACTTCCGTCGGGCGTACTGCAACGTGCCCGTCTGCGGCGCATCGCGGGCGAGCCTGATGACGGGCATCCGGCCGGCGCGGAACCGGTTCGTCGGCTACGACACCTGGGCCGAAAAGGACGCCGCCGGCATCACCACGCTCAACACGCACTTCCGCAACCACGGCTACTACACGGCCTCGCTGGGCAAGGTGTTCCATCACGCGAAGGACAACCTTGCGGGCTGGTCGGAGGAGCCGTGGCTGCCGGAGAATCCGTGGATGGGGTACCTGCTGCCCGAAAGCCAGCGGGCGTGGAAGGAGAACCGCGAAAAGACGAAGCAGGGCCGCGCCCTGGGGCCGCCGACCGAGGAGGCCGATGCGCCCGACAACGCCTACGCCGACGGCCGGCTTGCCGATCGGGCCGTGGCCGACCTCGGGCGGCTCGCCGAGAAGGACGGGCCGTTCTTCCTGGCCGTGGGGTTCTACAAGCCGCACCTGCCCTTCCTCGCGCCCAAGAAGTACTGGGACCTTTACCCGGCGGACGAGATCAAGCTGCCCGGCAACTACTCCCGGCCCAAGGACGCCCCCGACGCGGCGATCCACAACTCGGGCGAGCTCCGCGCGTATGCGGGCGTGCCGAAGGAGGGACCGGTCTCCGACGAGATGGCCCGCCGGCTGATCCGCGGCTACTACGCCTGCGTGAGCTTCACCGACGCCCAGATCGGCAAGCTCCTCGACGAGCTCGACCGCCTCGGAATCGCCGACGAGACGATCGTCATCCTCTGGGGCGATCACGGCTGGAACCTGGGCGAGCACACGCTCTGGTGCAAGCACTGCTGCTTCGAGACGTCGATGCGCGTGCCGCTTGTGGTGCGGGCCCCGGGCTTCGTCGCGGGCAAGTCGACCGACGCCCTGGTGGAGTACGTCGACGTCTACCCGTCGCTCTGCCAACTGGCCGGCCTGCCCTTGCCGGAGCACCTCGACGGCCGGAGCTTCGTCCCCCTGATGAACGACCCCGGCCTTGCGTGGAAGGAAGCGGCCATCGGCCGGTACGGGCCCGGCGACACGATCCGCACCGACCGCTACCGCTTCACCGAGTACACCGACAAGCAGGGCAAACCCATCGCCCGGATGCTCTACGATCACCAGGTCGACCCGGGCGAGAACGTGAACGTCTCGGAGCGGCCGGAGAGCCAGTCGCTCAACCGATCGCTTCGCGAGCAGTTGCGCGCGCGGATGGGGAAGGCGAGCCCGCGGCAATAGACTCAAGGATCGGGCTTCCCTCGTTCCCAGGCTCCGCCTGGGAACGCCCTAACGCGAGGCTCTGCCTCGCCCAGCGGCGAGCGCGTGCGTGCAAGCACGCACCCTACTTCTTTCTGCGCCGTGAGCGGCGCGCTTTGGTCGTGACGCCCCAGGGGACGTCTGCCCGGAGGAACGGCTCGGGGCCGACCAGTGCCGGCGTTTGGTCGTAGTCGAGCTCGTGCAGCTCTTCGGCCGTCTTTTGGGCCAGGTCCTGGAACGTGATCTTGCGATCCCGGCGGAGGTTCTTGGCCAGGCAGTAGGTGAACGCCCCATACGACGTCACCCCGTGGCGGTATTCGTAGCTGTACTCGTTTTCCTGGCACGCCTGGAAGATGATGGGCAGGTAGGGGCCGTGATGCCCTTGGGCCTGGCGGACCTGGTCGTATTGGGCGAAGGGGAGCGTGCGGAGGTTCATCGCCCGGCCCAGACGCAAAACGCTGCCCGACGCGCCGCTGTAGGCGGGGCGCGCGTCGGCGTCCTCGGCCAACTCCCGATTGAGCTGGCGCAAGGGGCGAGGCACCCACATCGAGTGCTCCACGTCCCACTGGAGCATCCGGTGCCGGATGTCGTCGGGCGGGTCGAGCCCGCGGACGCGCGCCGAGCCGGCGCGGGTCATGCCGCCGGAATGGCAGCAATCGAGGAACATCACGAAGCGGGCATCGTAGGGGAGCTGGCTGTAGAGCTCGTAGATCTGGTTGTCGGTGACGGCCCGCTCGGGCGACCAGTCGAAATCGTAGGGCACCAGGCACTCGTCCCGGTGATCGACGTGCTCGTCGGGGGCGTAGGTGGGCAGTTGCGCCCCGTGCCCGCTGTAGAAGAACACGAGCTGATCGTCCGCCGAGGCGCCGTCCAGGAGCCAGTCGAGACGCTCGAGGATCCCCTGCGTGGTGGCCCGATCGTCGAGGACCACGCGGATATCGCCCGGGGCGAACTCGCACTCCTGGAGCACGGAGCTGAACAGGAACACGTCGTTGACGCAGCCTTCGAGCCGGTCCTCCGGGCGGGGGTATTCGTTGATCCCGACCAGCAGCGCCCGGCGCGTCGGCTCCCGCGCGACCCGCTCGGCCGCCTTGCGAATCTTGACCAGCCGGCGCGCGAACCGCGGGCCGCGGAGGTCGCCGACCAGCGGGGCCCAGACGCGCTGCTTCGCGGCGTCGTGGGCGAGGTAGCAGGCCGCGTCGTGATCGGCCATCCCGGGGATATCGAAGGGCGTGTCGACCTGCTCGAACTGCGGCGAGCTGAGCGTGATGGGCGCGGTGAAGACGCTGTCATGCTCGTTGTAGAGGTGATACCAGCGTTCCGCCGACAGGGGCATGAGACGCCCCGCGGCGAAGTTGCCCACCACAAACGGATTGCCGATCTGGGACCCGAAGGAGATGAACGAGCGCCCTTTGATCGCCGCGTCACCGCGCTTCGTGGTGAAGGCGTCGTAGCAGACCAGCGAGCCGAGGCTGTGGGCGCAGATCACGTCGGGCTTGACGGCCTCGATCTGGTCCAAAACCCACGCTCGGGTCGCCTCGCGCAGTTCGTCGTTCTCGACCCATTGGACCACCATGCCGGCGGTCCATCGGGCGCTCTCCCCGATCCGATCGAAGAACCCCCGCCGGCGGCGGAACAGCCCCCCGATGCCGCTCCACAGGAGCTTGAGCACCGCCTCGTACATCCCGGGGATCGTGATCTTGACTTCCTCGAAGAGTTCGTCGTAGGTCGGCAGGTGGCAATCGAGTGCGAATTCCTCCTCAGGCACACCGATCGCCGACCGAATCGCCCCCTCCCACGTCGCCCGCCACGAGAGGTCTTCGTGATGGTTTCCGACCCCGTGCACGCACAGCACTTTCAGCGTTGGTACAGACATCGCACAACCCCTTTGCTTGGTATCGTGCCACCCGCCGGAACTATTTCCGGCAAACCATCGGGCATACGCCCCCCAAGTAACTACCGCTCCGTCCGATTCTACCGGGGTCCATTGTTTCGACAAGCTATCCACGGGCACTTTCTCGCCAGCGAAAAGGGGACATTTTACTTACTGCAAAGCGCCAACATCCGCAGCCGCAGCCCTCAGAAAAGGGTGCTATATGGCCACGAAGCTTCGTGCTTCGCCAGCGGTCTGAGGCGGCGAGCTTCAGAGACAGTGGAGCCGGATGCGATGGCACCTGCGCGTCACCAATGGGGCCTTTTGGGGGACTAGGAGAACGCAGGGCAGGGCCGGTGTATCGCCGCGAATCGCCTGGAAGTTGGCGAGGCGCCCGACAATGGACGTCTTCACTCTTGTCGCTTTGAGCGACCAGGCATCAGCCATTGAGTCCCTTTCCGCACCTCTCTCTTCGCCACCTTTCGTGGCCAATGTGGCGCCCTTGGGGGACGCCTTTTGACCGGGACCCGCTGCAGATTCACGTCAGTGCTCCCAAGTCAGCATCCCGTAGACCCCGCGCTGTACCTCGGTGGGGACTTCGCCGGAGAAAACACTGGTGCCGTATTCCGGGTGATGCGAGTCGAGCAGGTTTTGTCCGACAACGGAGGTTTCCGTGTGGCAACACCTGCGTTCCTTGGTCCAAGAATACGTCCGCTACTATCACACCGCGCGCCCGCATGAATCGCTCGGGAGCTTGCCGCCAGAGATGGGCAAGCCGCGGGACGATGTGGGCGTTCACGGCCCGGACGACGTCGAATGCCATGAGTGGCTTGGCGGCCTGCTCAAGCACTACGAACGCAGGGCGGCGCGACCCGAGACGAGCTGGCTTTCGCGAATAGCCCCGCGGCCGCTATTGCGCATCCCGGGAAACCTGCTGGACGGCGCTCAGAACGTCGCTTGGGAAGTAATCTCCCCTTTGGGGATGGACGACTTCCCTTTCGCAAGTTCTGCCCCCATGCGGGCCGGCTGGTCAACAGTCTGTGCCGTCAAACGTAAGTCGTTGGTGTACAGAGAGATATGGCGTGCCACCATGATTCTCGTGCCCGAATTCAGCGTTGCTGGCACGCATATTGCCGCCCCATCCGCCCGCAGTAGAGAGAACCATTGACAAGGGCAATAGAGACAGGAGCCTGCAAGATGAGCACTTCCGCAAAGCGTGCCGGCAAATTCGAGCCGCGGCGATTTCCAGTGCCAGGTGCAAGTGAGCTGTCCGAGTTATTCCCCGGAGAGACCTGGCCTGGCAAGAGCGAGCGAGGCGGGCTCGAATCGGAACTGGCCCCGTCCGGAAGGTCGTCTTCCCGGTTCAGCGGGAGCGACAGCCGAGTTTGCGGCCGGGAGTCGTCGATGCCCCAGGCTCACCCCCGACCGCCCCCCGTCGTGCGGGTGTGCCCCGCGCCACGCGCGAGTGACTCAACGATCACTGTCGCTTCTGTCGGTCTACCCCTCCAATAGCAGGATTGTCCAACTATTTGCAGCACATGCGACGCCCGCTACACTCGATATAAGGTGGACTGCCCCAGCGTTTCACGAAAGGCCGTTCGTGACGGCAAGACTCTAGCCGACGCAGGGAGTCCCCGTACCCATTCAGCGGGCGGGCGCACGTGCTGCAGTCTCCTGACCGCCGAGACCCCAGCCTGCCGTCCGTCACCCGCCCACTGGAGCGGAAAACGCAAAGGCTCGTTCTGGTGCCACGATGGGGTGACGGTCAACGGCTGGAGGGTTCGAAATGCCCGTTCGAAGCAAAAAGCATGCGGAGAAGAGCGCGTACTTGAAGGTGAGCCGCGGGATTCTCGACGCCCCCAGTGGAGATCCAGCCGGCGACGGCAGGCGCTTGGTCGAGCAATGTCTCAAGGGCCTCCAGTCGCACGACGGGGCCGAGGGAAGCGAAGGGGGCGAAGGGCCGGAGGACGAGGAAGACTTCCCGCCCAGGCTGCTGGTGTTGATGGCCACGGTTGCATTCTGTGATCCTGAGGACCGGCCTTTTCAGGACCTACTCAAGGGGATCCAGGAAAGGCTGAAAGAGGAAGGGTTGGATGTTCCGCTCGTCGGGTGTTCCGTGGCGGGTGTGGTCACGGAGGAAAAGGGACCGTTGCTCGAAGGCGCCGCGCTGGTCTGCTTCGCCTCGCGTTTTCTCGACGTGAAGGTGGGCATCGCGGAAGACGCGATCGACGGGCAGAAGAGGAAGAAAGCGGTTCCATCCCTCTGTAGGCAACTTGGCCTGTCCGGCAAGGATCCCAATCCTCATGGCAACCGCCTCATGTTCTGCTTCCTGCCGGGGTTCACGGAAACCGGAGAGGAGGCGCCCCTCTACCAGGCCGCCGAGATTCACACGGCGATACGCAAGGCAACGCGAAGCCGAATCCCCATGGTGGGCGGAGTTGCCGGCGACGACTTCCGGCGGAAGAGATCCTGGCAATTCGTGGGCGGCCGCGTGTATGAGGGAAGCGCCATCGTGGCCCTCGTTGAATCGGACATCCGTTTCGGCATCGGAATGGAGCACGGTTTGACGGGGACGGGCGAGCACGTCTTCGCCAGGGAGGTTGCGGATCGGGGGTATCGGATCGTGCGTGTCGAGACCGCCGGCAAGAGAGGCGGGGAGCAGAAAACGCCCCGGGAAGTCATCAATGACTATCGGCGCCGAGGAAAGACGATTCTGTTTGGGGGCGTGACTCCCGAAGACGAGGGCCACCGGATCATCTTGTACCCGCGGCCGCAGAAAGACGGATCCGTGCTCGTGGACCAGCCGGTGATCGAGCATTGGCCGATGGAGATCCACACGTGTAACTCCAAGAAGCTTCGCCGCACGGCCACCAGAATGTTCGCCGGCGCGCTTCGCCGAGGTAATATCGACCCGTTTCACCTCGCGTGTGCGATCTGCTTTTTCGGCGCTGCCCGTTATGAGTGCGCAGAGGGAAGGACGCTGGACTTCGGAGGAGCGCCGCGCGAACTGAAGGAAGCTTATCCGAGCGTCCCTATCGTCGCCGGACTTGTCTTTGGCGAGATCGGCGTTGGCACGCAGGGCCGGGCGTTGATGCGCAACTGGACCGTGTCCGGCCTCTTGCTGGCAGACGAGTTCTCCCCTCGCGATCTCCACAGAAGAGGGTACCGCGCGCTGGCCGACGCCGGGAAGAGGCTGGCCGAAACCGCCTCCCTTGACGAAGTGCTCGCCGCGGCCATGGACATGATCGTGCAAGCCGGTTTTCCCGGCGGCATGATCTCGCTTGTGTTTCACGATCGCAAGTCCTGGGTCACCGTGGCCTTGGAGGCCCGCGGAAAGGGCTGGAGGCGGATTGTTCCCCTAACGCGGCGCAGAGGTGACAGCGACGACCTCTTGGTGCTGGTGGCGAATCGCCGCATTGCACGCTTCGTGCCCGATTCCCGTCGCGACAAGTACAACGATCCCGCGGCCGTCAAGCTCAGTGGAATGATCAGCCAGTACGTCTTGCCACTGAAAACGCCGGGCGGGAGGGTTATCGGTTTGGTAGAGGTTGACTTGGGCGATATGAGTAGCACGCGGCAGCTACCGCGTCATCTTGCGGAGTTGACGCAGGCATTGGCGAGTCAGATTGCGGTGGCGGTCTCCCGCGCTATCCGCATGCACGAGTTGGAGTTGTCCAACCTCTTCGACCGCGCCGTGGCAGCAAGCCTTACCAAACCGACGGTGGCAGAGGCCGCTCAGGAGTTCGTCGACGTCGTTGTGGGGGCAAAGCTACTCGGAACCGACATGTTGCACATACGGCTCGCTACGCCCGACGGCGAATCACTCCAACTCGTCGCAGGCTCCGGGGCGTACTACGAAGCAGCAAAGCAGCACCGGCCTGCGATTCCCTGTAACGAGGACAGCCCCTCGGCCAGGGCTTTTCGCGACCAGGAACCCGTATGGGCCAACAATATCGAGGACGATGAACACTCACGAGCATTCGCTGCCGGATTGAAGGCGGAACCGGTTCGGGAAGTCTTTCAGACTGAACGGTCTTACGTGAACCTTCTCATCCGAGCTCGGGACGAAGACCGGCCAATCGGGGTTATCAACATAGCGGCCAGGGAGCCGTGGTTCTTCTCTGAAAGCCTGTGGCGGTCGATGGAAAAACTGGGGCAAAGACTATTCTTCGCCTTGGAGCACGCCAAGAATATCGAGGCTGAAAGGCGAACCGCCCGGGAATTAAGGCTCTTGCTGGAGACGTTACCTGACGTGAGTGAGGAGGATCTAGAGACGTCCTTGCGTGAGCACGCGGGCAAGATTGCCCAGGCTGAGCAGGCGGACGTGGTGTCGTTTTTCCTCTGGGATCCGGAACGAGAAGCTCTGGTCCTTCGAGCACAGCACGGATGGGAGAGGGATATGATCGGCAGGGCCCAGTATCAACTTCACGAGGGCATGACGGGAATGGCTGCGCGGCCCGAGGCAAAGCCGATGCATATTCCCGATCTGCAAGAATGGAAGAGAGGCAAGCCTGGGCAGGGCCCCGCGAAATATGGCAAGCAGATGTTCGGCCCGAAGTGGTCGCAAGTCCGATGCGAAGTGATCGCGATCCCGCTGCGGTTCGGGAACTTGCTCGGCGTGCTTACCATGCACAACCGTATCCGGCCCACTCAAGTGGGAAGCAGGTTCGCCACGATTGAACCGCACCTCCTGGCGCAGGTCGCCAACGACCTGTCTGCCTTCGTCTATGCTTCCTTGGCCTCCGAGGCAGCACGAGCAGAGGTCCGAAGAGCCCGCCGGCTGGGAAATTTGGATCAGCTCCTGCTGGAGCAGGGGAGCGACATTTCCGAGCTCGCTGAACAAGTGTGCTGTCAGTTGAGGAAAGACTACGACTTGGAAGCGTGCGCGATCCATGTGCCCGACGATGA